>JAABUY010002275.1_pt1 | contig 23194 bp, 44 predicted proteins | sample 5560271 | NCBI WGS metagenome assembly JAABUY01 (sample SAMN10711886, study PRJNA513374) | rock metagenome | isolation source: Antarctica rocks | place: Antarctica: Victoria Land, University Valley | reverse complement strand
GTCGGGGGCGTGGGCATACGCGCACTGCTGGCGCAGTCAGAGGCACGGCCAGCCCTGTTGCTGCAGATGCATACAATGAAGTGCCTGGCTGGCAGCACGCCGCTCCTGCGTGCAGGCGCTAGTGCGCGCTGCATCGAGTGGGCCTGCTTGTCGAGCTGGGTGTTCTCCACCGCCGCGCATGTGCCAGGCAGCAGACAGGCCCGCTGCACCTGAGCCTGTTCCCGCCGCTCTGCTTCGGGCTGGCAGCGGCGCCGGTCTGCAGCCTGCTGACGAGCGGGCGCGCCGGGCAGGTCTGGGACCTCGTGGTGGTGGGCGCGGGCGTGGCGGGCTGCGCGCTCGCCTTCTCGCAGGGCCAGGTGCGCGGCACGCGCGGCGCCGCCGCGCCAGGGCCGAGCCGCGGCGCCTGGGGCGCCCGGGACGTCCCTCGCCTCTGCCGTGCCTAAGTCGCAGCCTCGCTGTTGGAGGCAGGGCGGCGCCCGGCCGCAGCTGCACGCCGCCGGGCACCACGGACCTGCAGCGCCCAGTGGCCCGCTCAGGCAGGCCGGTGCTCGCGCAGCCAGCCAGCAGAGAGGCCCGCTGCTTGTTACGCTGCTGCAGCACAGAGGGGCAGGTCCGCCCCCGCCGTGCCGCAAGCAGTCCCCTTCCGGTGACCTTGAGTGGCGGGAGCGGGCGAGCGGGCGCGTGCTGGTATGCCATGGGCCTGTTTCCCATTGCCATGGGCGACTTCCTGCCGCCGGTCCCACACCTGCAGCGCCAAGGCAGTGCCGGCGCCAGGCGGGCCGGCGCGTGCTGCTGCTGGAGCGCGATCTGGCGCAGCCGGACCGCATCGTGGGCGAGCTGCTGCAGCCGGGCGGCTACCTCATGCTCAAGCGCCTAGGCCTGGCCGGCGCCGTGCTGGGCATCGACGCGCAAAAGGTGGGCGCCGCCCGTGTCGCGGCAGCCGACAGGCTGTAGGGCCCCATACCCTGTGATGTGCAGGAGGCGGGCGGCCGGCGCCTGCTCGTGCGACGAGCGCAGGGCCGAGGCCTGGCAGAGCCGTCTCTGGGCAAGCCTCTCGATCTGGCGGTCGTGTCACCGAGCGCGTGCTGGGCGCTGGTGCGTGGCCAGCCTCACAACGCAACAGGATGGGGTCGTTTGCAGCTTTTGGGAGAGACATGCTTGCGCCCCGCTGGAGCTTGTGCTCATCTTCATCACAAGCCTCAGGCCATTTGTGACACGGGCGGCAACGCGACAATGCAGTGCTCTGCTGCTGCAAGGCAATGATGCCACGGCTGAGGCAATGGCTGGGTGTCCCGCAACTTTCCAGCTACTGCATGGGTAAGAACGGCGCTGGCGGCAATCGCAACAATGCACTGCTCTGCTGCTGCAAGGCGCTGATGCCACACCTGGGCGCGCTGCAGGTGTACGGGTACTGCATGTTCAAAAACGGCGCCGAGGCCAGGGTCGGGTACCCCACCGAGGGCTTCGAGGGCGACGTCGCGGGCCGCTCGTTCCACAACGGCCGCTTCGTGCAGCGCCTGCGCCAGGCGGCTGCGGGCGCGCCCGGCGTCGCGCTGCGCCAGGGCACCGTGCGGCGCCTGCTGTCAGGCGCGACCCCGGCGCGGGCTGGCGGCTCGGGCCAGGCGTCGTCGTGCCGTGGCCGCCTCGGCATATGTTGCAGACATGCGCAGAGACCACAGGAGAGCCTCTCTTGAAAAAAAAAAAAAAACCGAATGATGCTGCTCGGCGCCAGGCGGGAGGGAGTGGTGCGAGGGCGAGGTGGTCACCGGCGTGGCGTACCGCACGCCCGACGGCCAGGAGCGCACCGCGGCTGCCGACCTCACCGTGGCCTGCGATGGCATGTACTCCTCGCTGCGCGCCAAGCTGACCGTCCCGCAGGCGCGCCAAGCTGACCCTCCCGCAAGCGCGCCGCGCGGGTGCGGGCCGGCGCGCGCGCCGCATCGCGCGCGGCGAGCAGCGCTCGCGTGTCCTGCAGCTCCTCTGTGCGGTATCATGTGTCTGACAACGCGGGCATGACCCTCCATGCCCTGCCTTGCTCCGCATGAGTACCACACCCATCTTGCCAGCATGCAGCCGGGTGAGTGTGTGCTAGTGTGTGCTGTGCGGTCAATGGTCAATGGCGATACCACCTTGTCAAGCAAGGTGCAGTGTCAGAGCTTGCCAACGTGCAGTCTAGCCTGGAGGTACGGACGTGACCTGAGCAGGCTGAAAGCATGGGCGCCCATGCGCCTGTGCAGGTCGCTGCGCCAGGAGGTGCGCCGGCCAGCTCGGGTGTGATGCGCTGAGTGCGCCCGCTCCCGCGCAGATCGCGCACCCCTCGTTCTTCGTCGGGCTGCTGCTGCGGGGCGCGGCGCTGCCGTACGCCAACTACGGGCACGTCGTCCTCGCGCAGCCCTCGCCCGTCCTCTTCTACCCCATCTCCTCGACCGAGGTGCCGCCCCTGGAGTGGCGCCCCGAGCCCATGCCCCCGACCCAGCTTGTATTTCGTTCTCGATCTGCGGTCTTGCTGACAGGTCCCGCCCGCGCATGTTACCACCGGCGGCACCGTGCGGGCGCCGTGCGGGCAGGCTCTTGCGCGCTGCTGGCCCGCGCCATACCGGCCGTCCTGTCCATCCTGTCCAGGGCGCGGCTCCACCTGGCGGGCGCACGCCCGCTGAGTCCGTGCAGCGCACAGCCTAGATTCTGCAGGGCTAAGTTTTGATGCGTCAGGTTGCACCATCAGGCCTGTTTGTTGTGGCGAGGAGGGCTGCCAACCGCGGCGCGCGCGAGCGCGCGTGCAGGTGCGCTGCCTGGTGGACGTGCCGGGCGAGCGGCTGCCTAGCGCGGCCACGGGCGAGCTGGCCAAGTACCTGCGCGGCACTGTGGCGCCCCAGGCGCGGCCACGCCCTGGGGGAGGGCATACTCACCCTAGCCTGCCAGCCCTGTGCAAGGCACCGGGGCAGGATTTAATGCCCGCCCTCAGACCCGGGCAGGCCTACCTGCGGGAACCTCGCCCCGTGACGGCTGGCGCCAGGTGTCCGGGCTCCTGCAGGCCAACCTCGGGTATGCCCGCGACGCGTTGCTAAATTTTTTTTCCACCCAGGGCCGACTGAGCATGCACGAGCCTCGACCGCTCTTGTGAAGGGCCCGCACAGCAGCACATCAGGCGCCGCCTGGTCACAAGCGCTGATGGAGCTGCCAAGGTAGAGCAATTGCGGGTTTCAGTCCTCGCGCGTCTCAAAGAAGGGGGCCGTCATCCGCGTGTGTGCCGCGGCGCAGGTGCCGCCGCAGCTGCGCGCGGCCTTCCTGGACGCCGTGGACGCGGGGCGCGTGCGCTCGATGCAGAACAAGAGCATGCCGGCCGCGCCGCTGCACCGCGCGGGCGCGCTGCTGCTGGGCGACGCGTTCAACATGCGGCACCCGCTCACAGGCAAGTGGCCCGGCCGTGCCGAGCGCCCAAGGCGCTGCTGGAGAGTGATAGCCCTGCTGCTGGCGGAGGTTGCGCCCGCTGTCACTCTGGCACAGCTTTGATACCCTCGCAAGCTCGGTATTCAGGCTCTGCTTTGAAAGTCCTGTTGATAGCGTGCATGAGTCGCGCCGCGCCGCGCGGTTGGGCTGGCAATCGGTCAGGCTTCACAGCCTGCCTCGCGCAGCGCCGGGCGTCACGCCCGAGGGGCGCGCCGGGGCGCAGGCGGCGGCATGACGGTGGCGCTGAGCGACGCGGCGCTGCTGGCGGACATGCTGCGCCCGCTGCCGGACCTGCACGACCCGCTCGCGACGGCGGCCGCGACGGCCGCATTCCACACGCGGCGCAAGCCGCTGAGCGCGACCATCAACACGCTGGCCAACGCGCTGTACCGCGTGTTCTGCGCGGGGCCCGGCGCCGCGCACGAGGAGATGCGCCAGGCGCGCGCCCGTGTTGTTTCTTACAGGGTAGGGTAGGGTCAATCAACACACTGGCTAACGCGCTGTCCCGCGTGTTCTGCGCGGGGCCCGGCGCCGCGAATTAGGAGATGCGCCTGGCGCGCGCCCGAGGCACCCGTGCACATGCCCGCCCCCGACCCACGATGTCCCAAGGGGGTGCCCGCTGCAGTGCACGCTCGCAGTGCAGAGCCGCAAGGACCTCGCTCGCGTGTTGGCCCGCGTGTGTGCATGCAACACCACGCCGTGTGTGCAGCAGCGCCTGGTGTCAGTGTGCAGACCGCTGGCGCCAAGGTGCGCCCGGTCGCTGATGTGCTTCGCATGGGTAGGTGTGCGGCGGAGGCAGTCGTCGGGCGGCCCTAATGCATGATTCTGCCCTGCACATGTGAGAGGGCTCGATGCCAGCAGGACTGGGGCGCCCCTACAGGGCCCTGAGCCGCGTGCCCGCGCCGCACGGCAGGCATGCTTCGACTACCTGCGCCTGGGCGGCTGGTACAGCGCGGGGCCGGTCTCGCTGCTGTCGGGGCTCAACCCGCGGCCGTCCGTGCTGGTCATGCACTTCTTCGCGGTGGCCGTGTTTGGCGTCGGGCGCCTGCTGCTGCCGCGCCCGACCTTTCGGTGCGGGGCCTGGTCGCTACCCTAACCCTATACCCGATATACGCAGAGAAAGTCCCCACGCGTGCTCCCTGCTGCCTCGAGCCGCTCCGGCCTGGCCGGCCGCCGATGCTGTGGCCGTTGCCCGACCGCCGGTATCCTGCTGAAACGCGATGGCAGGCGTGTGCTGGACCGGCGAGTCGCGTGCGTGGGTGTGCGTCTATGCTGCGGCGCAGGCGCGTCGGGGGTGCCGCTCTGAGATGTCCGGCGCGGCGCCTGCGCAGGGGCGTGTGGATGGGCGTGCTGCTGCTGTGGTGCGCGGCCAGCATCATCCTGCCGATCATCCAGGCGGAGGGCGTGCTGCGCGTCTTCTTCCCCTACCTCGTGCGCAACCCGCAGGTGACCCCACCAGCATGGAACGCTCGCGACCCCTCAGCTCCTGATGAGGTTGGCACGCCTGTATGTCCTGACTGTTAAGCGACGGCTGCAGAAGAGCGTGCACAGTGCACGACCGCCTTATTGCCCAAATACATGCACGGCAGTACTGAACAAGCCTGGTGGAGAGCTTGAGGGCGGCAGCTCCACCTCTGCTCCCAGGCCTAGTGGCGATGAGTGCATGGTGTTTGGATGCGCAGGCGCGGCTGAGCCGCACCACCATGAAGCGCGTGTTCTCCGAGCAGGCGCTGTCCGCTGCCGTCGAGCGGGCTGAGCGGAGAGGTGCAGCAAAGGGGCAGCAGAGGTGTTGCACAGTGCGTTAGCAACCGAGCACTGTCTGAAGTAGAGTCTGTTACAACTAGAGTGCGATTGCATCTATTGGAACACACTGCACAGCATTTTCACACAACAGTGGTAGGCAAAGAGGTGATAGAAGAGTGCTTGTTTTCAGGGCACTACGAGTGATTTTGCTGGACAACAAGTGCTTCGGGTTTACTGTCTATTTGAAGGGAATTGTAACAGACTGGTGTGCAGTATTGAAGAGTCCAGAATTGATGTAAAGTAATTTGTAGCACGTATGTGAAAGACATGCAGGCACAATGCAGGCTCTTGACACCTTTCACCACGCAACACTTGCACTGTTGCATGGTCAATGCTTTACCTTTTACCGTTGCAACACTTCAGTGTTGCATGGTAATCAGTTTGCAACCGCTTAGCATTGTTACCGCTCATATCTTGCATGCATTTGTTACAAACTTGCATACATTCTAGAGTATGTTCACGACGTGCACCACATTAGAGACACAATGATGCATATTTCTATGCTAGTATGTCAGCTCTCACGACCTGCAAAGCAACCTTCGCGCGACGGCTACTGCAGCTGCGGCTTCAGCAGCTCACGGCGCTGCGACGGGAAGGGCTGCATGAAGGTCAACACCTCGGAGATCTTGCAGTCAGAGTCGGAGAACACCAGCAGGGTCAGGCCGTACACCTTGGACCTGCAACCAAAACAAACAAGTGTGAGCTTGACACATAAGTGCACGAATGACAAAGCAGCACGCAGATGAAAGCACGCAGCCACGCATGATGTGGTCGGACACCGCATGGCGCGTTGACTAAACCCAGGGCGCACGCACCAGTCGCTCTTGTACTCGCCGGTGGTCCGCCAGAAGATGAACGCCTGCGCATGGCCAGCTGTGAGCAATGTGCTGGTCAAACAGCGCACTGACACGGAACACCTTCAAATTATCAATTCATCACAAACGCGATCGGCTTGCATACCTTGTTGCCTGCCGACACCGCCACAGTGCTCTTGTGCTCCTTCGGGTTCCACTCCTGTAGCAAGCAAGCACACAATGCATGAGAACACACTCCTGTACCAACTCAAGCAGCATCGTACAGGCCATGCACAGTCATTCTTCAAAACACATGCCATAAGTGCACTTCCCACCCATTCCTGGTCTTTCCGAGCAGTTGCAGCATTGCAGCAGAGCACATGGGACTCAAGTCACCTTGAAGACACTCTGGATCATGCCCGTGAACGACTCCACGCCCTGCTGCTTGCTGCCATAGATCAGGTTGTACAGGTGCACATCCTTGGTCATGATCTCGCCCGCCTTGCTCGCGTCGCCCGTGGCCCAGATCTGCCACGCAGCACAGGCGCGTCACACGTTGCTGAAAGACCCTTACCCATAATCTGCATACCAGCTCCTGTTCACATGCTTACTTAAAATAAACTAGGGGCCACAAACTCGTTGCTGGAGCGCCAGAACACAAATACAACGGAATGAGCACCTTCCAAGCAAACACCAATTTACAGCAGCATACACATTTCTGTTGATGCTCAATGCTGGACACACTGCCTGCAACGTATGGATAGTGCTCGCGCCTGGTTGTACAGAGAGGCGTAGTGCTCGTGCTTCTGCGCGCGCTCCTCGCTGGGCTTCGCATCGCCGGAGCCCTTGTAGTGCTCCGGCGAGATGCCCAGGCTCTTGATGTCGGGGACGTGCTGCAGCTGCAGCACACAGCAGGGCACACCCCCTTTCAGGTCAATGCTCTCCGACGTGCTACGCGTACAGGGTTTGTTGCCACATGCATCATGCACATGATCACAACAGCGTCACTTAGCAGTGAAGTTGGCATATCAACCAAACAGGGCAAATCCCAAATCTGCATAACATCTGGTTCCAGCAAGCTAAAAACAAGCAGTCACCCACTCCCTGGTAGCCCCTGCATTCACACTGCACCACACAGTGGGCAAGCACCTTCTTCTCGGCCTCATCGTGCTGCAGCTGGCGCAGGAAGTAGATCTCCCTGATCTTGTCCTGCTTGTCGAAGACGTGGTAGAACATGCCTGGCGGCTTGTCACAGGTGAGCTTGCCAGACACCAGCGGACCAGCTTCGAAGCTACACTCACAGATGGCGCATACCCAGCGTGGTCGAGGGCGTGGGGCCAGTGACGCCCTTGGGCGTGACACCCTGTCACAAAAACTCAATCCGTCAGCATTCAGTATATTCTAGCAAGGCTGAGCTATGCAGGTAAACCCATAAGGTGAGCACCTTGTCTGCGTGGAAGCTGAAAGCGACGTCGTCGTGCTCGTCCACCGCGCCGGCAATGGGCATGTGCTCATAGTGGTACTTCTTAATGTACTCCTGTAAACATGCGCAGACACCAACTTTGTACTAGCACAGCTTCCAGACAGTATATGACAGCTCAAAGCCCGCCGGCGATACAGGAGTTTTGCGGCTGCTGCAGCTCTACCACAATAACACTAAACAGCCCAGACACACATAGACTAACGTAAATGATGCAAATGCAGCCACGACCATGCCCATCGGCATCTGAATAAGCTCACCTGGAAGTAGCCCTTCACGGTCTGGGCGCCTGCAGGGCGAGTAAGCAAGGAGCGTCAGTGCCGGTTACACCGCTCCGAGGCTACGTGTAGCAGTCGAGCCGGCGAACAAGTGATGCAATGCACGGCAACCAAGGCAAAGGGCAGGCCACGCCCCGCACCGTGCAGGTCGTCATGCAGCGTGACGGCGTCCTTGTGCAGGACCACGTGAGGCGCCAGGATCTCGTCCCACAGAGACAGGTCAAAGCGCGACAGGCCTGCACGCACACTTTGCTGTCACAACCAGTTTCTAGCCTGTGAACAGAGACGTACTGCTGTAGCAGCAGCACGCGCCTGCATCAAAGCGCTTGCTCACGCTGAGCAGCCGCTCCTCGCGATCAGACTTCAGCACCATCTTGTTCTTGTCTTTGTCTTCAATGTTAGTTGCTTCTTAGAGAGCACTGGCTAAGGATGCGGCGCAGATGTGGATGCTAGTGTGTGTAATTCAGCTGCCTTGTGCTGTTTGTGTGCTCGCCATACCCCTGCTAGGGCTCTGCCCCTTTGGAGGCTCCAAATGCCCAGCTGGCTGAGACATGCATAATTTGCTTGAACTTGCACGCATTCACTAGTAGAGTGACTCTACACTCCAGGCAAGCCGGCAAGGAATGAGAGCTCGAAAACACACCGCGTCATGCGCTCGCAGCTCTTGGACAACATCAATAATCGATGAGGCAAGCCGCCAGATGCGCTGTTTGGCTCGCTGAAACCAAGAGGGTGGAGGAGTGACTAGTTGCTGGCATGCGGACTGCTTACAAGGGTTTCAGCTAGCGCACCCGCAATTACAGTGACGGCAGCATCAGCAGCCGCCGATGGTAGGGAGCCTGTGAAGACAGACGCTGCAACACACCGCAGTGGCGCCAGAAGAGCGCATGCCCGCCGCCTCACGGCCAGAGGCGCTGCATGTCCCAGCCGCCGCCCGCGCGTGCGCTGAAGCGCAGCCGGTCGTGCAGGCGCGAGGGGCGGCCGTGCCAGAACTCGATTGCGTGCGGCCGCACCAGGAAGCCGCCCCAGTTGGCCGGCCGGGGGATGTCGGCCTGCTCGTCCGCGTACTCCTGCGCGCGCGGAGCCCGGGTAGGCGCGCATGCGGCGGGGTCAGCGGGAGCGGGCGCTTCAGCATGGTGAGCAGACGACGGGTGCAACCCTGTGCAGGCAGTACTCGCCCTCCACGACGGTGGCAACCCTGTGAGAGGCAGCTCCGCTGCTTGCAGCGCACGAGCCACAAGGGCCTGCGAGCGCTTACGTTGCTGCAGATGCGCGCGGGCGTGCAGTGCAATGACCCTGAGGGCACCCTGAACCCAACAGGCGAGCTATGTATGTGGCAGACCTGGGCGCATGCCTGCGGTAGCTGCGTCGCGCGCACCCGCCGCGCAGCGGCGCGGACCGCATGTCAGACAGCTCGCCTGGCAAAGTTCTGCACCCTAGCAGACCCCGGGCGCGCGCCTGCTGCAGCTGCGCCGCGCGCTCCTCCAGCTCGGCGCGCCCGCCGCGCAGCGGCGCAGACTGCTCGCTGACATGCGCGCCTATGCGCGAGCCGCGCGGCCGCGAGCGGAAGTATGCATCGGACTCCTCCGCGGGCAGCCGCTCCACGCTGCCCTCCACGCGCACCTGCGCAGTGCGCCACTCGTCGGGCTGCCCTCCTTTTTAACATTTGCTCCTCACGCAGGGCCGACCTTATGCACGATTGGATCTAGCCGCTTGCCGCAAACACGACGTCAGTCGCCAAGAGCCTAGGCAGGGCGAAGCGCGCTGCGAGAGCTATCTGGGCCTGGCAGGCAGGGCTGCTGGGCTCAGGCCCTAGGACATGCTGAGCGCGGTTTTCAAGCGCCCAACTCGTCCACGCCGTTGTGCACATCACAGGCGTCGGTGAGAATATCACAGCTGTTGGTGTGCACTTCACAGGTGTCAGTATGACACATCACAGGCGCGTTGTGCACATCACAGGGTGCTGGTGTGCACGGCACAAGCGCCAAAACGGCCGCGGCGCGCCGCGCGCGCGCGGGGCCCGCACCGAGCGCTGCAGGGGCTCCCAGTACATGGTGAGCGCGGCGCGCCCGCTCGCCAGCTCGGCCGCCTTGCGCGAGTCGTAGTTGGTGTAGAAGATAAAGCCGCGCGCGTCGTAGCCCTTGAGCAGAACCATGCGCACCGAGGGCGCGCCGGCGCCGTCCGCGGTCGCAAGCGCCATCTGGTTGGGCTCCGCGGCCACCTTGGCGGCCACGGCCTCCTTGAACCAGCGGTCGAACTGCGCGCGCGCCGCGCGCGGTTACAGCCCACCTTGGCCGCCACACCTCCTTGAACCACCGGTCAACCTGTGCGCGCGCCGCGCGCGGTCATAGCGGCCGCGCCGCATGTGCCTGCTGCCGCACGTGCCTCCCGCGGTGCCACCCTACCATGGCATTGGGCACCAGACCTCCGTGCGCACGCCCGTCTTCAACCTTCACTTGATTCTGCTCAGGGGAATATAGACAATGACTGGCATTGCTCGGCGCCAGTGCAACGGGCTCGAGCAGCTCGTCCGCATCATTGCGACCATCAGCACATGGTGGTCAGCGCCTCACAAGCCTGCGGCGGGGCGCCGCGGCGCGCCTGCGCAATGGGGTCGGGCAGCACGTCCTCCTCGCGCAGGGCCTTCCACTGTACCCATCTGTACATAGCGGTCAGGGCCCAGGACCCTGTGGCAGGGCGCCACGGCGCGCCTGCGCGATGGGGTCGGGCAGCACGTCCTCCTCGCGCAGGCCGCCGGAGTCCTCGGCCAGCGTGTAGCTCGCGCGGATGCCGGCCGGGTCCGCGCCGCCGGCCTCGCGCGCCGCGCTGGCGATCTTCACGCACTGGCTCGCGCCCGGGTACGCCGGCAGCCGGAGCTTGTACTTGTCCTGCGGCCGGAGCGTCACATCACACAGCGGTGAGCGGTGACGCTGGGGGAGCGACTATCACTGCACGTACGTCGCTTTCGGGGGTTCACCTGATATTCATGTCCAGTTGAGGGATGGCATACACCATACGACACAGTGAGGCAGTGTGAGCGCAATGCGCAGCTTCAGAAAAGACTGCCAGCCTCAGAGTAAGAGCTGCCACGCCATGTACGACACAGACGGGCAGTGATCGCATGGGTCGTGACTTGCCACAATGGCCGGCGGCACGAAGCGCCCGCCCAGGTAGTGGTGCCGGCCGGCGAAGCGCGCGGCGGCGCGCTTGGGCGTCGTGAGCGACACAAGCATCTCGGGGCGCAGCCCGTCGCCCGCCACGTCGCCGTCCTCCACGTGCCAGCCGCTGGGAATGTCCACCGCGACCACGGGTGGCGGCGCGGCCGGCGGCTTCAGGAGCTGCGCGGGGGCAGCAACTGCCAGGGTCGGCCAGTTGTTTGAGGAGTCGGGAGGTGTGCGCGGCATGCACGGAGCTGAGAACGCTCATGATGGCGCGCTCAGTACGCCAGCCCGCTGGGTGTGCACGCCGCAGGTGCCGGCAGCAGCAGGCGCGGCGCGCCAGCAGCCGCCAGAAGCTTGTGTCGGGGCCGCAGCCTGCAGCGGCCCGGCGCGCGGCGGCCGTGCTTTGCTCTAACAGCCGAGCCAGCATGGCATCTGCTAAGTCATCAAGGCGCCCACAGGAGGGAGGGGAGAGCTCTGCGCGGGGGCCTCGCGCGCGGCGGGCGCGCCTGCAGCAGGGCATCAAACGGCGGCCGTGGGTCGCCCTTGAAGCTGAAGCCGAACAGGGCGTCCAGCACCAGGTCGAAGCGGCCTCGCAGGGCGCCGCCCTCGAGCAGCTCGTCCGGCTCCACGAAGCGCACGCCCAGGGCCTCCAGCTGCGTGACCAGGCCGCGGTACAGCGGCTTGTCGGTGCGCTTGGGGTAGCATACCTGCCGCCGCGCCGCACAGTGTCAGCGATCAGCACATGCACACGCGGCGCGCGTCGCACTTGCCCAGGGCGCGGCGGCCGCGCGCGTGCGCTCGGTCTGACATTCTGGGTCATGGACTGGCAACCACGGGCGGGCAGCCATGGGGCCGCCCACGCTAGGGTTGGGTTAGGGCCTCACCGTGACGCCGGAGTACCCGAAGTGGTGCAGGTGCCGCGCGGCGACCAGGCCGTCGCCGCCGTTGTTGCCCGGCCCTGCGAGCACCAGCGGCCTGGCGTGCGCGCCGGGCGGGTACTCCGCCAGCACCGCGCTCGCCACGCTCAGCCCGGCCAGCTCCATGAGCTGGTCCACGCTGAAGCCGAGCGGGCCCATGAGCTCCTCATCAACAGCCGCGGCCTCGTCCTGGCCCCTGCGCGCCAGCACAGCTGGCCTCACCGGGCCTCGCCAAGGACACAGCGCTGGCCTTAATAAAAATGCGGCGAGGACCGTGCTGGAGCCCAGTCGGAGCCAGTTCGCTCCACCGCACAGCAGCTGCTTCACTGCTGCCCCTGCACGGCAGGCAACTGTACTTGAGCAAGCCGGCATGGTACTGGACCAAGCCGCACGCCGGCTGCGCAAAGACCAGCCAGTCTTCTCAGTGGGTTGGAGGGACTGCTGTGGCCCCTGCAGGTCCTGTTCGTTGATAAGAGGCGTGCGGAATCTCTGCACAGCCAGCGCCTTGCTGGTGGACCAGGAGTCCGCACTGAGCCGCATGGCAGGACGCTCTCCAAGCTTGCATGGTGAAACAGGCGTGGCGCAGCTCGTGCTCGCTTGTCCTGTTGGCTTGCCAACAAGGAAGCTGCTGAGGCGCAGTCTGTGTGCTATCTAGCGCAGTGTGATGCCTTCTTTGATTCAGCAGACATGTCCAGCACAGGTGCTTTCCTACACTTCCAACAGCAGCACGCTGTGCTTCACGTCTACTGAGTGAGTTCTGCCAGGCACCACTCAGTGGCTTGCAAGTGCTTTGAGACCTCTGAGTTGGAGTCACTTGCAAACTGCGCTCAGGCGCACAGGTAAGTTATGTCGTCCGCCATCTCAGCAGCAGCCGCGCCCGCAGCCAGCGTTGGCGCGCGAGTGGTGAACGCTGCGCAGCCTGCCGACAGTCGTGCTGCGCGGTGGGCACGCTCCAAATCCGCAGAAGGTGGCACGTGTGGCGCCCTAGGCTGTGCTGGCCTTGGTGCCAACCTCCCCAGCACCCGCCGCGCAACGCATGCACGGTGCGGATCTAGCTGTGAGAGGTGGGAGCAGCGCATCAGCAGTCGCAACATCACATTGCAGCCTGCCCGTCGCCTCATGGTACTCCATGCATGAAAGGTTGTTATCAGGGCCTGCCACAGCATGCCGGAGCCTGTGCTTGGCTTTTTCTTTAGCATGGCGCAGTGCGTCTATCCATTTGCATGGCACGCCATTGCCGTAAGCCTCTGATCACTTCTCCTGGGCACCGGTGCATGTCGCCAGACTCTGGCATTCAGCTGCGGTCGCCTGCTGCCTCACCAGAGACGGTGCTAGGTTGCTAAGGGCAAGGCAGCATTGCACAAACTCGGCAGCAGCTGCTGCAGCACTGACACGTTCGCTCACAAGAGCGCAGTTGTTAAGCAACCCAGCGCCCCAGCCAGACCGCACACCAGGTGCCGCTGCTCCACACCCAGAGGCTGTTGGAGTTCTGCCCTCGGTCGCTGCTGAGCTGCTACCCGATCAGGGCGCGGAACCATCACCCCAACTGGGCATGGCATGCCCTTCATATGCACACCTCGCAGCGCAGCGGCTACCGCTGCTTCAAGGCCAGGTCGCTGGCCACTGCTGGCGGCCCGCCCTCGCCCGCCGCCCGGCCGAACGCGGCGCTGGACTGCTGCCCCGTCAGGCGGCGCAGCAGCTGTTGCAGCGCGGCCAGCGGGTTGCCGCGCGCGCCGCCGCGCGGCTCGGCGAAGCTCGGCGCGATGCGCAGGTAGTTGGCGCCGTACGCCGCGCCAAAGCCCCACCCCAGGCCCACGCCGACCTGCGCACGGGCGCGCGTGAGCCTGCACGCTCCCCGTGCGGTGGCCGTTCGCTGCTTTTGTAGTTGTCTGTGTGGTACACTGAGCTCCAAGCAACAGAGTGCACGGCCTTCGCGGTCACAGACAGCTCCACTGTTGACGTGGCTCAAGCGTCGAGTCTTGGCGTCCGGGAGGGCGCATACCCCGCAGCCGCCCCCTGCAGAGCAGCGGCCAGGTCTAAGGCTGCAACGTGGCGAGGGAGCAGGCCCAGCAAAGAGAAGCAGACCACAGGGGATGCAACGGAGCGCTGGGAGCGGGGCGTGCCTGCTCCTAGGCCCAGCGCGCCGATTGGGCCCCCTGAACAACCAGCACTGGTCAGCACTGTCTTGTTCAGTTGTTTGCAGCAAAATACGTGCAAACCACGCGTGCAGGCCGTGCCCACCGCCAAAGCCATAGCCGACTCCAAAGCCGCAGCCTGCTCCGATACCTAGCGTGGCGCAGCCTGCGTCAGCCTGGGGTACCTCTTTGTGCAGGCGTGCAGGGCAAGCTTGCACGCTGGGAGCAGCCTGGCTTCGAGCGCACCAAAGCCCACGCCAGGCCCCAAGAACTTGCGGCCGCCCATGCGGGCACACGGCTGGCTGCACTAGGGGTGCAGGGCTGCGTGGGCGCTTTTGCAGAACACAACAAGCCAGACACACAGCAAGTGTGAAGACGTTCCAACGGAACCTACCAAGCAGCTCAGCGGGCGGACTGGTGTGATTGAAGTCCAGTACATTTTTCTTTTTGTCTTTGTTTTTCCTCCTGTTTGTAGCCCTTTCATAAACCCTGCCAGGCATTTTGAATCTCTGTCGACTCAGAGTCGCGGGAAGAGCTCCGAGCACGAGGATGGCGAGGCGGAGGCGGCTTGACGGCATGGTGTCCGCTCTGCTGCTGGCGCTGGTAGCGAGCCTGGCAATGGTGGCGCACTCACGTGCGGGCCCACGGCCGGCTGCACCACCAACGCGGCAGCACGCCAGCGCTGGCTGACTCGCACAGCACCGTCCAGGCCCACTGCGGCCTTCGTCTCCAGGAGCAGCACTTTGCGGGAAGGAGCAGGGCCATAGTAGGGGATGCTACAGCCTCTGAGCACCTGCTTGCTGCCAGCAAACTCCTCCTCCTTGGTCCTTCCTATGGCCTGTGGCTGGCATCAAGCTGTAGTAGCCCTCCGTGCGTGCTGTAGGCTGTTGCTGGGAACCAGCGCGCGCTTGCGCCAGGGCGCCCGCAAACAACCACCAGGCGCACTGTCTCGCCTTGCTGCGTTCGCAGCCCTGGCTAGCTGTTCACCGCGCACGTGGTCCCATGCGACCCGGCCCGCAGCGTTGCGTGCAGCAGGTCTCACCTCTCTAGGTGGACTTCCCTCCTAGCGTGCGGAGGCTGTGCAAGAGAAGAGGCGGGGTGTGGGAAACTTGCGCGGCGGAAGCCTTGCTTGCTCTGCATGCTTGCGCTTTGTTGCTTGCCAGAGCTGAACTTCAGCAGGGACTGCACTTGTTGCACGTTACAAACAAACGTTTGCGTGTGGGGGTTGCAGAGACGGTGTCTTCACAGCCAGTGCAGCCGGCGCTGCAGCAGAACTTGCAACCGACGCTGCCACCAACGGCGTTTCAGACTCCGAGCGTGCAGCAGGCGCAGCTGCAGTCCGTGCCGCAGCAGCCTGTGATGGTGTGCTCCAGGCGCTGCTTCTCAACGTGCACTACAGTGTCTGTGTGTGTGTAGGACCTACGGGAAACACACGGGCAGTGCGTTGCATGCAGCTGCAAGGGGCTGTCACAGCTGTGGACGACACTGCAGCGCTGGCAAATTGCGTCAAGCGGGGGTCAAAATAGCTAGAGCTGAGGTGCAGGTAGGCTGCGCAGCGCTGCCAAATTGCGTCAAGCGGGGGTGCGGCACACGGCGGCGTCACAGCGGGCGTCACCCTGTCCAGCCGCAGGAGCTGCTGCTCAAGCTGGGCTGGGTGTGCTCTTGCACAGCTGCGCCCGGTGCTTGTACCGCAAGCGCTTGTGCTGCCAGCAGCGCAGGAGCGCTCGTGGCAGCGCATCCCAAGCACAGCTGTTCCTGCGCACGCAGCGCTGGGCGTCTAGCGCTTTGCGCAGCCGCACCCGATGGCCGTGCCGCAGCAACGGCGGCGCAGGAGGGCATACGGCCGCGCCATACAATGCGCGCCTTCCCATGCACTTTCTGCTGAGCGGCTGGCGCTCTGCGCAGCCGTACCAGATGGTCGTGCCGCAGCAGGCTGCCGCGGTGCAGCAGGCGGCGGCGACACAGGCGGCGGCGACGGCCGCGCCCGCCGCGCCGTCGGCCGCCGGGCAGACGCTGCCCAGCGCGGCGCGCCCGGCCGGCGCGGCGGTGCTGTTCGAGTACCACTGCGTGGGCGTGCAGAACTACACGTCGCGTGCGCGCCCCCTTCCCGCGCGCTGCGTGAGCGAATCTCAGATGCGGGGGGCTGCGTGGCGGCGCATGGAGCGCGCTCTGGCAGTGTGCTCAGCGCAGGCGTGTCCGGGCTTGCGCACATGCTTTGCAAACAGATACCAACGTCTTGATGGCGGGGCCGGTTGATGAAGGTCCAAGCACAGCTCTGCTTCATGGTGACATTCAGCTGATGACCATGTGTGTGCGGTCCGCAGTGAATGGCAACGACTACGCGAACACCGGCACTGTTGGAGGTATGGCCGCGGGGCATTGTGCATCATGATGAGACCTCTCCCTGCAAAACACATGGAGCTCCTTGCAAAATATATGTAGGATGCGTCCAAGCTCGCCTGCTGTTTGTCGATTCGCTGCTAGTTGAGTCCATCTAGCTCCACAGCATGCTCCAGGCCACAGGCCTGGGCCGTTGGCGACGGAGTCTGTAGCTGTGTCCCATATCAAGCGCAGGGCACGCGACGCGGTCCGGTCCATGCCGCAGACACAGCATGCTCACACCACAGGATGTGCCTGCGCGCGCCCGCAGACTTGTACCAGCAGACGACCAAGATCGGCTGGCACTTTGTGGACACGCGCGGCTATCCCACGTGGCAGGCGCGGCGCACGCCTCGGCGCCCCTCCAGCGCTACACCTTGCAAGGCTCTCTGGCTGTCTGCGTCGTGGCGGCGACCGCAGCTTGGCAACATGTGCCCACAGGACGCCGGTCAAGCTGACAGCGGTGACAGCATGGAGCAGGCATGCCGAGAATGACACCGGCGCCAGCGTCCACCCGCGTGCCCTGCAGCCGAGCGCGCCTGCATGCCGAGGATGGGTGGAGGCCTGGCAGGCAGCACGGACATGCACCAGGGCTCCCGCTGTGGAGTCGGGCCGATGTGCCATGCGGGCCGTGTGCGGGCGCGCAGGTGTGGGACCTGCAGCGCGTATATGGTAGGCGTTAGGGTAACCCTAAACATAAGCGGGCCGTGTGTGGGCGCGCAGGTGTGGGACCTGCAGCGCGGCAACATGGACGGCGCCGTGAGCGGGCGCAAGGTGGGCAACTCCGACGTGCCCAACGCGGCCAACGACGGCGGCTTTGGCAGCATCCCGCAGGCGCTGTTCCAGGCCATCCCCGGCACCGCGTCAGGCGCGCGCGCGCCGCAGGCCGGCGGCATGCTCCGCTCGGCGCTGCTGCTGTCAGGGCGGTGACGGACAGCTATTGCTGTCTAGCCGCTGCGCATCTATGCAGGTTCCTAATGCGGATGCTGCTCGTGCTTGAACAGACTGTCTGAATGCAATGTCGCGCAAAAGTAAAGGCCACTGCTCGTGCTGAACAGTGTATCCCACATGCGTCCAGCAGTGTGCATGCAGCTGGGAGTGCAAGCGTGAAGCCCTGCTTGTTGCTGTTGCATCGTGAGACTGCAGCTATGGAGAGACAGCTGCGGCAGCGGGTGCTGGGACGCCAGCACGGACGCCTGGATCTGCCGCAACAGGCGCCCTGCCATGTAGGAGACAGGCAATTGACAGGCAGTGTTACTCGGGCATGGCTCGCGTCAGGGCGGCTGACAGCGGGCTGGCTCCGCAGGCGTGTTTGGCTCCGTGGCGTACGTGCAGCGCATCAACACGCTGGGCGGGCGCATCCCCGGCAACTTCTACTCCATCCCGAAGTTCCAGTCGACGAACAACTACGCGCTCGCCATCCCCTTCCAGGCGCGCGCATATGTTCACACCGAACCCGCGAGTGGGACATGCCAAGGACTGCAAACATGCTTGCCATGGCCGCTCGCTGCCTGCCAGCGTCGGCGCCTGCGAGCCCACCTGCAGGCCCTGCATGGACGATGTCTGATGCACCATTGCCCGGTGTATCAGGGTGCGGGGGCCATGCAGGTAGCTATGCCTTGCGAAAAGTGTAACCAGCATAGCCGCCACACCGCCTCACGCATTGCAGATAGCACCGATGTGCGCTTGGCAAGGGCACACGGCACGAGGCGCAGCACGCGGGCTTGAGCGTGCGCGGCGCGCCGCAGGCGGATTACGTGTTCCTGAGCGGTGGCAGCTCCGCGGCTGCGCCCGCACAAAGCGCTGCACAGAGCGCGACGTCGGGCTGAGGGCGCCTGGCCGCGCTGCCCGGCTCTGCGCGCGCGCGCGCGCGCGGGGCCGCCGCGGCATTCCTCTAGCTATGCGTGTCCGCAGTCTCCAGTGTGTCGCTTTCGGGGGTGCGCCACGAGCAGTCTGTGTTTGACCACCCCCTCAGGTTGTCTGTCGAAATGTGTTTCGGAACCTCCTGGCCGCATGTCGCCTCTGCCTGTGCGCAGACCCGAGCCGCGAGTCCCCTGCGCGCCGCGCTGCCCTGGCCACGCTGCTGTGGCAAGTATTCGCATATCTGTTTGGCCCAAGTACCAGGAATAAGTGCGTTACGCACATTAGCTGCATGAGGGCCCCTTCGTGTTGACAATTGTGACAGCCGACTAGTTGCTCAGGCGTTGCCTGCATGTTTTGCTGTCAAATGCTTTGTAACATACCCTAGTGGAAACTGGTAACCTGCACGAGGATTCGGTCTGGTGTGCAGATGTGCAGCAAGGTTGCTAGCTAGCATATTAAGAGTCTCCAAGACTCTGCGAGACCCTCACGGTGTTCTCAAAAGAGAGGGCATGCTCTGCGTCAGTATAAACAGTCCAACGTTTTCAGGCAGAGAAGTGGTGTGCGCAGAGCGGCGCCTGCAGTGCCCCGCCTGTGGCGCGCGCAGCTTGCGGCATGACTTGCGCTCATCCCCTGCGCTTCCGCAGCGGCGCCCTGCTGCTACGTGGTGAGCTTGCACACCTGAGTGTGCTGCCAAGCCCACACTGCTCACCCGCTGGCCGCTAGCATCACCTGTGTCAGGTGCAGGCATGCACGGCGTGAGAGGCGACCACGCTGGCGGCCTGCACCAGCGGCCTGGCCTCCGCAGGCTGCAGAGCTTGCAGGCCTGCCGGCAGTCGGGGCGCTTGCAACACCAGCGCTTCTTCTGCTCCTGGCGCTGTGTGCGCTTGGCGGCATAAGCGTCGTCGGGAAGGTCCTGCTATGGGACTACCAGGTGTGCCTGGTAGTCCCACTCTGGCCCTCTCTGACATCCTGTGCTGCTGCGCGCTGACCGCCCTGCACCTTTTGCTGGCAGAACCGGCGCACAGAGGATCCAGACGACCCTCTCCATGACAACAGCCTGTCGATCAAGCCGGCCCCGGCCAGGCCGGAGCCGGGGGCGCGCCCTAGCCTGAGGCGCTCCATATCTATGTCCAAGGTCGGACTGCAAAGCTTAGGCAACATGGTCCAGGACCTCAGAGACAGGTATGCGGCCACTGGCGCTCGTACTGCCACCTTTGCGCGTCACCAGGGTCTCCCTCCCTCAGCTTTGCGGTGCTTGCTGCTGCGGGCGTGTGCCTGTGTGCGCCTGAGCCACCGGCCCAAGCTCAATAGCTTTGCTAAGGGCTTGACTTGTCCTGTTTGGTTGTATTGTCTCGAGCATACTCGTGTGTGACCGAGCAGCACGGTCTTGCCTCAGAACAGATGCGTGCTCCATGGTTTTGTGCGTGATGTGCATGCATGCGCTTGCCTGTTCCACCACGTGTGGACGGCAGAGCATGCAAACAGCGTCTTTGCTGCTACCATATGCCGCGCCGCGTGCAGGCCCGGGACACTCGTTGCGCTGATGTGGCTCCAAGCGCCCGGCCCGTTGGGGGAGGAGATCTTTTCTGAGATGGCGGTCGACAGCGTGCTCAACGCGCTGTGGTGCGCGCCAGCGCCGCCGCGTTGCATTGCATCCCAGCAAGCATGTGCCCCCACTTCCCTACGCGACTGCTTTGAGGGGGCTTCCTCCACGTCAGTGGTGTTGTCGCGCCTCTGGCGCACTTGCGCTGGCCTGTTATGCGACGCGGCTCCGGAACCAGCTCGAGCGATGCATGTTGCAGTCAAGTGTGTGCGGCCTCACCGGCGGCCTGGCCCGGCCGCCAGGACGGTGCGGGGCAGCCTGCAGCTGTGGCAGCTGGCCAGCGCGGTGGCGGCGCCGCCGCGCTCGGCCGGCCTGGTGTTCCAGCTGGCGCGCCAGCTGCCGGAGGCGCCCTGCACGGTGGCGCTGCCGGTGCCGGACAGCGTCTTCCTCGGCGCGCTCGGCCGGGCGGCGCGGCCGGCGCCCGGTGCGCCGGCCCGCACGCCCGGGGCGCCCTCCCTGCACCCGCCCCGGTGGCGGGCGGCGCGCCCCTGCGGCGGCCGGGCGGCGGCGTCGCCGGCGAGGCGCCGCGCGTGGCGCCAGGCGGGCGCGCTCGCCCGCCTGCGAACCCAGCAGGGCGCCGCGCTCGGAGCTCAGCGAGCCGCTTGCCTGCTCGCGATCGCGGCCGGGTCGCGCGCGCGGCGGCTGGCGCGCGAGCCGCCTCCAGGGCCTGTGCCTGAAGAAGAGAGCCCGTGTGCGGGGAGGTCGTGCGCCGCTGGTATGCAGTGGGGAGCAGAGCAAGCATGAGCGCCCAAACCCCCTGCGATGTCCGGGAGATGTCCGCTGCACAGCTAGCAGTCGTGCAGCTGGTACTGCGACCCAGGTGTCAGCCGGATGTGCAATTGCTATCGTCCCCCTGTCGCAGCCTTGGCCATGTTTCACCTGCTGCTGGACCTTTGCACAGCGGTGGGCGTCAGCGTGCCCGCTCATGCAGCACTGCGCGGAATGCGCGCTGAGGCAGTGTGTAGAGCAAGGCATGCCTGGTCTTGTGCTGTCTTGGTTGTCATGGCATGCGCTCATGCCAAGGACGCCTGAGGAGTGCTGCACCCCATGGCTTGCTGGGGTTGTCATGGCATGGGCTTGTGTCAGCCTGACGAGATCTGCACAGTACGGCTCGCAGGGCCTGCAGTGGACCCCGTCAGGCACCTCCTGCGCGCCGTGGCGACGGACGTCGCGAGCGACTATGCCGCCGCTGCGCTGGAGTGCGCCAATGCAGCGGGCGCGGTAGAGGAGCGGACGTGAGGTCTGTTGCGGACCCTGTTATGGTGCTTTGCCAGCTTTGCGGGTGATCGCCATGGTGGGCGCTGTCTGAGTGCAGTGGGGACCTTGCAGCGGAGCACTAGGACAGCAGAGGCACAGCAGGAGCGTCATTGCGAGAGGGCATTTTGGCATGCGGAGGGTTGTGGAGTACAGTGGGCATAGTGCTGAGACACTGTAGCTTAGCCTTATGTTGAACGGCATCTGATCATGGCGTATGTGCGCATGCGAAGCTCCAAAGAACTGCACATGTGCATGCATGCTCCTGTGCATTTTGACCTGGTGTAATGTGTATGATTGAATGATGCGGAGTGTGCCTCTTCACACTCCTTGGATCTGAACAACCAGCCGCTCATTTCGCTCTGCACCAAGGTGCAGTTGCACCTCGCTAAGAACCTAACCTAGCCCCCCCAATGCAGCAGTGCCCGTCAGAACACAAAGGCTGTACTTCGACGGACAGGGACTGGCAGGGCAATGCAAAGGAGGCGCAGATGATTGCACTGCCGAGCCCCAAGCCCAGCGCACAGGCCCCCAGCATCATGGCGGGATAAGGACAGCAGAGGCCGGCTAGACGCAAGGCTCACGGCGCTACTGACAGTGCACGATGGCGGAGTCGTCAGCAAACAATGGCTGGGTTGAATCCTACCTTGAGGCACTGGTGCGAGCTACACATCCACTGCATTGGCAGCGGGCCCATGATCTGCGCTCCATAGATTGAGCGCTTTGCTGCAGCATGGCCTGCAGTGTGGAACACTCAGTGCACCGAGAGGACCCCACTGAAGCAGGGAGTGCTGCACACCATTAGCCTTGGGCCAAGCTGAGTTTGGTCTACTTGTGGCGCAGCTGAGCTTCGGGCTGTCGACGGAGTACTCGAAGAAGCCGGCCCAGCAGGATGCCAAGTCGGACAAGGTGGACGCCGACCGGCAGCTTTATGCCAAGTACTACGTCTCGCAAATTATGCAGCTTGGCGAGGAGGGCATCCGGGACGCCTGGAGCAAGGTGGGGCGGGCCCTTTCTGCAATACTAGCTGCAACAGAAGGGCCTGCCGTGCTGGACATGTTGGCGCTCTTGTCTGCATGCACGACGTGGGCGCGCGGCAGCCCATGTCAGTGCTTGGGCTATGTGACTGCGTTACAAGCGGTTGGCCGAGCGCTGCGCTGCTGCAGTGCGGCACTTGCGTGCCTATCTACATGATGGGTCGGGCAGCGGCAGTCGTGCAGCGCATCGCTGCTTGGTCTGGGGCGCGCGCGCCGTTGTCACTGCATTGTAGTCGCGCTGTGGGCTGGCTGTGGCGCCCGTTGAGACTGGACAAAATGTACCCGTCACCGACGGCGGGAAGCATGCGTCAGACTCATTCTGGGCACAGCATAGCACGCCTAGCAGCTGCTTGCAGCAGCTTCTCTGTGCACGGCGTCAGCGCTCACACTTCCTGGCTTGCCAGCTCCTGGAGCCTGCAAGGGCGAGCGCTGTGTGCTGTGTCGGCTCTTGCGCGGCCTTCGTCTTGTACCGCTATCAATCGGCATGTGCAGGCAGACATGGCTGCAAGCGTGGATGCGCGTGCTTGCACGCTGTCTCACAAGCAATGGCTGTTAGTTGGGGCGCTGGGGGAGAGAATGCGGAAGGGGCAGTCGGCTAGGGGGTAGGAAAACGCTGAGCGCCTCTCTGGAGCGCGTGTGCGTGGCTATGGTCCTGCAGTCATTAATGTGACTGCAGGAGAGCCTGCTTGTGTTCACTGCAGAGCAGCAGCACTTATGTTGCGTCCAGTCCGTTCTGGCAGGACACAGCGCCCGCCGGTGCGGAGCGCAGCCGCCTGTTGAGTGCGCGGCAGCACCGGGCAGACGCTCAGGAGATCATCCGTGGGAGAGCACTCAGCGCATGAACGCGCCTCATGCCGTCAAGGCGGCCAGGCTTGCTGGAGCCGTGCGCAGCCGCTGGTCAGCTGCAGACAGGGCCGCGGGGGCGGCGCAGGCGACCTCGTCGCGGCACTACGGCGAGAAGGACGCGCGGCTGGAGTACCTGTCCTGGCGCGTGTGGCACCTGAAGCGCAAGAAGCACATGGTGCGCCGGGAGGAGATCGAGC
>JAABUY010002274.1_pt1 | contig 23198 bp, 39 predicted proteins | sample 5560271 | NCBI WGS metagenome assembly JAABUY01 (sample SAMN10711886, study PRJNA513374) | rock metagenome | isolation source: Antarctica rocks | place: Antarctica: Victoria Land, University Valley | reverse complement strand
GCGGCGCCGGCCCGGCGCCGTCCCGTCCAGCCAGCGCGCTTTCACCACTTCCAACGCCGGGTGCTCTGCCTGCGGCACGGGGCACGCACGCTGCGTCCCTGCCCCGCGGCCCCACCAGGTCCCGCGCGGCAGCGGCAGGATTGTGCCCACAGGCTTTGCCTCAGCGTCGGAGCGAGCGCCGCCCGTCTCAAGGACAGGTGCAACGTCGGCTGCCAGCGCTGGCGCGGCGTCCGCAGCGCCGTGCCTGGCTCGGAAGCCGAACTGCTGCCACGGCGCCTGCACCAGGCCCTGCACGCGCGTCGAGCCCGCGGTGAGCACAGCGGCGCGCGTCTGTGCGCAGCGCACAGCTTGAACGAGAGCGGTGCTGAGCATGCTCAGCGTGTCGCCTCGGCGCTGCCAGGTGTGCACTTTGGCAGACAGGGCAAGGGTGTGCAGGTGCAGGGGGAAGCTGCGCGGCCGCAAGCCACCCCACGTGTCAGCACCCAGCGCGTCCAGGATCTGGCACGGTGGGGTTGCGGTACGCGCCTGCAGTGCACGCGCCCCCTCCTGCAGCCGCCCATGGGTGCGTGGCGCTGTTGCCGGCGCGGGCAAGCTAGGGCCTGACGCCTTGCTGCGTACTGCAGGCGGCCTCGCCGGCGTCAGCTCACCGTGCGCCACGCTCCGGCACTGCATGGCCCTGCTGCGCTGGCAGGCCCGGGGCCTGCTTGCACACCTGCACCACGCATGTTTTCCAACAGTCAGCTAACCTGCACGGGCTGGTGCAAAGCCTGGTCTACAGAACCAAGCAACTCACAGATGCGCTCGACACAGACCCAGCGAGTGAGCAAGACAGGACCGTCCACGGGCCGCGCCTGTACTCAGCCACAGGCAGTGTTGACGGACCCATTCTGCTCTAGTGCGACTACCCCGCCGCAACTTGCTCGCCTGACACAACCAGTTCAGTGACCTTCCTGCACACTGACTGTGAGCAGGGCTGCCAAACTTGGCTGTTGTAAGTGAACACATGGATGCAACACAGGCGCTTTTCGAGGCAACTGCACCTCATGGCGCACCGCCTCCTGTGTGGCGCGCCGGCTATGGCCTTGCGCGCCCTGGTCAGGCCGCGCTGCGTGCAGGCGGTGCGGCCGGCGTCGCGTGTGCACGAGCGCGCCGGCGCGCGAAGCACGTTGCGTAGGTGGTGCGCCTTGAGCCTGCATACTGTACCCGCTGCGCCGCGCACTGGCGTGCTGCCCACGTACGGAGAGGAGCGGGTGCGATGCTTGTCAACAGTCAGTGGCGCGCCGCCGAGCGAGCAGCAAGACGTGTCCGTGGGCGTGCTCGTGGAGGGCCGGCCACTCGGCAGGGACAGGTGCAGTGCGGCGCATGTGCTGCAAGCCATGCTCGCCTGGTGCACGTCAGGAAGTAGCGGTGGGACATAGCGGAGGCCTGTTGCGCAGGGCAAAGGCGCGCGCGCTGGCAGGCCAGCTGCAGGAGGACGCTGTGCTTGCCGTCCGCGCGGCGCTGTCCCTGGACGTACCAAGTGCTGAGGGTGCGCTGTGTGTGCGGCGTGCTCCCCTTTCAATGTGGTGCCCGTAAGCTGCCCCACATGCAGGCTTCACCGCAGGCTTCACAGCAGACAGCCGCGGCAACAGACACGCGCTTGCCCCGTCCGCGCGCAGACACCTGCACCTGCTGCCCTGCAGCCAGGCTTCCCAAGCGTGCCGCTGGTGCACGACATGCCTGTGGCTGACTGCTAGCCGAGCAAGCCTTGCACCTGCCCCTACAACAGGCTCCGCAGGGTGCCGAGCGCAGGGCCCGCCCCGCGCAGGCAGCACTGAGCTGTCCATGGTGCTATGCGACGACGCATTCATCGCGGGCATGAACGCGGAGTGGCGCGGCATGACCGGCCCCACGGACGTGCTGTCGTTCCCCATGGAGGACGATGACGACATCAAGCCCATGCCGGGCGGGCCGCCGCGCATGCTCGGGGACCTCTTCATCTCGCTCGACACCGCGCAGCGCCAAGCTGCAGAGCGCGGGTGCGCTTGCGCGTGTAGGTCGCCGACTAGCGTCATCCTCTGGTGTTGCACTGCGCAGTGTGGTTGGCATGCGCAGCTTTCAAGCAGGCTGCGCGGGGCTTCGCGCTTTGATAATGCAGTGTAGTAAAAGCTGTTAAAAGCGTGCACTACACCAGACACTGACCATAAAGTTCTTCGTCAGGATGATTGGCTGGTTTGTAGCACAGTGCCACGCTGCAAAGGTACCTGTCATCAGCCTGCCACACGCACCAGTGGTGCCCTGATGCGTAAACGACCCGCATGCGTGCTTGCCCAGCTGGCCGACAACGCCGGCCTGCACCTGCAGGCACACGCTGCATGACGAGGCCCGCATCCTGCTGGTGCACGGCCTGCTGCACCTGCTGGGCTTTGACCACGAGGCCGGCGCGGAGGAGGCGGCTGCGATGGAGCGCGCCGAGCGCCTCATCCTGAGCCGCCTCGGCTGGCAGGCGCGCCCTAGGGCCAGGCTCCGCGGCATGTTCATCGGTGGCGTGCCTGGTCACCTCTGCTGCCTCGCGCAGTCTTGCTCACAGCCGCGCGGCCGGGGCGTGCATTGACAGGGTGTGCATGTGCGCCGACAAGCTGCACGCTGCGCGCAGAGAGGCTGACACTGCAGACAATATGTATCATGTGGACCCGTACAAATTGTCGCCAAGAATCAAACAACTGGAGAGTCATGTTGTGCACCTGGCCCAGCCGACTTGGGCCCAGGCGCGTGCGCAGGGGCAGGGGCTCATCGCCGCAGCTGCCGACGGCGGCACCGGCGGCGAGGCCGCCGCGCGAGGCGCCAGGGAAGCAGGGTCCCAGTCTTGCGCCGATGTGGTTGAGGAGCTGTCCAGGTCCACGTCTGCGCAGCCCAGGGAGGTCGCGAACGAGCAGAGCGCTAATGGTCACACATCGGGCGCACCGGCGCGAGTGGCGCTGGGCCCAGAGCCTGCCAAGCAGCCGCCTGCTGCGGTGCGCACGCGGCGTTTGCCCCGCATGTGCCTCGCCCGCGCCGTGGTCCCTTGCAAGTCCCTCCCCTTGTCCGCCTTGCCGCGCGCTCCCGTCGCGCGTCCCTCCTGCTCCGCATTGCCGAGCCGCTGACAAGGACGGGCGGGCCTGCATCCGCTCACCGCGAGCTGGTCACAGGGCCAGACGCGCGGGCGGCGGCGTGCGCGGACCAGGCGCGGCGGCGGCGTGCGCCTGGTCGCGCTGGACATGGACGGCACGCTGCTGGACAGCGCCTCGCGCGTGCTGCCCTCCTCCGTGGCCGCGCTGCGCGCGGCGCTGCGCCAGGGCGTGCGTGTGTGCCTGGCGACAGGCAAGGCGCGGCCGGCGGCCATCGCCGCCATGCGCACCGTGGGCCTGGCCGGTGCGCCCGCCTCGACTGTGTCGATTGGGGCTGAGATGGGCGAGGGGCCGGGTCGGAAGCCATGCACTTTATTGGGTTGAATCCCGGTGTTGTGGGTCTGTGCTGGCGTATGCCTGCAGGCTTGCTGCGCAAGCGTTCAATTTGCAGGAGCTGCTGGTGTCGTAAAACGCTGCAGAAGGGGGAACGGATTTTGGTCCTGTCTTGGCGGCAGGTGAGGGCCTGGTGGTCTCCGAGCGCGGGCCTGGCATCTTCCTGCAGGGCCTGGCAGTGCACGGGGCGAACGGGGCCGCGCTGCCAGGTGCGGCATGGGCTTGAGATGGTGCCCGCTCGCGAGGGCGGCTGACGCTCCGTGCTGTGAGCTCGATGCGCCATGCAAGGCCCGCTCCCTCATACGTGGGCGCTTGGACGATGCGGCGCTTGGGAGGCTTCATGCCTGTGCATGCCTGCGGGGCAGCCAGGCTGCAAAGGAAACAGACAGGCCCGCATGCGCCTGCACTGCGCAGCAAAAGCCCTTCTCACGGCACCCATGGGGGCGCGCCGACGGCAAGCTGCGCGTGACGGAGCGCCGCCTGAAGGGTGCCAGCGGCTGCGCAGGCGCCGCGCTGCCGCGGGCGGTGGTCAGCGCGGCGTTCGAGTATGCGGGCGCGACGGGCGTGCCGCTGGCCGGCTTCCTCGGCGACGAGTGCGTGACGCTGCGCATGACGCCCGAGCTGGAGGTGCTGCGCGCTGACTAGGAGCCAACAGTCCTGCAGGGGGACAAACATGACTGATGACTAGCCTTTTCTGTACAACTGACTTCTGTCCTACGTAAAGGATTGTGCTTGGGCCGGGCGCTGGACGTGAAACAGGCGGCAGTCTACCTGTGCAGGTCATGCAGATGACGTGAGTACATGCACAGATGCGCTTGCGGCGGCCTCTTATAGAGCCTCCCCTTGCGAGCTCCCTGCTGTGCGATACTTTTTCATGACATCCAACCTTGCACATGCGTGTGAGGCGACGTATGCTGCGACGTGTGAGGCGACTCCTCGCACCTCACAGGAGCTGCATGAGCGGTACTACGAGCCGCGTGCGCGCGTCGCCGCCTCGCTGGCGGAGGTGCTGGCCGGGCCGCCGGTGAAGAAGCTGCTCTTCATGACCGACCCGCACACCGTCGACTCCGTGCTCCGGCCGAACTGGGAGGCGTGCGCGCGCCCCCAGCCTCCAGCGGTTCTGCAAACGGGCGCCTCAGGATCTCGAGGGCTGCATGCACGGGGGCGCGGCACCACTGGCGGGCTGAGCGCCCGCTCTTTGCTCGCGGGCTGGGTGTTGGGCGGCGCCGCCGCTGCGCGAGCCTGCGCGGCTGCCCCAGCAGCAGGGCGGCGGCCTCGGCTGCTGCTGGTGCACGCGGGGGAGCCCGCGCGCGGCCTGCGCGCGCGCTGGGCGGTGGCCGCATGGCAGGCGGTTAGCCTGGCATGCGAGCATCGACACCTGGCGTCCCTGGCGCCCTGTGGCATGCCAGGGTCGTAGATGGGGGTCGGGCGCCCGCGCGGCAGGCGGCGCTGGAGGGCGCGGGCGCGGAGGTGATGCAGGCGGTCCCGACGATGCTGGAGCTTGTGCCCGCTGGCATCAACAAGTGGGTCGGCATGCGCGCGCTGCTCGCCGACCTGGCGCGCGCCCTGCCTGCGCGGCGCCCGCCCGCGCGGGGCGACGGCGCCTGTTTTTGACACAGTGTAAATTGAGCTTTTGTCACACTCTCGTCCTACCTGACCCTGTGGCTTGCTGATGGTGGTCCTGCTTGAGCCGGCATAATCTGCTGGCGTCTCAGAAGCAGGTACTGTGCAGGCTGCTACCAGCTCTGGCCTTGTTCACGCTTGTGTTTGGTGCCCTGCCTGTGCCCCGTGCGGGAGCACTGGTCTCAGGCTGTGCAGGACAGATGCAAGCCCAGGCAGTTGCAGGCCCTCTGTCATGCGTTTGCTCAGCGTTGCCAGTGAGTGATGACAGTGAGCTTTGCAGGGGCTGCCTGCATCCGCGGTGATGGCGGTGGGCGACGGCGGCAACGACCTTGCGATGCTTGCTGGCATTACCGCCGCGGGCGGCCTGGGCGTCGCCATGGCTAATGCTGTGCCGCCGGTGCGCCTGCACATGGAATGCACTGGAGCACAGTGCAGCAGACATGGAGAGGCGAGTGGCGTACGCGAATGTGAATGAGCTCGTATGTGAATGAGCTGGTCTGGCTGGTCAGAACAAGCAAGATGAGTCAGAAGTTATTTGTCTTGCGAGAGCAACGAACACAGTCATGACATAAATGGGCATGTGGCTGGCTTGCACCACAAGCTCAGCAGACAGAACTGGCGTGCCAGCTAAGTGGTATTGGGCCGGGCAGGTGTTGGACGCCGCTGCGGTGACAGTGGCCAGCAATGACGACGACGGCGTGGCAGAAGCGCTAGAGCGCTTTGTCCTGTCTTGATGTCCCAGTTGAGTTAGCGTGAGCAGCAGCTGACTGTCCTAGACTCTGGTTGCTGCTTAGCTGGCGGTGTGATGTTTGTCGGCCGTCCTGTCTGGGTCCACCTGCCTGTCTTGTTTGTTTGATATTGGGGCCACATGCTTTGCAAGGTCTTGCTGGTCCGCATGAGTCCTGCTCCTGCTTGTCTGAGCTTCGTGTCATGATGCACATAGCTGTTGGCAGGTTGCAGCTGCGCTCAACGCGGCCCCTGTTCGTAGATCTACTCTAGAGTCATGCGCTGATCGCTGAGCCCACCGACCGGCCCCCTTGTGATTGGCCCTCCTGTCATCGCACGTGATGTTTTAAAGCAACGCCAGGCCAGCCATGGGAGTAGGCATGATGTCCATGGCTTGACAGCAGCAGCAGATGCATGTGCATACTTGCATGTGGTGAGCTGGACCCTGTAAAAGCAGCTAAAAGGCCTCTTCAGACAGAGCTTGATACCCGTGTCCGCCTAATTGTGCTGTCCTGGCTTTGCAACAGCATGAATGACATGCAGAGCAGCTTATGTGTGCTGTGTATGGCTCATGTGCAAAGTGCGCTGTGATGTGCAGAGCAGCTTGAGAGGGCCAGGTGGTAGGCAGGCGGGCTCTCGCTGCATGACTTGAGAGCCTGGGAGCGATGGCCACGTCACTGCATGATGACCTCCTGCGAGACTTTGTTGAGACGGTGCGTCCGCTGCGCGCTGCTGCAGCCGCCAGCGCACATGCCAAGGGCAGTGGGGAATTCTTCGTAGAGGGACTGTTCGCCACGCTGCTTTGCTCAGTGGCAGGTGACGCCTTGCAAGGTAGCTCACCAGGCAAAGGTGCTTGTGGCTAAGCACAGCTGCGGCAAATATGCATTGCATGGATGGTCTGGCCACAGGCTGCATGCTGGGGAGCTAAAAGCAACTCGAGGTATTAAGCAGCTCCGCAGCCTGTCTTGTTGTTGGTGGTGACCGCTGATCGCGGACCTGCTCAGGATCGCTGTTGACGTGAGCTGTCGTATCCTGGCTGAGAGAAGTGCACAAGCGTGCATATGGACGAGTGTGCTTCAGCTGCGCATGCTTGCAGGCACCTACTGGCATGCGAGCCAGATCATGCTACCAATGGGTTGACATGCGCATGCAGGGAATGTATGACTACGCCTCTGAGCTGGGGATCCTGCAAGACGGCGAGATTCCCGGAGTGCGCGTGCACGGTGCGCAGCCTTGTCTCACCTTGGGAAGACAATAGCGTCTCGACTGCCCGGTGATATACGTAGTCAGCCTGTGAGTTGCTCCTATGTGCACTAAGGTGACTGCTCCTGGTCGCAGAGCCCTGGGGGACGCCGGCGAGCAGCGCTCCATCTGCAGCGCACGCCGGCGCGGCCTGGCCGCCAGCAGCTGGTCCGGCGTTTGCGCAATCGGCCGGCTGCAGCCTGGAGGCTGTGCAACATGGTGAAGTCCGCTGCACGCACTAAGGCCAGACGCAACAGCATTGTTGCTTGCTTCTTTTTCCTTGCTTGTTGCAACAGTCGGGGTGCTGTCCCGGCCAGCTTGGCTCACAACTATGTGCTGTGATACTCCACGCAGGCCAGCGCCTAGTGGCTGCCGCGGACGCCGCTGTAGCAGATGCAACGGCGGCAGCGGCACCCTCGCTCGCGCGATGCAATGACATGGACAGCGGACACGGCACAGACACTGAAGACGACCCCATGCAGAGCACGCCGCCCAAGCGGAGCCGGAAGCGGTGCGTGTCCCGGCTCATATTGTACGTGTTTGTAGCACTGCCTGTTGCTGGTAGTCAGGCACCGCCCTGTCCCAGGTGAGTTGCAGTGTTTAGCTCACGGTGAGAGTGTATTCATAACTGCTTTGGCATCGCTCGGCATTATGCACAGGCAGACACCTGACGTGCAGTAAGTGCACGGCGGCAGATGTCTGAAGCCAGAGCTGTCTCCTGTTCAGTGCGCATCTCGTGTCGTTCATGCTGTGAGCTGGTCCAGCTTTGGCGCGTCTTTGCACCTGACCGGCGGGCTGCGGGCACAGGGGCACATCGCGCGGCGGCGGCGGCGGCGCGGGCGACAGCGGCGGCGCCTGCGGCAGCGGCGGCGGGCGGCAGGGCGGCAAGGGCCTGCGCCACTTCAGCATGAAGGTGTGCCAGAAGGTGGAGGGCAAGGGGCGGACCACGTACAACGAGGTCGCGGACGAGCTGGTGCACGAGTTCGCGGCGCCCGGCGCGCTCGGCGCGCGCCCGCCGCCGCAGCCCTGCCCTGCCCGCACGCCTGCCGCTGTTGCGCACTGCGCACTCATGCACGCAGCATGTGCACAGAGATCACGCGCGCTGCCTGCCTTGCGCTTGCGAGCAGAAGCAGAGCGACTGCATGCCGGCCGCACTCCTGTGCAGTACCTGCGGCGGGCTGAGTGTGGCTGCAAGCACCCCTGTCACGTAGGCATAGATTACCAGCTAGAGTGTGCCTTCGGGCCAAGCAAGTAATACCAGGTGGCGGAGCAGGCATGCAGGCCAACCTCGGCTGCGCGTGCAGGCTCGCCGGGCAGCGCCGCATATGACGAGAAGAACATCCGGCGCCGCGTGTACGACGCGCTCAACGTGCTCATGGCCATGGACATCATCAGCAAGGACAAGAAGGAGATCCGCTGGCAGGGCCTGCCGTCCACGCCGGAGGACCGCGGCAAGCAGCTGCGCGCCGAGCGCGCCAAGCTGCGCGCGCGCCTGATGCAGCAACACGGGTACCTGCGGGCGCGCGCCCCGAGCCGCCCGGCGTCATCCCTGCCACTGCTTCTACCTGCAAGCCCTGACCGCCCTGGAGACGCAGTGCGCCGAAGGGCCGGAGAGGAGGCATGCGACGCAAGTGCCCTGTGTGTGTGCGCATGAGCTGTGACACGCCCTGCCTGCAGGAGCTGGCCAAGCAGCAGACTGCGTACCGCAACCTCATCATGCGCCACGCCAGCACGCCCGCGGGGCAGCTGGCCGCCGCCAGCGCGGCGGGCGCCGCAGCGCCGATGCCGCTGCCGCTGCCCTTCATCCTGATCCAGGTGCGCGCTGGGTGGAGGCCGGATGCATGCCGAGCTAGTAATCATCGGCTGGGCGTTAGGACGGCCAGGCAGGCGCCTGTGGCTGGCCATGCTGTTGATGTGAAGCGCATCCTCGGTGCTGGCTGAGCAGATGCGGCGCAGAGCTGAGGAGCGGAAGGCGGTGGACAAGCGCGGCTGCGCCGGCTCTCCACGCGACGGGCTGCTGTGCGCGCCAGGTGCACCCCAGCGCGCATGTGGACATCGAGATCTCGCAGGACAACCGGCGCGCGCAGTTCGACTTCCAAAAGTGCGCTGGCCGCTCCCTGTAGCTCTTATGTGTGGGCTAGCTTGCAAGGCAGGTTACACCGGCCTGGCGCAGCGTGTCCCTCTAAAAGCTCCAGCTGTGAAGCAGCTGCCCAGGCCGGCCCAGCGTACGTGCGAAGCAGGTCTGGCACCCTGCGACAGCTGTGTTCTGTGTTGCGAATGACTGCGTGCGCGCGTGCCTGAGACCTGGGGCACCGCGCGGCACGCGCAGCACGTGCTTCCGCATCCTGGGCGATGAGGATGTGCTGTACGAGATGGGCCTGCACCTGGCCGCCACCACGTCCGCCGTCCCACAGCCGCTGGCCATGCCTGGTGCCGCTGCTGGCGCCCCGCCCCTCGTCGCAGGGCCCGCAGCGCGTGCCAGCGACGGCGCGGCCGCGCCAGCGCACGACTCCCGCGAGGCGCCGGCGCGCCGCGCGCTGCCTGGGAGCGGCGCCGCCGCGAGCGGCGGCTGCGACGGCGGCGCCGCGCGTCTCAGCAGCCCGCGCGGCGTCAGCCGGGGTCAGACCGGGCCCGTTGTGCCCAGGAGGCGGGGATACTGTGATGCAGCGGCCGGGCCCACAGGCGGGCTGCTCGCATGCGGTGAAGGGCATGCGCGCGGCACGGAAGACAGGGGCGTGCGGCACGGCGGTGGGGGTGCGCCGGCGGAGGGCATGCGGAATGGCTGGGGCGCGCGCCCGGCGCTGGTGAGCCCGCAGGCCATGCAGGAGTCGACGCCGGAGGACATGTCGCCCGATGCGGGCGCGCACCCTCCCAGCTGCACCCCCATCCTGCCTGCATGCAGTGCACCATACGATGTGCGGCCCTTGACGTGCACTGTCGAGCCGCATGCCAGTGAATGTGCAGTTGATTGGGGTTTTTTAGGAGCGGGATTGGAAGGGCATCGCAGAGCGCCTCCGTGCGCCGTGTCTGTAGCGAGCCTGCGACCAGCCTGCAAGCGAAAAGCAAGTGACATGCGTCATGCCCTGTTGCCCGCAGCACCGGTCTTGCGCTCAGCAGGCAACTGCTACAAGCAGGCAACTGCTAGAAGGTGCTTGTCGCCAGAGCTAAGCCTTGCCAGTGGCGGGCCGTGCAGGCACTGGCGGGCGCAGGCCGAGCACTCCGCCCTCGACGGGCGGCAGCGACGCCATGGCAATGGACCTGTCGCCCGGGCCTCTGCTGCCGCGCCTGGGCATCATGTCGGCCGCGCAGACAGCGCTCATGACGCCCACGCCGCAGGTGGCCACCGCTATGCCCGCATGGCACGGCCGCTGTTCTTGCGCGGGGCTGCTTGAGACCGCCACCAGACATGCGCTTCGGCCCCAAGTCCACTTCCACCCTTCTTATCTGGGATGGTGCAGTATCAAGGCACCACGCTGCAGCACCATCATGCAGGGTGAATGCAGAGATTATGGATGCGCAGGAGTGGGTGCCGCGGCCTGGCGGCACGTGGCCGGAGATTGCCGCGGCGGGCGGCCTGCCGGGCCTGGGCGCGCCGCCGGGCGCGGACGCGCCGGGCGCCACCGGCCGCATGCTGCAGGAGATGCTGGCGGCGCAGCTGCACGCACACGCGCATGCGCCGCCGCGGCTTGCCGCGGCTGGCTTCCCCGGCCTGCCTCTCGATGGCCGGCATCGCTAGGGGGGCCGAAGAGCAGCTTCCATGCTGGAGGCTCCGTGCTGTTGGTCGCCTGGGTCCATGCCTTTCTTCACTCCTGCGCCGCAGCGAAAATGCTGCCTGGGCTTCTAAGTCTGCAAAAGCTGTCCACACTGCTGCCCTTTCTACATGTGGTCGCAGCTGAAAAGCTAAACGGGCAGCTGCTCCCGCAGCTTGGCACAGCGGCCACTGTTGCTGGTTTGCCTGGGGCTCCGCTGCGGTCCAGGTGCACGCTTCGTCTTGGCCAGCTCTCTCCCATGACGATCCTGATCATGCTGTCTGCGTCTCCTGGCCCATGGCTGCGGGGAGGAGGACAATGTGTGACTAGGTGTGCCGGCTGGGGTTTGCCGAGCGGCATGTGCTGCACAGGACCTTCTGAGCATTGCCAGATGCGTGAAGCCGAGTGGATTCATGTGGCTGGCATACTATCTGGACGGCGGTCTGGTGGCAGGCAGCCCGTGGACAGGAGGTGGATGCGGGAGGTGGGTCGTCCGGGCAGTCCCCACAGCGCCTAGCGCACACTGCCGTCTGACATGCCGACCAACAGGATCAAGTTGTGTGTGTCCAGCCATTTGCTCGTTTTGGGCCGCTGCGGTGCTGCCGGTATGCCCAATAGCTTGTCTCGTGGACGTGGCGGTGCACCTGGTGCGGATGGCAGAGCACTCTGTGAAGCCCTCTTGAGTCGTAACATCCCCAGTGTACCATCATGTATGGGGCCTCTGTGGCAGGTAAGTATAGGCGGGGTTGTTGAATATGACAAAGGGCTGTTCGCACAGAGCGAGGATGGCAAGAGGTGGAGGGAGGACTGGTTTGGTTGCATGACACAGAGGAGACAGGCGCTCATGTATAATTTACTGTCTGGCCAATGGTGAGGTACGGGCAGCGCGAAGGCGCGCAGCCACGGGTCGAGGGACGCCGTAGCGCCGATACTGCTGTATCTTGAGTACCCCTTGCTCGGGTTGTAGATAGGCTGGGTAGGCTGAGCCGTTGTGGACTGCATGCCGCAGCTCCCATCACACTACTTTGCTACAAGAACTTTTCTGTGTAGGACGTTCCGGCTTTGTTAGGCAGGCACGCAGCGACAGACCTCGGTGCACTGCCCAGGCCAGAGGCGCTGTGCTGCTCGCTCCTTTGTGACAATGCAGCGTGCGGGCGCATGCAGCAGCTAGGGGATCCGTTGCATAGGCCGCCACTGCCACATTCCTCTTAGGCAGGTCGTAAGCAGGATGTGTGTGCCGCTCTGGAGATCACACGCCACTCTGTAATGGCTGTAGTGCAGGGCAAACAGCTGCGCAGCACCAGGAGGCATCTTCCTGCCTGATGATCTGATGGCCTCGCCCGATGCAAAGCATGCGCTTTGTGGCTTTAGAAGTACACCGTGTGCGATACACACCATGCCGTAGCGGCAACCTCGAGGCAATTAACACAGTGAGATGCAGCAGTGTCTGTGTCAGCAGCGTGGCATGGGGGCACACTCGTCCAAGCACCCTGTTAAAGGGGTGGAGAGCAATTCCATACGGACTTGACCCGCACAACGTCAGACAATTGCAGTATGTGACATGTGCTGCATTGCCGCATGCTGAGCGCACGCAAAGTGGCGCGCTGCTCGCATGCCCCCCAACGCACCCTCGCATACGCCTGAAGTCAACACCCTCCGCGCAGTGCCTCCCCATACACATGGACTATGTGGGGACCAATGCTGAACAGCCCCGCCCGTCAAGTGCCGCGCGCCCTGTGTCTGCTGCCAGTGTGCTGGCGAGCACGGCGGTCGCTTTGCAGGAAGGCGCTGCCAGCAGGCACGCTTCCGACCTGTCGCCTGCTGCTTCGCTGGCAGCCAGGCTTGCGCTGCGCTGTTGACAACGCGCGGCCGCACGGCAGGGGGTGAAGTTGGGGCACAGCCCGCCCTGGTGCGCGGCGAGGGGGCGGGACGGCGCCGTGCGGCCAGCAGCAGCGGCTGGAGCGCAAACGTGTCGGAGGCCGTGAGGCGGCGAACCAGTGCCTGGGAGTGGCTGCAGCAGTCATGCGACAGCAGCCGCAGGCGCGTGTCCCAGGCGGCGTTGAACGCATGCGCCGCCTGCTCCGCGTCCTTCGTGGGCCCCGCCGCTTGGCCGACATACAGGCACCGGCGTGGCAGCCGCACCCGCCGCTCGCGCACAACTCCCGGCACATGCAACCCCGCTAGCAGGGCGGCCGCAGTGCCCGCCGCTGTAGGCTTGATTGGCAGGAAGTCGAAGAGCGTGCACAGCTGCGCGCGGCCTTTGATATGTCAACCGCCTTGCTGACGCACAGGACGCACTTTGGGGAGGTGGTGGAGCACGGCACTTGCCTCAGTGCCCGGCACGTGCAGGCAGACCACAGTGTGCAGCCTCAGAATGTCGGGCAGGTCGGCGCCCAGCCCCACCAGGCGCTGCTCCAGGCGCTCAAAGGGACCGACGAGAGGCTGGTACGCCACGTATACGTCAGGCAGCTCTGCCGGGGCGTCTACATTATGCACATGCATTGCGAGGTATCTGTAAGTGACCCCGTCTGCATATGGTGGCTACCTGTTGGTGAGCAACAGGAAAGAACAGCCTTCCCTTTTCCGTGTCTAATCAATGCATATGTTCATGCTGCGCATGATCTGCGCGCGCCCAATGACTGCCCGATGGCTTGTCAGTCGTGGCCTCCAGGCAGCAGTATATTTCCAGTTTGAGGCCTTCAGGCACGCAGTAGAACTCTCGCCCCTCTGCTCCCGTGCTCGTCCTTGTTGCCCAGCATGCAGCAACAGCTGTACCGGAGCGCGCCCGCTGCGCATGGGTGCGGGGGGCAGGCGCCAGCCACACGCGACCACGCGCGCCAGCAGTGCCTGCAGAGGGGGCCCCGCCGTCGGCTGCAGCTGGCGTGCGGCGCCGCGCAGGCCGGCGCGAGCGCCGTGCGGCAGCCGGGCGCCGAGTCCGTGCTGCACCTGGAGCGCAGCCTGGAGGCGGGCGTGTCCGGGAGCGCGCCGCCCCGGGAGGCTGCCGCTGCTGAGCGCACCGCGGAGCCGGCCAGCGTGTCTGGTTCCAAGCGCACGCTGGCCAATACGGAGATCTTTCACTCGACCTGGCAGCACCGGGCTTGGGTGGGGAGCGCCGTGGCCGTGCTCTCCGCCACTTTCCTGCGGGGCTGTGCCAAGGTGCACGACCCAGTCGCTGCGTCGGTCGCCGCCGCGGCCGTGGTGGCCGCATACTATGCAGCGGGTGCGCGCACTCTGCCGCAACCGCCGCTGCCACTGACTGGAGCAAAGTCTGCTTGTGCGCGCCTGGCTCGTCTGGCGTTCGCTGAGCCTGCAGCACAGCCCTGCTGGTCTGTTGTGGCCGCTCCGGGACGGCCGAGCGCCCCTGACAGAGCTGGTTGCATGCCACAGACTTTTTGACGGGCGTGTACCACTGGAGCGTGGACAACTACGGCAGCGGCGCCACGCCGCTCGTGGGCAGCCAGATTGCCGCGTTCCAGGGGCACCACCAGCGGCCGTGGACGATCACGGAGCGCGAGTTCTGCAACAACGTGCACAAGGCGCGCGTTGTCCTTGCTCTGGCGGCTCACGGCGCTTGCTGCTGCTGCTGCTGGAGTGCATGTCTGTGTGACGCGCCGTATGCACACCTGCACGTGCCTGCTATCGGCGTGTGCCTGCGCCCTGCGCCTGCGCTCACTGCGCCGCGCGTGCGCAGGTGTTCATGCCGGCGACGCCGTTCGCGGTGCTCTGCCTGGCAGCCACGCCGTGGACGCCCGCGGCCGCCGACGTGTTCCTGTCGACGGCCACGCTGCTGGTGTGCATGAGCCAGCAGTTCCACGCCTGGGCGCACATGAAGAGGTCGCAGCTGCCGGCCGCCGTGGACGCGCTGCAGGCGCGGCGCCGGCGCCGCCCGCACCTGTTGCGCGAATGCTTGCTGTGACACCGGACGGCGCTGCCTTTGTTGCAGGGCGAGTGCTGTCCTGTGAAAGAGAGTCTTGCGTCGTGTGGCGCAGCTGCCAGCTGGTCCGCCCCTGCCCCGCCATGCACTGCTCGCCTGAGCTGTGCCCGTGGACAGGCGGCGGTCGTTCCAGCCACATCAAACTACCGTGACGCGTCTATATTCGGCATCGGCAGCGCCTTGCAGGAGTGTTGAAAGGCTCTGGGCGTGGCAGGCCATGGGCGTGCTGGTGTCGCGTCGCGTGCACGGCGCGCACCACCGCGCGCCCTTCGAGGGCAACTACTGCATCGTCAGCGGCGCCTGGAACAAGGCGCTGGACGCCGGCGGCTCCGACCAGAGCTTCTTCCGCCGCCTGGAGCGCGCGGTGGCCGCGCGCACGGGCGTCGAGCCGCGCTGCTGGCACGCGCCGGACTACTCCTGGCAGGTGGGCGGCCCACTGTATGAGCTGCGGCGTCCTGTGGCGTCCTGGCGCTGTGGTGGATGTGGCACGACCAGAGTAGAGGTAGTGTGTGCACGAGACGACGCATAGAAGAGCAGCACCCTGCACAGTGCGCTCCGGGCGTTTCCGAGCAGCACTGCCACTCACTACGTCTATGTAACAGGGTTCCTTTGTCCATCGCGCAGGAAGAGGAGGGCGGCGTAGTGCATGAGGCGTGCGGAGCCCTGGACTTACAGTAATGTTCTGTGTGTGGTGCCAGAGTGTACACAGTGTCCTGTATAACGAGACGCGGGGAGTTCGCATGTTTGAGTGTAGCTATAGGTCGTCGTCGTGCATGTGCAAGGCAGCATGTAATGCTATTGGTGATGAGCATGTCTGGCAATTTATGTATACTGGGCACCGAGGGTGTTCCCAGCGCTTGCAACCTAAACTGTCCGCAAGCAGCTGCTAAGTTTGCATAACGATTTCTTAAGTCTTCATAAGGCTTTCCTCTGTGATGCAAGCGCATGCTCCTAAGTAGGCAATAACACTCTCGATATGCTGTATTTGCTGCAAACCAATCCTAGCGCTCTCGCCCATGGCTGTTTCGATATGGTCACTCCTTCTGACAGCTGTTCTACCAGTGGTGAAAGTATTCATCTTGTGTTTGGCTGGAACGCTCCTGGCCCATGCGGTGTGCGCCCATACAAAAAACAATATGTGTTGTGGCTGTTTGCATACAGCGGATACACCCATCTCGCATGCAACACGCGCCCTGCCATGTATATACACACAACAGCTTGCTAGGTGTGCGCTTTGTGTTGGAGATGAGGTCGGCGCGTGCGGCGCAGGGCATACTGGACGCAAAGGGCCGCAAGACGCTGAGCGCTGCGAACTTCTACTGCTTCATCCCAGCCCTGACGTTCACCAAGCTTGCCACCGCGGTTGACCTGCACAACATAAGGCAGTGGTGGTTCCTGCCTGTCAACGTGCTGCTGGGCATCTCGCTCGGCATGCTGCTGGGCTGGCTGTTCACGTGGGTCGCCAAGCCGCTCTTCCCTGCAAAGCTGAGGCGCCACGTCATGTGCGCCGTCGCGCTTGGTGCGCACGTCCTGCGCGAGCGCGCCACCCTGCTCCCGCAGCGCCTGCACGCGTTGCGCGCGTCAGCGTGCCGACGGGCGTGTGCCTTGCCAGGCAACATCGGCAACCTGCCCATGGTGCTGGTGGCGGGGCTGTGCGGGAACGCGGCCAGCCTGCTGCTGCCGTCGCAGCCGACCGCGGACGCCTGCAGCGAGGTCAGCGCCTCGCCTGCTTCGCTGCGGCCCCTGCCGCCTGTCGCCTGTGTCTCGTGCTGCATACGCGCAGAGCTGCTGTGGTCTTGACGCCGCAGAGCGCCGGGTGTGCAACGCGTTGCTACGCGCCCCTCACTATCTGCTACCGCTGAACCCGGCGTGTGGGGGCGCGCCAGGCAGGCATCGCGTACGTGGTCTTTTCGGCGCGCACCGCCCCTCTCTCCCTGCTTTTCTGCTGTCCGTGTGGCAGACGGGTGAGCGGGAGCCTGCTTGTGGGCTCCATGGTTACCGTCTTTTGTTGGCGCAGATGTGGGTCGCTGGGCTCTTCCAGTTCAGCGTCGCGTTCAACCTGCTGCGCCCGCGCGCCGACCCGCTGCTGGGCGAGGTGCGGGCCCGCGCTGTGGCGAGAGCTTGGCTGCAGTCGCGCCATGGGCCTGCTTGCGCGGCGTCCGGCGTCAACTTTGCGTCCACCTCTGCGGAGCGCTTGCGGCTGTGCCCCACCACCCATGCAGTACGCTGTGCAGGTTAGCACGTTGCCGCGTTGAGCAAACCAGAAGGCAGCACAGCACGATGTGGCCGCCAGTGCATGGCCGTGGACGCGCGCGTGCAAGCCAAGCACGTGGCAGAGCAGGCGTTCGGCCGTCTGTGCGCAGGTGGTGGCGGACGCGTCGGCGGTGGTGTACCCGGGCCCGTTCGCTTCGGGGACGCCGCGGGGCGGGGCCCTGGGCAAGGCGCGGGTGTCGCTGCCGGCGCTGGTCGGCGGCGGCACGGAGAGCCTGGCCCCGCCTGCCAGCCTCCTGAACGGCCACGCTGGCCCGCATGCGCGGCGGCATGCGCACGGGTACACCGCCGTGGCCGTGGCCGACGAGGAGGGGCGGGTGACCAGGGTGCCCGCCGCCGGCGGCAGCCTCTCGCCTGAGAAGGACAGTCACAGGGCAGCGGAGGGCGGCGCGGCCCGTGACGCGCACGGGCGAGGGACTGACGAGGAGGAGGAGGGTGCTGCGATGGAGATGCAGCCGCTGCGGCTGCACGTGGCCGTGGGGGACGGCGCCAGCGACGAGGGGGACTCGGCGAGCGCGCACTGGCAGGGGCGCGGCGCGCACACAGCGGGCCGGGCGGAGGACCACGTGATCGAGCTGGGAGCAGGGCCGGCTGGCGGCCCGGATGGGGCGCACAGTGTGCAGGCGGCGGGCAGCACAGGCACGCATGCGGCGGGGCGCGAAGCGGGCATGCCGCATGGATGGGCCGCCGCTGCGGGCGGCAGCGCGCCTGCGGGGCTGCCGCCGCGCTGGGTATGCAACCCTGCAGTGAGCCCAGGCGGTGCTGCGGATTTCACGGGATGTTGTGAGCCATGGCACTCCTGCGTCATAGCTCGTACGTATGTGTCGCTTTGCCCATGCCTTGTTGCGCATGCTTTTGTGGGACGGTAGCTTGGTGAACAAGGAAAGGAGCCAAGGGATCAAGCAGGCCAGGCCGCCCCGTCATCGAGGCGAATGCGGTCCCTGTAGGAGCCTGGCGGGCGCGGCGCGGGCGCGGCGGGGCCGCCCGCCGCCGGAGAGGGTGGCGGCAGCCCCGCGCTTGCTGGCGTTGCCGACGGCGATCCCACGGCGGCTTTCGTGGCCGGCGCCGTGCAGCCGGCGGGCGCCATCGGGGAGCGTGCGCCGGCCCGGCGGCTGGCGGCGCGGCTGAAAGGCGTCAAGTGGACCAATTACATTAATCTGCCCACCACTTGCGCGTTTGTTGGCCTCGCCACCGGGTGCGTGCGGCCCTGCCGCCGGCGCGTGCGCGGCGTGAACAGCCTGGTGAGGTGATGCGTGCCGGGGTGTTCTCCCGAACACAAAGGTGTGGGGCCGAGCTGCAGGCATGCCTTCCTGCATGCACATAGACATGGGCTGGAGAGTACACCGATCTCAGTAAACGCTGACTGCCACTTCTTTCCCAGAGACGGCCATGCCATCTCACACTCGTGCAAGTCAGCATTTGGACTGATGCCAGGCCTTCTGGGCACCTGCGGATGCCATCCTTGTGTTCAAACCTGCCCCCGCCCCCTATGTGCTCGTCGGCAGCCAAGGACCAGTGGTGGGCCCGGCTGCGCGCCGCCGGCATGCCGATGTGCTGTCCGCGCTGCTGCGCAGGCATGCACTTGTCCGCGCGCCCCGCGGGCACCGCTCGCGCTGCCGGCGCTCAGAGCGTGGCTGGGGCGCAGGTGCACGCCGGCCGCCAAGGGCCTGCTGATCGGCCCGGCCGCGCCGCTGGCGGCGCTGATGGACTGCCTGCGGCTGCTAGCCGCGCCTATGATCCCGTGCATGATGCTGGTGCTGGGCGCCGTGCTGTACAAGGGCCCCGGCTCCGCGCGCCTGCCCGCGCGCCTGGTGGCCGGCGTCATTGCGCTGCGCCTGCTGCTCATGCCGCTGTGCGGTGCGCGCACTGCCGGCTGCTCGCTGGGCCCCCATTATGTACTTTGTGTTGCAGTGACATGCCCATCACTGTGTTGACTTTGGCCAAAAGTTGCCGCGATCACAGACACCCTTGCTTGTGTTCCCAGACCTTGAGGACGGCGGATGGTGAAGGCGGAACAAACAATAGTCTGTGCTGGGCATATGCTAATGGGCATGGACGTTTCGCGCTGCAGCTGCCGGGGCGCATGCCCTCCACCCGGTGTAATCACACATGCCAGCTTCCGGCGCGGTCAATGCTGGGTCTCTACACCATGCCTTGAATGCTACAAGCACGCCGGGACACGCGTCTGCATGCGCGCCCCGCAGGCATGGCGCTGGTGCTGAGCCTGGTGCGCGCGGGCGCCGTGGCGCCGCCGGACCCCATGTTCCTGGTGGTGCTCCTGCTCTCGCACAGCACGCCGACGGCGATCAACATGCAGACCGTCGCCACGCTGCACCAGAACGGCGAGGCTGAGATGAGCTGCCTGCTGTGCGCACCCCGCTTCCCCGCTCTCCCTCCCGACGCCTGCACATGCGGGCCCCTGGGTACATGGCAAGCATACGGGTGCAGGACGTTGAGACATCTCACTCGTGTTGTCATCCGGCAGGCCGTGCTGTGAGTATGCTGCGCCGGGCGGAGGAGCCACGAGTGAAAGTGCCTCGCCCTGTCTTGCATGCGTTCTGATCATGCGCGGTGTACTGTGCGCAGGTTCTGGCAGTACATCTGCTCTATCATCACGCTGCCGCTGCTGCTGGCACTCTACTTGCACATTGCTGCGGCGTGAGTGGTAAGACAAGGCGGCCCTTCTTCTCGTGGGAAACACCAAGAATGTCTTTCTGACCTTTCTCCTGTCCGATTATTATATTGAGCGGTGTTGTTTGGGACAGTTTCTGCAGTGCACCGCACTGCATGGCATGCTCCTTGCGTGGGCAGGCATGTCCGCTTGTCCTTCAGACTACTTATCCAGTTTGTTTGCTGACTTGCGCTTAGGTGCAGCGAGCGAGTGTTGACCCATTTCCGTGCTGCAGTGCGCGCTCTTTGCGCCCTGTTTGCTTGTTACGCTGCCCACCTTTTCTGTACAAGGGGACACCGTGTGTAGGACCCTAGTGCTTGCACGCAGATGTTGTTGAAAAGCATAGAGAAGCGTCTTGGTTAGGCAGGGTCTGGCTGCACGTTAGATGACACAACGCATGTGTGTAACCATGTCAGGGCCGCAGTTCATTGCGTGTCAGCCCCACTCCAGTGCATCTAAGTGCTCAGAGCTATGTGCGTCTCCGCGCGCGGTGTTGACACACATGTCTAAGGCGCATGGATGTGGAAACGGCTTCGTAGAGCCGAGTACGCACTGCCACGACATGTTGCACTGGTCGGCCAATGTATCAACCCCCTGCCTTACGGCATGGAACATGGCGCCTGGTTTATTGAGAAAAGAACTGGTGCAACACGCCACGCAACACGCCACGCAAGAGGATACCCTCGCAACTCTATAGTTCTTCTATTCTGCGTGCCCTGCACGCAGGCACGCAGCAGAAAGAGGCAATAAACATTGCAGTTGGTCTGTAACCGCTGCAAATGCAGGGTGCAGAGATGGCTCCTCTTCAGAAAAGCGCCAGCTTGGAGTGTGAGCGCACGGACCAAGGAAGGGAGTGCAGTGTGCAATTGACATTGCGAAAGCATCGTGGGCATGGCCCTGCGCAGCGCGCTGTCCAAGAACCTGCAGGAGCTGCGCTTCCAGTTCTGCCAGACATCCGAGGGCAGCCAGGGCGTGCGCGACTTCATCCTGTCCAGCTACCACGAGCTGAAGAAGGCCAACCCGCGCTTCCCGCTCCTGATCCGCGAGTGCCAGGGCCTGCCCGCGCGCGCCGTCGGCCGCTTCGACTTTGGCAAGGAGGTCGCCGTGCCCCTGGACGGCTTGGATAAGGATGCGGTCGGCAAGCGCCTGGAGGAGCTTGTAAATATGGGGAAGGACATGCCCAGGTCAGCAGCCCCGCTGCTGCGTACCCCGTGCAAATAATCAAGCTCTGTGCTGTGGCTGACTCTTGTGTTTTTGCAGGTCTACTGAGAGCGAGGGGAAGTTGTGACTGGAGCGGTGGGCATTCGCAGGGATGTGTGCAGTGTCTTTTGCACGTAGGAGCAAGCACATGGGTTGGCCCTGCCTAGTGGGGGTGCGTGACACGCGTGGGTGGCTAGTGTGCAGCGAGCAGTTGGTAGGTGTGTAGCTGTGATGTGTGACAGCGTCCATGGCTGCTGGCTGGCCCGCTGTCGTGCGAGCTGTAATGCAAGTGGCTGCATGCAGTGTTATGTGAGGAGCGCAAAGCCTAACCTGCCAACAGGGAGAGCTTGACTAAAATGAGCAGACACAAGAGACACTGCCGGCCGCTGGATGTGTATGCGCGTCTGTTCAGATTGCCGTTGGCATATGCATGCAGTGCGCACTGCACCCCTTGCTGCCAGGCACACAAGTTCAACAATGCAATGTCTGTTCTGCATCAGCCACTGTATGCATTGCCTGGTGCTGGGGCCGGGAGGGTGGGTGCCCCATATATGCCTGTATATATCTGGGCTCCATGCACATGGAAGAACATCAAGAGCTAGTTTCAGACTGGGACCGCAGTGACAGGGGTGTGCTGACGTTGAGCACACACAGACGAGCTTTGCTGCTGGGACACTTACATTTTATTAGCATGCCGCTGCACTTGCGCTTGTCTTGCTTGCGTTGGCACGCCCAGCAAAGCTAGGCAGGTTCAGTCACCGGTTTGGAGCCTATGCATGGGTCAGCAAGGCACCCGCACGGCCTTCAACTTGCGGGCCGCGCATGACCACCGCTCCAAGACATCCCTGATTTCGACGGTCGCCGTTGATGATGCGGGCGAGCGCATGTACCTCGGCCTCACCGATGGCCAGCTCGAAGAGCACCGGATTGACGTCACGCTTCAGGACGTGCGCGTGTCGCTTGGCGCACGCAAGCACGTCGGCAAGAAGGTGTGCCTGGCTTCATTCGCGCCTGCCCTGCACGCTGCAGTCCTTGCAAATGCAGTCCACCGACCACGTGTTCGGAGCTGAGGAGCAACGCAATGCATTGCAGGCAGTCACTGCAATTGTGCACATCGCGACGGCCCGGCAGCTGGCCACGCTGTGCGACGGCGTGCTGCAGCTGCTGGACCAGGAGTCGCTGGAGGGCAAGGTCGTGCCCGGGCTCAAGGTGCGCACTCAGCCGCCCCCAGCCGCTGAGCCCTGTGTGTCTTGCCCGGTCTCAGCAGCTCGTCGCAGCAGACCTGCTGCGTCGCACACTGCCTGCTGCCTGTAGCGCTGGGCAGGAGGTGACGTGCCGACTCTCACGTGCGCCGAGCGTAGCATACACGCGTTGCCGCACTGGCAGCCCGCTTGGTTGGAGTCACCAACAAACCTCTGACGTCGCCCTGCCCGTGAGCCACAGCGCCACAGTCTCCTTGCAAGCTGCCGTCTAGGTAGCGAGTGCTGGAAGCTCTGAGGCGCCCGAGCTTCCCTGCGGCAGTGCCTGTAGCAGGCACGGCACGTGTGCCAAGCACGCGTGGCGCACAGCGCGGCGGGGCTGCGCAGGGCGCCACCGCAGCAGCATTGCAGACTGGCCTGCCGGGGTACGCCGGCGACACCAGCGCCGCCGGCGTGCACGGCGCTGGCCCGCAGCGGACCCCCAACTCGCGCCGCGCGTGAGGAGGCGCGCGCGCGCCGCGCAGGGCGTCACCGCGGTAGCGCTGGAGGCCGGCGCGGGCGCGCGGCCGCGGCTGGCGGCGGCCGCGCGCGCCGGCAAGCGCGCCACGTCCGTGGCGGTGCTGGAGCCGCTGCCCGGCGCGGCCGCGCTGGGGCCCGCCGCGCGCTGCGCCGCGACCCTGGACCTGGCCGAGCCGCTGTCCATCAAGGCGCGCCGTTACCCTGGAAACTCACCCTGGAACTCGCTCGCTCGACAGCGCCCGTGTTGGGGTCGATGGCGCCTGGGAAGCCCGGGCTCGCCACTGGAGGCCGCCGTTGGAGGCTGTCGTGTTGACACCATCGGGGCGCGCGCTGCGCGCGCGCTGCGCTGCGGCCGCGGCCGCCCCGGCGCTGCGGAGCGCGCCCGGGCTGCGCAGCTGCAGGCCATGTGCAGCCGCCGCGCGCGGCCAGGCCCAGCGCCCCTGCATCTCCATACACGGCGCGTGCGCGCAGCGCAGCCACACACTGCGGCCGGCTGCAGCGTGTGCTCACGCGCGCCCTCTGCGGCCCCCAGCCCGCCTCTCCAGCCAGCGGCAGGGGCCCGGCTGCGCTGCGCGCAGCGCGGCC
>JAABUY010002273.1_pt1 | contig 23204 bp, 30 predicted proteins | sample 5560271 | NCBI WGS metagenome assembly JAABUY01 (sample SAMN10711886, study PRJNA513374) | rock metagenome | isolation source: Antarctica rocks | place: Antarctica: Victoria Land, University Valley | reverse complement strand
CGCCGCGACACAGCCACTCGAAACCGCTTGCACCGTGGCGGCAAACGCCGCCATGATCACCACCGACGCGACACGATCAGTCTCATCCTGATCGCCGCGCGAGTCGCATCCAGATTGCCGCGCTACACGCTATAGCGGATGGTTCGATGGCGGCATAGTAGGCGGCCTCGGCTTCGGCCGGCGGGACGTTGCCGATCGGCTGAAGGAGGCGTCGATTGTTGAACCAGTCGACCCATTCGAGGGTGGCGAACTCGACGGCTTCAAAGGATCGCCACGGGCCTCGCCGATGGATGACCTCGGCCTTGTAGAGGCCGTTGATGGTCGATGTGCACCCGAACCAGATCACGGCCTGGAAGGCTCAGCTTGTAGATGGCGCCGCCGAAGTTCGAGCCTTGACCGGAAGACGCCGGACCAGGCCTATTTCGACAGGCTGCCACAGATCGCGGCAGCTTGAACCCGGCTGAGCCCCACTCAAGAAAGCGCCCGGTGCTGTTCAGACAACCGGAGCCACCTCAGTAAGACTATGCGCCCGGTCGAAGCCGGATACATGATCAACGCACAATCGCGACGTTTACATCGGAGGAACGGCGCCATCCTGGCCGACTGCAATGAATCCTTTGTCCAGCGTGTCGGCTGAGGCGCCGGGCGGCGCGGAGATGAAGACCGTCGCGCCGGGCTTAACATCGGCCGCGGTCCCGCTGCCAATCATTACGATTGGGGTATTGGGCGCAATCTTCACCTTCTTCTCCCCGCCTTTGTACGTCAGCGCTACCGTTTGACCATCGACGCTCTGGACCTGACTACTGACGGTTGCATTCGTCATTTGACTATGCGGCTTTAAGTCCCAGCCGTAGTCGCCTTCGCCTGTGCCGCGCATAGATTCAGGGAATACAACAACTTCGAGCGCTTTGGCGCCATCCGGGCCGACCATGTTCGCAGTGCCAATGAAAGTTCCCTGCTTTATGTCGGCCATCGATGCCTTGGTTACGCCAGCTATTTTCCAGCCATCGCCGAGGACCAACGAAACGTCTTTGCCATCATTTGTCTTGACCATGACCTTGGACCCATCCACAGCGGCAACGGTTCCGCGGACATGCATGGTATCAGCAGCCTGGGTCGCACCACAAAACAGAAAGCCCAAGCTGACCATTTGGCCAACCACCGTGAAATTGCGCATGTTATCCCTCTTCTGTTTAGGAGGCTTGACTAGCATTCCCCGAAGAATATCGCAAAAAGAAAGACTACGATATTTGCAACCGAGTTAGGGTGCCCGGGATTCGGACATCGGGCCGCATCTCAAGACCGTTCAGCAACTCCGCGACGACCCGCGGTGGAACCAGGACCGGCCCACCCAGTAGCTCGGCACGGTGATTATGACTCTTTGGCTGTCACGGGGTAGGCCCTGGCCAGCTTGGCTCGGGCGCGCTCGGTGGTGAACATCCAGGTAATGCGCGCCTCCTCGTTGTTGCGCTGTTTTTCCCGTGCAGCGATTTGGCGCTCCAGGGTGGTGCGGTCTGCGATGCGGCGGTCGAGGCACTGGTTGCGCAAGACGCCGATTTCGATCTTGACCATATTGAGCCAACTCGCGTGCTTGGGCGTGTGATGGAATTCGATGCGATCCAGGATGCGATGGGCGTCTGCGGCCGGAAAAGTCTCGTAGAGCGCTCCGGGAGAATGGGTGGACAGGTTGTCCAATACGACCCTGATCCGCTTGGCTTTGGGGTAGTGGATGTCCACGAGATCGCGCATGCACGCGGCGAAATCCTTGGCGGTCCGCTGGCCGGTGACTTTCACCTTGCGCCGTGGTCGGTGGGCGTCGATGAAGACTGGGATTGATGGGGTGGACGGCCCCCGCTCCGTGCGGCCCTGTCGTAGAGTGGCTGGCGGCGCAACACCCATCCGGAGCCGATCCCATGTCAGTTTGTACCGTCGGTACGATCTCGCTAAACTGGTCTTACAGGTCCGCGGCGTCGATGATGCGGGTCGGCCGATGCTCAAAAAGCGCCTCGCCGCGCCGAGCTGCGGGCCTTCTTGGCCGGGCTCTCTCCTTGCCTGATCGGCATGGAAGCCTGCGCCACGGCTCACTATTGGGCGCGCGAGCTGGCTATCGACGATCACGAATGCGTGAGCCTGGGGTTCTCTGTTGCGTGGACTATCCGGCATCTTCGTTGAGGACGCGGCGCTCGGCGTCGGCCAAGATCCGGAACGGCAGCCGTTCGTGCGCCACCTCGACGCCCCTACTTGGACGGGCCGGAGGTGCCGGCCGTGGACCGTGAGAAAGGGCGGACGGAGTTCTACGCCATATTTTACCGTTAACGGGAACGAAAGAACGCCGATGCCCCACCACTTGATGCCCCATCTCTTTCCCTGACGCCGGGGCACCGTCAACCAAACCGGAGATAGACCGATGGTGGATCGCTACACGAAGGCCGTTCTGACCGTAATCGCCGTGTGCATGGTGTTCAACCTGCTGCGTGATGCGGGGGCGATCAAGCCAGCGCTCGCGCAAAGCGGCCCGGTCCATGTCATTTTGGACAGTGTCCAGAGTTTTGCCTTCCAGTTCGCCACGGTGCCGGTGCGCGTCGAGCGATGATGGCGCGTGCCTACACGATCTTCGGCCTGACTTGCTGGCTCGTGGCCGGATGGTCCAGCGCGTTTGCAGAGACAGCAGAAGACCAAAAGCATGCTGCGCTTGAAATAGTTGACCAGCTAGCGGACTGTTCAGCGTATTATAACGTCGTAACGGCATGCGCTCGAAACATGCAGGGAGATGTTGCGCGTTCAGCTGAGGAAGGAGAAACAATGGCCCGCAATCATGCTACTGACTTGATCTATCAGTTCGGCAAATTTGCGGACATGTCCGATGCTGCTTTGTTGGCGACGCTTAAACTCGCAAATGAAAAGGCATTGTCTGAGACGAACAAAGGGTGTCAGAATTTAGCCGTGCTAATCGCAGAACGCGCTAAGGTCTGCAAGACCGTGATCGAGCATCCTGACACCGTTTTTATAAATAAGCTCTCTAAGTAGCGTGTTGCGCATCGTCCTCAACATCGTTGCCCTTGTCTTGTTCGCGGGCTTCATGTGGGGCCTTGCAGCCTTCATGCGCCGAACGGCCGCAAGGCGGACTGGGCGCGGCTGCGGGGCCGGGCCGTCACCCTATGGCCCGACGCGGACGAACCCGGCGCCAAATATGCCGCCGACGTGTCGGAGCTGGCGCGGGCGGCCGGCGCCGCATCGGTCGCCGTGGTACGGCTGCCGCCCGGCCTTCCCGGAAGGGTGGGACCTCGCCGACTTGGCTCCCGACGGGCTCGACCCCGCGCGGCTGGTGGCGGAGGCGGAGCCGGGGGCGGCATGCATCGCGCGCGACGCCGCGGTCTGGCTCGAGCCGAAGCCGCTCCCGTCCCCGCGGCTCTCCGGCGCATTTCACCAAAGGACCGAACCATGCCCTATCAACCGACCGACTTGGAACAGCGCGCCGCCGCGCTCGAAACCATGGCGCTGAGCTGCATTGAGCGTTTAGCGCCATTATTTAGATTGGCGAGAGGTGGGAAATGGGCGGCTATCGTGGGGGCAGAGATGCCCGAAATCTGCTCGCCGAGGGCGGCTTACGGTTGCGGATATCCGACCTTGTGAACGGCGAGCCTATCTACGCCGGGACGTGCCGTCGCGGGAGCGTTGCGTGGACGAACTCCTACACGCGAAAACCCTCCGGCGCCGTGGCCTTCCGCATTGAGGCTTGGGAGGAAACAGGCAATATGCGGCTGCGCCTCGCCTTGGTCGACCGGGCCACGGGCGAGCCGGTGATCCGGGAGCAAGTGATTGGCCTTACGGCGACGGTGCAACCCTGCGGTGGTTGGCGCTGGTGGTTCATTTGCCTTCGTCGACACGATCTGTGCTCGGTCCTGCACTGCCCGCCCGGCGCACTGGCCTTCGCGTCCCGCCAGGCTTGGCGTATGGCCTACTCGTCGCAACGCGTCGCCCCGCAAGAGCGCGACCTACAGAAAGCGCAGCGCATCCGTATATCGCTCGGCGGGTCGGGCAATATGCTCGATGCGTTCCCCGACAAACCGAAGTGGATGCGTTGGCGGACTTATGACGGTCTTCGGGTCAAATCGGCCCGCGCGGAAAACGCTTCAACGGCAGCCTCGCATCCTGTCTCGACAAACTGTCGCCGGGGTGGCGCAATTTGCGGGGTGGAAATTGAGCCGGTGCCGCTTCCACGGCGGGTGTTTGCTGTTGCGCGAACTCCGCGGCGCGGCACGGCGCGCGTGCGAGGCGGTGTAGCGATGCTCTCTCCGCCGCGCCATCCCGAGACGGTCACGGTCAAGATCCCGCCGACGCACGGCCCTGGAAGCGGAAAGGAAGCATGGAAGGCCCTCGCCGTCATTGTGCGCGACATGAACGAGTCCCTGTCCGCGATCATCTCCACGCAACGCGAGGTGATCCGGGAATTGCAGCGCAGCGGCCAGGGCCGGGCGGGGCGAATAATCCAAATCCCAGTCGCGATCCCGATATGGGTCGCATGGACCCAAAGCCCGTCACCGTTGACAATGTAAACGGTGACGGACGGAGTGATGCCCGCCATCGATCCCCGGTTTCGGGGGTCGAACGACCATTTCACGCCGGGTCGCGGACGTGCCCCGAGGTCGCGCGGGGCAGCATACCCCTGAGCTGCTTCCCATGTGCTTCCCAATTCGATTTTCTGGGAAGCAGGCCTTGCAAAAAGATCCTCTAAGTCATTGAAAAGTTTGGTGCCGCAAGAGAGATTCGAACTCCCGACCCCCTCATTACGAATGAGGTGCTCTACCAGCTGAGCTATTGCGGCGTAGGCTTCGAAAGTCGCTGGACGTGCCGGATGCAGCCCCCCGGTCTCTTAGCAGATCCCGGCACCGTGGCAAGCGAAAGGGCGCGACCGTCGCCGGCCGCGGTCGCCGGCCCGTTGCCCGCTGACCGCGGCGTTGCGGCGTGCTAGGCTCGCGTCATGGATCAGGACAAGCCGCGCCGGCATCACGACATCGGCGGTGTGCCCGCCTTCATGTGCAAGGCGGTCGACATCGAACCGCATGGGCTCGACGATTTCGACCGCGAGGTCGACGCCTTGCGCCAGATCCTGGGACGCAAGGGCATCATGTCGGTCGACGAACTCCGCCGCGGCATCGAGAGCATCCCCGAGGCCGACTACCATCGCCTCACCTATTATCAGCGCTGGATCCGGTCCATCGCCGATAACCTCCTCGACAAGGGCGTCATCACCGAGGCGGAACTCGTCTCGGCCCTGGCACGGGCCGAAGGCGGACCGGCCGGCCTCCCGCCGGTCGCTTCGTGAGCCCGGAGCCCGCCTTCGCGCCCGGGGCCGCGGTGCGGGTGCGCGACCACTGGCCGGAACTTCACGGTCCCGTCCACATCCGCACGCCACACTATCTGCGCGGCGTCGCGGGCCGCGTGGTGCGGCGCCTCGGCGCCTTCCCGAACCCGGAGGATCTCGCGTTCGGCCGCCCGGCCGCCAAGGTGCCGCTCTACCACGTCGCCTTCGACCCGACCGCGGTCTGGCCGGACACGAACCCGCGCGATACCATACTGGTCGAGATCTTCGAACACTGGCTGCAACCCCATGCCTGAGTCTCGCCCGACGAGCCTCGTCGAAACCGACGCTCATCGCCTGCTCGGCGCCCTGCGCCTGCTCCTGGCCGAGAAGAACATCGCCACGCCGCCCGAGCTGGCCGAACGGATCGCCGTCACGGATCGGGCCTCGCCCGCGCAGGGGGCCGCCATGGTGGCGCGGGCCTGGTGCGACCCGGCCTACAAGACCCTGATGCTGGAGGACGGAACCCGGGCCGCCGAGGCGCTCGGCGTCTCCATGCTGGGGGCCCCTCCGCTCGGCGTGCTCGAGAACACGGCCGAGGTCCACCATCTCGTGGTCTGCACGCTCTGCTCCTGCTACCCGCGGGCCGTGCTCGGCTATCCTCCGTTCTGGTTCAAGTCCGCGGCCTACCGGGCGCGAGCCGTGAGGGACCCGCGTGGGCTGCTGGCCGAATGGGGCACGGTGCTGCCTGAAGCGCAGCGGATCCGGGTGGTGGATTCGACGGCGGATTATCGCTGGATGGTGCTGCCGCGCCGCCCCGAGCGCACCGAAGGCTGGACGGAGCCGGACCTCGCCGCCCTGCTCGACGAGGGCGACCTCATCGGCGTCACGGTTCCGGAGGTGCCTGCGGTGGACCGCACTGGCCGATGAGACCGACCGACGATGCGACGGAGGCGCCGCGCGGCGAGCTGATGGTCCGCACCATCGCGATGCCGGCCGACACCAATGCCAACGGCGACATCTTCGGCGGCTGGGTCATGTCGCAGATGGACGTGGCCGGCGGTATCGCGGGCGTGGACCGGGCGCAGGGCCGGGTCGTCACGGTGGCGGTCGACGGCATGACGTTCATCCGTCCGGTCAAGGTCGGCGACGTTCTCTGCGTCTACACGCGGATCTTGAGCGTCGGCCGGACATCGATCAAGATCGGCATCGAGGCCTGGGCGCGGCGGTTCCGTACGCCGCGGCGCGAGAAGGTCACGGAGGGGACCTTCACCTTCGTGGCCATCGGCGACGACGGCCGTCCTCGACCGGTGCCGGCCGATGGGAACGTCGAAACCATCGAGTGAGTCACGCCTCGCCAAGTCGCGCCTGGGCGCCCCCTCGGCCGCCCGGCTCGGCGTGGTTGTCCTCAGGAGATCTCCTGGATCAGCTTGGCCACCAGCGAGCGGCCGAAGCTCTCGAAACCGTCCGCCACCGCCACGAAGCTGTTCACGCCGCCCGTGACGTTCTGCCTGTAATAGTTCTGCAGGCCGCCGGGCGGGTGGGTATGGGCCACGAGATAGGCGGGACCCGACATGTCGCTCAGGATCACGATGCCGTTGATGGCCGAGACGCCGTGTGCCAAGGCGTCGTCGCGGGCCGTCTTGATGTCGCGGCCGCCGTTGCTGTCCCCGTCGCCCGAGATGTCGATGATCTTGCGCTCGGCCTCGAACGGTGCCTCAGCGAAAAGGCCGGCCGCGAAATCGATGGCCGCCCCGATGGCGGTGCGGTCCGCGAAGGAGCGCGGCGCGCTCGCGACCTTGGACCCGAAGGCCTGTGCCTCGGCGGCGTTGCCCACCAGGGTCCAATCGATCACGAGCTTCTGGGACGTCGATCCTGCCCATTCGACGAAGGCGACCGCGATCCGCCCCGAGGGGCCGGCCGCGACGGCACGTAGCACCTCGGGGTCCGACATCGCGGCCGCGTAGCCCTTGCGCTGCAGTTCGTATTTGTTGTCGTCGATCGATCGCGACACGTCGGCCGCCAGCACCAGCATGAGGTCGACGTGGCTACAGCCCCGGAGCGGCTTGGATGCCGGCTCGCCGGCCAGCGCCGGGATCCCGGCCGAGATCAGCACGATCGCAACGCGAAACGATGTCCGCCGCATGGCCGCCTTCTCCCCGCCTCGGTGGACGTCGCACGCCTGCCTGCACCGAGGCTGGCCGGGTCAGCAGACGCCCGACCGGAACGGCCGTCAACTGCGCGGCGCCTGTCACCCCGCGAACAGACGGGCCTCGACGGACTCCCAATCGGATTCCACGTAGAGCGCGCCGGCTTCGGCCAGGGCCCGGGCGTGGTGCGCTTCGATATGGCTGCCGCCCACGAAGCCCAGGGCCGTCATGCCGGCCGCGAGCGCACCCGCGACGCCGAAGCGCGAGTCCTCGATCACCACGCAGCGGTCCGGCGCAACGTCCATCTTGGCGGCCGCGAACAGGAACAGGTCCGGGGCCGGCTTGCCCCGCGCGACCTGGCTGGAACTGAAGATGTCCTCGCCGAAGAACGGCGCCAACCCGGTGAGCCGCAGGGAGTTCCGGATGCGGTCGAGGCCCGACGAGGATGCGACGCAGCGCTTGGTCTCGGGATGGCGCCGCAGGAAATCCGCCAGGCCCGGCATGGGTTTCAACTCGGCCTCGAACTTGTCGCGGAGCGCGGGCCAGATGCGGGACAGGACCTCGTTGCCGATGTCGTGCCCGGTCTCCTCCGACACTTTCAACATGATGTCGGCCTGCTTCATGCCGAAATAGCGCGCGATCATGTCGTAGGTGGCGGGGATCCCGGCCTCGTTCAGCACCGACACCACGCCGCCGATCGACAAAACCTCGCTGTCCACCAGCACGCCGTCGCAGTCGAAGAGGATCAATTCTGGATGCATCAGGGGTTCCAACGGCCTCGCGCCGGCGCTTCTTGGCAGGTTCGGCGCCGCGGGGGAAGGCGCGCCGGCAATCACCGCGGCGCCCCGCGGTGCCCGGAGGCTGCGGCGCTCGCCACCGGCAGCGCGGCACGCTAAGCAGGTTCTTGCGAACCTGCTTACACCTGGAATGTTCAGCAGCGTTGATTTCGCTTTGAAAAGCGACATCAACCGTGGCGTAAGCCAGCAAGGCTGCTCAGTCTCGCGCCGTGGAAGCCGGGCGGGATCCTGCGCTCACGGAGACCACCATGACGACATCATCGCGGCCGGTGATCGCGTCCGCTGCCGATCGGCCCCGCGACGGCTGGGACGATCCGGTGCGTGGCCGCATGTCCTGGTTCACGCTGTTCAGCCGGGACATCACGCCGACCGACGGCCTGAGCGCCGGACTCGCCGAGATCGAGCCCGGCGGCGGCCTCAATCCGCATCGCCATGCGCAGCCCGAGATCTACTTCGTCGCCGAGGGATCCGGCATCGTCACGATCGATGGGAGCGAGACGGCAGTGTCGGCTGGTGCGGCGGTCTTCATCCCGGGCGACGCCCTCCACGGCATCCGCAACGTCTCGGGCACGCCGCTGCGCTTTTTCTACTGCTTCGCGGCCGACACCTTCTCGGAGATCGTCTACCGATTTCCCGAGGCGGTTTCGGGCTCCTGAGGAAGCGCGCGGAGGTCGCCTCGCATCGTGACGCCGCGACATCCTCGCGTGCGGTTTGCCGGAGCGGTTTCCACAGGTGCCCTGGAATGGTGGCGGTTGCCTCGCCCCGGCATCCTGTCTAAGCCCTGCGGCAGGCGCAACGATTTGCGGAAGTCCAGACCATGCAGGCCCGCGTCTCCGTCACGCTGAAATCGGGCGTTCTCGATCCTCAAGGCAAGGCCATCGAGGGAGCCCTGCACTCGCTGGGCTTCGACGGCGTCGTGAGCGTCCGGCAGGGCAAGATCTTCGACGTGGTCCTGGCCGAACGCGACCCGGCGGCCGCCGAGGCCGAATTGCGCAGGGTGTGCGAAGCGCTGCTGGCCAACTTAGTGATCGAGGATTATGCGATCGCGCTCGGCGGCATGCCGGCGCTCGGCGGTCAGCCGACGTGAACGCGGCCGTCGTCGTGTTCCCGGGCGTCAACCGCGACCGCGACGTGGCCCGGGCGCTGCGGCGCGCATCGGGGCGCGAGCCCGTCGCCCTCTGGCGTACGCAGACGAGCCTGCCCGAGGGCACCGATCTCGTCGTGCTGCCGGGCGGCTTCTCCTACGGCGATTATCTCCGCTGCGGCGCCATCGCGGCTCGCTCGCCCGTGATGGGTGCGGTGCGGGCCCATGCGGCGCGCGGCGGCCGGGTGCTGGCCATCTGCAACGGCTTCCAGGTCGCCTGCGAGGCCGGTCTTCTGCCAGGCGTGCTGATGCGCAACGCCGACCTGCATTTCGTCTGCCGCATGCAGCATTTGCGCGTCGAGCGGGTCGACACGCCCTTCACCAGCGCTTACGCGCACCATCAGGTGATCGAGGTCCCGGTCGCCCATGGCGAGGGGAATTACGCGGCCGACGACGCAACGGTTGCAGCGCTCGAAGGGGAAGGCAGGGTGGCGTTCCGCTATTGCGGTCCCGAGGGCGATCCCGGCGAGGCCGTCAGCCCCAATGGTTCGCGCAACCACATCGCGGGCGTTTATTCCGAACATTTTAATGTGCTCGGCATGATGCCGCACCCCGAGAACGCCATCGAGGCGCTGGCAGGCGGGGAAGGCGGGTGCGGGCTCTTCGACAGCCTCATGGGGTGAGGCGCTGCCGGTCGGCGGTACGGGTGCCCTTTGTCCGCCTCGTCGCGAACGAAGCCCCGGGGACCCGCCCCTCTCGACGAGGATCGGGCCCGCGGGGATCGGTGTCGGCCGGTGCCGGTCCGGCCGAGGAACGATGAGGTCGGTTCAGGCGCGCGCCAGCCGCCCCATTCCCATGTCGCGATCCAGGCCTCCGACATCGACGTGAGGCGGCCTGTCCCGGCTGTCGATGCTTTCCACTTTCTTCAACTCGTCCTGGGCATCCCCCAGCAAGGCTTTCGCCTCGTCGAGTTGCTCGCGCAACTCGTCGCTCGAGCGTTTCAGGTTGTCACGCCGAACGACGGCGGCGCGGGCGTAGGTCGGATAGGCGAAATGATTCGGGTCGGAAATGCCCGAACGCTGCTCTTCGGTTGCGATCTCGCGGTCGAGATCGACTGCCATGCGCGAAAAGTCCGCGATCATGGATTCGATCTGCGACACGCGGCGCCGCCGTTCGTCGACTTGAAACCGTTTGAGGCGGATGAGGTGATCCCGCGACTTCACCATGCAAAACTCCAAAGACGCGAGGGTGGAAAGAGGATTTTTCACCCTTCTGGACCGTGCCGATACCGCGAGACACCATGACCATCGCGCATGGAAGTTGCTTCTTTGTTACTCCCTGGCCTAGAAAGTAAGGGTAACGGACTGGCCCTGGCGATCACCCCGCGGCAACGAATCGTTCACCTGTTTCCTGAAGATTGGGGCCGATGCGCGGCCTCTCCGATCCGGTGAGCGCGGCGAGGTGGGGCGGCAGTGCGGAATGGGATCGAGAGATGATGCACCCGGATCGGGGCGGCGACGGTCACCTCCGAGCCGCCAGCAGCAGGGCGGCCAGGCGCGAAGCGGTCATTCTGATGGCGGAAGCAAGGCTTAACCACACCGGTTTCATTAACCTTTCCGCGCTAACATTCACGAATGGCTCGGTGCTCGCGTCGGTTCCTGACCGCAGTGCCGGAACGCGCAGGTCGCGCATCAGCCAAGCCAACCGGGGCAAGGGTGGGGACCACATATGCGCGTTCTCCTGATCGAAGACGACAGCGCTACCGCGCAGAGCATCGAACTCATGCTTAAGTCGGAGAGTTTCAACGTCTACACGACCGATCTCGGGGAAGAGGGCGTCGACCTCGGCAAGCTCTACGACTACGACATTATCCTGCTCGATCTCAATCTGCCGGACATGTCGGGATACGAGGTGCTGCGGACCTTGCGGGTCGCCAAGGTGAAAACGCCGATCCTCATCCTGTCGGGGCTCGCCGGCATCGAAGACAAGGTCAAGGGCCTCGGCTTCGGAGCCGACGATTATCTCACCAAACCGTTCCACAAGGACGAACTCGTGGCGCGGATCCACGCCATCGTGCGTCGATCGAAAGGCCATGCGCAGTCGGTGATCGCAACGGGCGACCTGATCGTCAACCTCGACCAGAAGACCGTGGAAGTGTCGGGCGCGCGCGTACATCTCACGGGCAAGGAGTACCAGATGCTGGAACTCCTCTCCTTGCGGAAGGGCACGACCCTGACCAAGGAGATGTTCTTGAACCACCTCTATGGTGGCATGGACGAGCCGGAGCTGAAGATCATCGACGTCTTCATCTGCAAACTGCGCAAGAAGCTGGCCAATGCGAGCCACGGCCGCAATTTCATCGAGACCGTCTGGGGCCGCGGCTACGTGTTGCGCGAGCCCAGCGAAGCCGACAACCGCATCACGGCCTGATCGGCTCGACCTGCAGTGCCGGAACGGCAAAGGCCCCGATCCGACACGGATCGGGGCCTTTGCCGTTGCAATTAGCAGAGTCCCAGGGCGTGGGCTGCCCCGATGATGTCAGGCTAGGCCGACCGCGATCATCTTGGCGTGCAGGATCTCACGGTCGAAGGGCTTCATCATGTAACCGTCGGCCCCGGCATGCCTGGCCCTGGCGATTTGCGCGACATCGTTCTCGGTGGTGCAGAAGACGACTTTCGGCTTGTCGCCGCCCGGGATCCTGCGCAGCTCCTTCAGAAACGCGTAGCCGTCCATGACGGGCATGTTCCAGTCGAGCAGGATGCCGTCGGGCATGCGGGCCTCGCAGACCGCGAGCGCGACCTGGCCGTTGTCGGCCTCCTCGGTCTCGAGCGACAGTCCCTCGAAGATTCGGCGGGCCACTTTGCGGATCACGCTCGAATCGTCCACCACGAGCATGAGTGTCATGGAAAAGCTCCGTCCAAGATGCGGTCCGGCGGAGCGAAGCCCGGCGGCCGCTTCAGACGGAAAGCATGGGCCGCAACCCATTAAGGAGCCTTGAAGAGATTGCGGACGAGCCTCGTCGCGAGGGCCGCGGGCTGGTGCCGCCCGGCTCAGAGTGGAATTGCGGCCGCGGAAGCCGTGTCGCCGTACTCGTCTTCGGCCTCTCGGACCGGTGCCACCTTCGCCTCGATCACGATGCCCTCGGGCTCGCTGCGGATCGTCGCCACCATGCCGACTTCCCGGGCCACGAGGCCCGTGAAGAAAGGCTGAATGGCGTGGGCGTCGACGCTGCCGTTCTCTGGCGCCCCGTCGAGCAGGGCCGCGAGGCCGGCCGGAACCCGAGCATAGCTGCCGTGGGCCAGGATCCGGATCACGGACGCCTCGCCCACGCCCTCGACCTCCACCCTCATCGTGCCGCCGCGCGGGATGGTGCCGGCCGCAATCAGGCACAGGTTGAGGATCAGCTTGACCTTGTTCTTGGGCATCAGGATGCGGGGCGCTCGCCAGTCGAGCTTGATCTTGTCATCGCCGAAGAGCCCCCGCGTCACCGTCTCGGCGTCGCCGGTGTCGATCGAGGCGCCCGCCGAGCCCGCCGCGCCGAAGGCCAGCCGGCAGAACTGAAGCTTGGCCGAGGCCATCGTGGCGCTCTTCTTGACGAGGTCGAGCGCGAAGCTGCGCATCTCCGGGTCCTTCTCCTCGTCGAGGACCTCGAGACCGTTGACGATCGCCCCGACCGGGCTGATCACGTCATGGCACACGCGCGAACACAGCAGGGCCGCGAGATCGAGGGCTTCGAGCGTGATTGGCGTCATGGGCAGGCTTCCATTGCACGCGTGAGGAGAGTTGGACCCAGGGTCGCCGATGAGGGCGGGCCCACGCAGATGAAACGACGGGGAGCCATCGGCGGACCGAACCCGGCACGCCGTCTGGCTGGACCACGTCCCATACCCTAGAGGTTCTTCCGGAAAAGTTAACCAATGTTTCCACCGTGACCAGGCAGACCGCGGGATCCGGCACGGCGCCCTGCCGCGCCGTATCGTCGGAAGCGGGAATGCGCTAAGCAGCTTGGTGGCCCACGCCACGATGGTTCTCGTCGGGAAGGCGGATCGATGCCGCCGGCACCGCAAGGTGTCGTCTGACGTGATCAAGTTCCATCAACCCCTTGCAGATGCATCGATTTCGGCCGATCCACCATGCCAGTTCGACACCTTGACCCGTCCACTGCGTCGCCGCTCGACGACGAGAGCCGTGACCGCTTGGCCGAGTGTTTCGCGGAACTCTGCCTCGCGGCCGGTGCCGTCGTGATGAAGGTGTACGGCGAAGGCTGCGAGGCGCGGCTGAAATCCGATCAGAGTCCCGTGACCGAGGCCGACGAACGGGCCGAGGCCGTGATCCTGGCGGGCCTGTCGGAGCGGATGCCGGGCTGGCCGGTGCTGGCCGAGGAGGCGGCGGCCCGGGGCGAGGTGCCGGGCGCGGCGGCCCGCTTCATCCTGGTCGACCCGCTCGACGGCACGCGCGAATTCCTGAACCGCAACGGCGAGTTCACCGTCAACATCGGGCTCGTGGTCGACGGCGTCCCTGTGGCCGGAGCCGTCTATGCACCGGTGCTGGGCCACCTCTGGTCGGGCGGCGCCACGGCGCGGCGGCGCACAATAGCGCCCGGCGCCGCACTGGCGCAGGCGACCGGATCCCGGACCATCCGAACCCGCACCGCCCCCGCCGCGGGCTGGACCGCGCTGGCCAGCCGCTCGCATGGCGATCCCGAGACCGAGGCATTGCTGGCCCGGCTCCCCGTCGCGGAGCGCCGTGCGGCGGGCTCGTCGCTGAAGTTCTGTGTCGTGGCCGAGGGCGAGGCCGACGTCTATCCTCGTTTCGGCCCCACGATGGAATGGGATACGGCGGCGGGCGAAGCCGTGCTGCGGGCCGCAGGCGGCACGGTGCTGGACCCCCTCGGGTGTCCGTTCCGCTACGGCAAAACCGAGGGCCGCTACCGCAACGGGGCTTTCGTGGCCTGGGGCGATCCGGCCGCTGCCGCCCGGTTCAGCGCTCGACGCTAGCGCCGGCGGGCTGGACCCGGGGGTCCGCCGCCTGTGCCGGTCGTCAGTCGAGGAAGGGCTCCACCTCGGTGCGGCGCCCCACCATGAAGGCGTCGGCCACGAGTTCGAAGGGCGCCATGTCGACGAAGCTGGTGCCGGCGTCGAGAAGGGCAGCGAAGCGCGCGTAGATGCGGTCGTATTCGTCGCGCGGCTCATCGATGATCGTGATGCCGTCGACCGCGAGCGCCGTGCCGCCGCCCGTGAGCCGCAGCGCCGTTCCGTCGTCGCGGTCGACCGCGATCTCCCAGGTCTGATCTCCGCGCTGGCGCCAGTCGAAATCGGCCGTGATCGCGTCCACGCTCGCCGCCGGCCCGGTCAGGGCCGGGCTCGTGAACGCGATGCTGGCGGCGATCGGCATGGCACGGTTCGACGGCGTGAGAAGCCGGGCCGAGCGCACGAAGACGGGCGCCGGCATGATCCGGGTGAGGATCGAGAGAGCATTGATGCCGGGGTCGAACACGCCGAAGCCGGACGCCTCCCAGATCCAGTCCTGGCCCGGGTGCCAGCGCCTGACGTCCTCCTTCCAGGTGATGGCGAGGCGGTGGATGCCGCGCCCCGCGTGCCGCGCCCGCATCTCCTCGACGGCGGCATTATATTGCGAATGCCAGGTCGTGAAGATGACGCGGCCTCGCGCGTCGGCGTGCCGGGCGAGGTCGCGCAATTCCCCGACCGTCGGGCTCGGGGGCTTTTCGAGCAGCACGTTCGCACCGGCGTCGAGCGCCTCGCGGACCAGGGCCGGGCGGGGGCCGGGCGGCGTGCACACCGAAACGGCGTCGAGCCCTGGCAAGGCGGCATAAAGTTCGGCCGAGGTCCGGAACGTCGGTACGCCGGGCTGTTCGACGCCGCGCCCGCTCACTAGGCCCGCAAGCGTGAAACGCGGGTTCTTGGCGATCGACGGCAGGTGCTCGTCGACCGCGATCTTGCCGACGCCGATGACGGCGATGCGATAGGGCGCCATGGTGTCCAGTCCCCCCGGGAGCCGCGGGCCGGCGGCATTGTCTCGAGCGCGATCCATAGCGGGCCCGAGCCGGCAGAGCGAGAGGTCTCCCGCGGCAGAGATGCTTGCCGCGCTTGGCTCCGCTGGCTCGGCGATCGGTGTCGCGAGAGGCCTCCAGGTGGGAGCAGGGGTCGGGACCGGGCAAGCTGCCGAGGGCAGTCGATCAGGCTAGGGCGGCGAGGAACAGGGCCGCGCCGGCCCCGAGGCTCAACCCTAGGCGCAGCCGGCCGAACCAGACGGGGGCCATCCCGCGGGTAACGAGGTTGCGGTCGATCGGCCCGAGCACCAGGATCATGAGGCCGAGCACCACCGGCCGCCACGGGTCCGGGAGCGCCAGCGCGGCCCAACCGAGCAACTGCGGCAGGACGCCGAAGATGTAGTCGCCCGTGACGCGCTGCCGGTCTCCCTCGCGCAGTGCCGTGCCCCACCGGATCCCGCCCAGGAACGACAGGATGGTGGCCGCATAGGCCGCGAGGGCGACTTCGATGTCGGCCGGCGGAACCGCCTGCGGCAGGCCCGTCACCCGTGCGAGCGCCAAGGCCCAGAACGGAACGAGCCCGCCGAAACCCAGAGCGAGCGGCAACCACGGGCTTTTGGTCGCCGTGCGGTCCGACATCGACAGCGGGGCCGCGTGGCTCATCGCTTTCTCGGCGCCAGGATGGAGAGCGCCAAATCGAACAGCGCACCGCTCGCCGCCGTGGCGGCCGCGATCGGCGAGGCCGGATCCAGCGTGGCCCGCGTATAGAAGCTGCGCCGGCCCCGGTCCTGCACCTCATGTTCGGTGCGCTGCTGCGCCGGAGCGTGGAGATTGCTCTGCGGATGCTCCTGGGCCTCGCCAAGCTGGGCGTCCTCGCCGAACCGCGCGCTGACCTTGTCGGCGAGATGCGGAACGGCCTGCGCGAAGAGCGACATGAGCCGGCCCGTGCCGCCGACGTAGATGTCGCGCTGGGGATGAACCGCGGCATGCAGGATCGCATGGGCCACTTCCTCGGGCGCATAGTGCGGGGCCGGCAGCTTCGCCTCCCGGCCGGTGGTGTTGCCGACATTCGCGACGATGGGCGTGGCGATCGCCGCCGGCTTGATCAGCGTCACCGACACCGGGGCCTCCTCGGCCTCGAGTTCGATCCGCAATGTATCTGTGAAGGCTTTCACGGCGTGCTTGCTGGCGCTGTACATGCCCTGGATCGGGACGCCGAAGTCGCCCACGATGCTGCCGACGTTGATCAGCGCGCCGCCGCCGGACTTGAGGGTCCTCAGGGACGCGAGCGAGCCGTGCACGGTACCCCAGAAATTGGTGTCGAACAGCCGCCGCGCATCCGTCTCGACGGTCTCCTCGAGGCGGCTGAACATCGCCACCCCGGCGTTGTTGACCCAGGTGTCGAACCCGCCGAACGCCGTGATCGCGAAAGCCGCCAGGGCTTCGACGTCCTCGCGACGTCCGACGTCCGCTACGATCGATCGCGCCTGACCGCCATGCTTGGTGACCGTGTCCTCGACGAGCCGCAACGAGCCCTCATCCCGGGCCGAGAGGACGACCCTGGCGCCCCGCCGCGCGGCCGCGAGTGCGGTGGCGCGTCCGATGCCGCTCGATGCTCCCGTGATCACGATCGTCTGATCGGTCAGCGGCTTCAATCTGATGATCATGCGTCCTCCTGCCGCGTCCAACGTCCGACTCGGGATCGTTGTTCGGCGACGGGAGCGCGACCGAAAAGCCTCGGGGGACGATCCAGCACTTCGCGGGCGTCACTCGGTGCCGGTCTCGGCTCCGCCGGGCTTGCGCCCGCCCTGGCGTCCACCCTTTCCGGCTCCCTGGCGGCCACCATCCCCGCCCGCGCTGCTGCGGTTCCACATGTCGGCGGTAATCTTCCAGTCGCCGCCCACCTTGGCCCAGATGATGAGATACTTGCCGGTGACGTCCGGGCCGCCTTGCTTCTGCGGCTTGAAGCTGAACGTGCCCACCTCGCGCGCCGTCTGATCGTTGATCTGCTTCACGTCCTCGGGCACGTATTTCAGGTCCTTCACGGCCCGCGTCATGCTGCCGAGGAACTGCTGGATCTGGCCCTTGCCGTTGAGTTCGGCCCGGCCGGGGGGCAGGGCTACCCCATCGTCGGCGAAGTAGGATGCGGCCGTGGCCGCATCACCCGAACTCAGCGCCGCGGTGAAACGCGTGCCGGCCTCTCGAACTCCCGATACCGCCTGCGCCATGGCCGGGAAGGCCGTCCCGCAGACCAGTAGGGCAGTGATCAAATTGCGCATGGAACCTGGTCCTGTTTGTGACGTCGCGGAAGGAGGCCGCCCGGGGCAGCCGTTGCTGCGCTTCAGAGGCGGTTAGTCGCCGGGGAGCCGCTCAGTCCTTCAAATTGGAATAGAGACCGGCGCTCCCGTCGTAGAGGTTGGCAGAGCCGCCCTCTCCGCCCTGGCCGCCCCCACGGCCTTGCCCGCCACCTTGTCGCCGACCTCCGCCGCCCTGAAACGATGGTCGGCCACCGCCGCCCTGGCGATAGCCGCCGGCCCCTTGACCGCCACCCTGCCGACCGAGCCCTTGGCCCCCCGGTAGGCCCTGGCCACCGGCGCGCCGCCCGACACCGGCGGTTTCCGCGTTGCGGTTCCAGATGCTGCTTTCGATCTGCCATTCGCCGTCGACGAGTTCCCAGACGAAAACGTATTTGCCCTGCGGTGAAGGCGATTGCTCGTCGCTGGCCGTCATGACGTAGGTGCCGGTCTCCCGCAGGACGGTGTCGCCGAAGCCTTTCAGGTTCACCGTGGTGAAGGCGATGCCCGAGAAGCGGTTGCGCACGCCGAGCCAGAAGGCGCCGATGGACCCCCGCCCTTCGATGAACTTGCCGCGTGGCGGCATGAGACTTGATGTTTCCGTGTAAAAGGCGCCGACCTCGTCGAGGTTGCCGGTCTCGAAACCGGCCGCGAGGGCTTCGTTCAGTTCGGTGGTTGCGGCATGCTGCTGGTCGGCTGTCATGGTCGGATCTCGCTTCAGCAAATCGACATGTCTGGTGTGGCCGGCTTGGCGTCGATGCGGGGGCCGGCCGAGGATGAGATGCCGTGCACGTCCGGCGGATCGGCGACGAGTTCGCCTTGCAGTACGATAGGGTCCCGCGCATAAGCTCGCAACGGCGCAGGGCACCGCTTGCGGGTCGCCGGAGTTCCTCGACAGGATGGGCCGAGCATGCATTTCGTTCAATTGACGCAAGCCAACACGGGCGTGACCATCTACGTCAACATGGAGCAGGTCGTGGTGGTGGCGCCCAACAAGACGGGCGGGACCGTGCTGCTGACCACGGCGCTCGAGAAGGAGTCCGCCCGCGTGGTGCCGGTCAAGGAGGCACCCCAGGACGTCTTGGCTCTTATTGAAAAAAGCAAGGCGACCAGCTAGGCGGATCGCTCCGATGCCGATCGCACGCGAGGGTCAATGCAGGCCGGCCATGAGGGCCGGCGAGGGATCGACGGCGGCCGTTCCGCCCCGGCCGAAAAGATGGGCCAGGTAATTGTAGTATTCGGGCTGTTGGGCCTGGATGGTGGCCCTGTCGTAGGGCGGCCGGGCCACCGTGCCGTGCAGGTAGCAGCTCGCCGTCATGGCGAAGAACTCGGCCGGGTTCGATAGCATGTAGGAGCCCGCCGTGTAGAGATTGCGGGCCATCGCTTCCTCGTAGAAACGCCGAACGTCGGGGTTGTGTACTCCTCCCGGCATCCGCCGAAAGTGCAGGACGTGCATATATTCATGCAACAGCACAGGCCGGTCGTCGTTGGCGGCAAGCGAACCCAGATAGACTTCCGAGCCGCCGCTGTAATGGCTTCCCCTCCCGACGAAGCTGGCCGTGATGTGGATCGGAAAGGATTCGAAGGTGTGAAGCATGGCCGGGCTCAACCCGGCCCGATCGACGATGTCTATCTGGTGCTCGACCTCGGCCAGCGCGCTCGGCACGTCGATCGTGCCCTGGGCTTCCGAGAGGTCGATCCGGAAACCGTGATAGCGGGTGAAGGATCCCGTCGCCCTCACGCCATGTCGGAGGCCGTTGAGGCGCTGATCGGCATAGGCCCCGGGACCTCCGCCGCCATCGTAGCCCGGAGGCGGGCCGTAGCCCCCACCCTGCAGAGGGCCATCGTACTGGACCGCGACGGTCGGCGGCGGCGACGCCGTCAAGGTCGGCGAAACCAACCCGTTCAAGGCCTGGGCCGTCGTCACGCCCAGGCAACCGACCACGCAAAGTGCCGAACCGAACCGCATCAAGCGTCGCATCTCATCTCTGCCGATCTGCCGACGCGCCCGCACGCTCCTTAGCAAACAGGCCGCGGATGCGAAAGCCCCAAGATGCGACGGGCCGCGGCTCGCCACCACGTCACGCGCCGGCCGGCGGCCGCATCCGCGCCGCGCCCATCCGCATTCCCTGGTTCATGCCGGGATTGGGGTTCGGCATGCGGCGTTGCCCGTCCTTTGCCTGCGTGGGCAACACGACCTCGACGCCTCGCGGATTGCCGCCGGGGCGGCGCCAGAAATTGCGGCCGCTGAAGCGCTCGTAGAGTTCCGGCGGCAGGATGGTGGGTCGTTCCGAGAACTTCACCTCGCGAGCCACCGCGTGCAATCCGGGCACGCCGAGGTTGGCGTCGAACTCGTCGCCTTCGCCGTAGACGACGTTCTCGAAGTCGTGCTCGAACGCCGGCAGGCCGGTCTTCTCGTAGATGGCGTCCATGGCGCGCTTCGGCTCTCGCGCCAGGGCCTCGTAATCGACGACGATCAGCTTGTCGCTGAACTCGCCGTAGAACGCTTCCTGCGTGGCGTTCCAGGCGAAGCCGACCGTGCCGCCCGGGGAGGCGAGCGAACTGACGCGCGTATGGGCCGTGATGGCGTCCTTGGCCTGGAACATCTTGGATTGGCTGAGCGCGTTCTTGCGCAGCACGCGTTCGAAGCTGTCCATGATCCAGACGAGGTCGCGGACGCAGACGATGATCTTGGCGTCGGGATAGAGGGCCGACAGCAAGGGAAGCTTGCTGCACCAGACCCGGTTGGTGTCGATGATGGTCTTCTCGCCGTGCAGGTCCTTGTAATAGCCCTCGAACACCGAATGCAGGATGTTGCGGCGCTGCGTTTCCGTCACCAGGGCCGAGAACTCGCTGCGCGGCCCCATGGCGCCCTGCACCCGGCCGATCAGCGCGCCGACCGGGCTCGACATGCCGCTGTGGATCCTCGGATTCTGCTTCAGCAAGGCTCCGAGCAGGGTCGATCCGGAACGCGGAAGGCCGGAGATGAAGTGAATGCCGTTTTGCATGAAGGGAAACTTTGCCGTGCCATGGAGAGGTTGCTGCATGCTTTGCCCCCTGGACCGGCGGATGTCGAGCCTTGAGCCATGATGTGCAGGCCCCGCGACATGCACCCGCCACCCGCCGACGACCGCGCCGCACCTCGACAACCACGGCGAGACATGGCAAGCGCGCCACCGATCCCGCGCCCGCGGCCGCGCCTCCGGACGAGAGCCGCCGGTTTGCGGAACCGGACCGCGCCCGCCTGGCGCAACGTGTCACGAAACCCGAGGTCGACACCATGAGCCAGCTGTTCCAACCCTTGCGCATCGGTGCGCTCGACCTCGTGAACCGCATCGTCATCGCGCCGATGTGCCAATATTCGGCCGACGAGGGCCGGGCGACCGACTGGCACATGATCCATCTCGGCTCCCTGGCCCTGTCGGGCGCCGGGCTGCTGATCACCGAAGCCAGCGCCGTGTCGCCCGAAGGCCGCATCACCCCGACCGACCTCGGCCTTTACTCCGACGAGACCGAGGCGGCGCTCGGCCGGGTGCTCCGGGCCATCCGGGCGCATTCGGCCATGCCGGTCGCGGCGCAACTCGCCCATGCGGGGCGCAAGGCCTCGAGCCGAGCGCCCTGGGACGGCGGCCTGCAGATCGCGCCCGGGGAGCCGGGCGGCTGGCAGACCGAGGCGCCCTCGGCCCTGCCGCACGGCGAGGACGAGCATCCCCCCACGGCACTCGACGGAGCGGGGCTCGAGCGCGTGAAGTGCGATTTCGCCGCCGCGGCGCGGCGCGCGGCGCGCCTCGGCCTCGACGGGCTCGAGCTGCACGGCGCCCATGGCTACCTGCTGCACCAGTTCCTGTCGCCGCTGTCCAACCGGCGCACCGACCAGTATGGCGGCCCGCTCGAGAACCGCATGCGATTCCCGCTCGAGGTCTTCGACGCGGTGCGGGCGGCGTTCCCTGCCGAAAAGCCGGTCTGGGTCCGGCTGTCCGCCACCGATTGGGTCGAGGGCGGCTGGGACCTCGAGAGCACGGTGGCGCTGTCGAAGGTGCTGGAGCGGCGCGGCTGCGCCGCGGTCCATGTATCGTCGGGCGGCGTGTCGCCGCGCCAGCAGATCGCGCTTGAGGCCAATTACCAGGTCGGCTTCGCCACGCGCGTGAAGGAGGCGGTCGGGGTTCCGGTGATCGCCGTCGGGCTGATCACCGAGCCCGAGCAGGCCGAGGCGATCGTGGCGGGCCACGAGGCCGATGCCGTGTCGCTGGCCCGCGCCATGCTCTACGACCCGCGCTGGCCCTGGCACGCCGCGGCTGCGCTCGGCGCCAAGGTGGCGGCCCCGAAGCAATATTGGCGGTCGCAGCCGCGCGCCTTCAAGGACCTGTTCGACGGCGCCAGCTTCGGCCAGCGGTGACGACACTTCAAGCCGCCCGTCGCGGAAGAGCCAAGGACCCGGGGAGTGTCGGGCGCCGCATCTTCTGGCCCCCGGCGGGTGTGTGGGGAGTTCGGAGCGCTCGGTCTCCTGCGGATCGCAGGCCCCGCGAGACGGCCGGCGGATGCGAAGGCTATTTGGTCCTGAACTTGAGTCTGGTCGCCGGAGAGATGCTGGAGAGCGCCCTGTCCGTCTCACGCGACGAGACACGACCTGCGCCAAGCGTCTCGCGAGGCATTCCTTCCACGCCCAGTTTGGCGAAGCGGAGCTTACACTGGTGCATAACCTCGGCGGCATCGCGCTGCGCGACCGTCGCGACCGAGGATGTCGAAGCGACCGTGTTGCCGCGATAGAGCTGCAACGTTATCGAGACACGGCCGTCGGTCGAGATTCGGGGAGTCAGACGGTAGCGGATCGGCGCCGACGCGCGGCTGTCGGATGCGGGGTCCATCGCGGCTCATCCTGATGCGAGACATCCCCCTTGGAATGTCGCCCCGATGCCGCACGGCGGCCGGATAGGACCGAGCAGGCTGAGAGGGCCATCACCAAGGGGTGCCGGATGGTCGGACGAAACAGGGCAGGAGTCCCTGGTCGGACCGCAACACGGTGAATCCATTGGAGGGCCGGTCGAAGTTCGTCGGCGCAAAATGCCGACGATCGACTCGAGGATGGCTGAAGGCTCCACAGCGCGAAACGCGCTCCGCAAAGAGTTCCCGAACGGGCGGGTGTCGGTCCTCCCGGGATCCGCCAATCGGCGCAGCGCCCGTTTGACGATGGGATGCCCGCCATCCGGGTGAACGGTTGGCGGGCATCTGGCCTCGACAGGTTCGACGGCTCGCCTCCGGGCGGCCTCTCGCTTACGACGTCAGTAGATTCGAACCTTGCGGCCGGACTGACCCGAGAGGCCCGTGCCGGTCCCCGTGCCCATGGCGCCGGGACGAGAACCCGTCGGGTTCGCGCCCAGGGTCGAACTCGTCGTGGTGCTCGACGACGGCGTCATCGCATCGGCCACTCGGGCACCGGCGCGCTCCACCGCGCCCGTGGCGCGGCTTGCACCTTCCCGAATCGCCTCGCCGACGCCGGTCGAGCCGGCCATCGTGGATCCCGACGTCGTTGATCCGATCCCCGTGGACCCGAGCCCCGCGGATCCAGT
>JAABUY010002272.1_pt1 | contig 23211 bp, 19 predicted proteins | sample 5560271 | NCBI WGS metagenome assembly JAABUY01 (sample SAMN10711886, study PRJNA513374) | rock metagenome | isolation source: Antarctica rocks | place: Antarctica: Victoria Land, University Valley | reverse complement strand
CTGTTTTCACACGAAGATGAAATGATGACTAAGTATCATCTTTCATTCGCAAACAGATGATCAGACAAAACGACAGAATCAAACGCTGAAACATTATTTACGAGTATATTGTTCAAAAAAGCAAGACGACTGAGCTACACTTTTACTCGTAGTCGAGTTCATGTATCATCAGACAAAGCACTCTTCATTGAGCTGTAGTCTCTTTAAAGTCATGTATGATTACAAGTCAATCTTTGACATATGCATTAAGAATGATGCTATGAAAGAAAAAGTATCAGCAGCAAAAGAACATGTTGAAATGCTGCAAGACGTGCAAAACATGTTGATGCAATAATGATAAAACGCGATTAATGTTCAGACAAAGTACTATAATTGAAAACATAAGTTTAAGTTCTTTAATGTTAATGATTTGATCATGCTATCAGCAAAAAATCTGAAGCAGAAGAAGTTGAGCAAGAAGTTATCAAGTAAAATGTTAAAGTTCTTTTGTATACAAGAATCTATAAATAAGCAAATGTATTATCTTGATCTTTTAATCATTTATAAAATTCATTTTGTCTTTCATGTATTTCTCTTAAAGTTGTATAATCATGAACTAAATGATGACTTTATATTCAAGTATCTCGCTCTTAAGTTTATTGATGATGAGCAAGAATGAAAAGTAGAAAAGATTCTACAAAAGTGAAAAAGAAAGAGAATCTTATATTATAAAATATAATGAAAAGAATATTTCATGAAATATAATCAATGAATATTGAGCGAAAATATGAAAGAAGTCTTGAAGCTTAAAGAAGCTTTCAAAATGAGACTGAAACATGAGCGAAAAGTATAGTCACTCACTTTCAAGCATAAACTCATGATTAGAAAGAAAGAAAATTATTGTATTATGATAATTTTCGCTTTTTAATAAGATGATCATGTAGAAATATTAACACTCAAACAAAAGAAAAAACATAGACAGAAGAAAAAGTACAAAGATGCAAAATGCGCTCGACATGAAAGTGCAATCTCAGCATAATCACATCAACTTCATTAATTATCTTTTGCAAAAGATGCAATCATAGTTTTCTTCTTCTCACTCATTTCAAGATTTACATTGAGATGTGAGATGAGTGAATCAAGAGTGAGCAGATTCATTTATAAATATATCATGTCAGTTATAAAACTGTGATCAAACAATATTGAAATGCAATAGAATATACAGAATAATGAAATGCATTAAGCGCATCATAAGCAATGTCATTAGCTGTCATTACTTCTTTCAGTTGCAACTTCTGTACATTAAATGACTCAAATTTACATATGTTGTTTAAATGATCTTTCACACACGTTGTGATCATGAACTTCTTTCTCAGTTTTATCTGATTGATCGTAAAAATTGCAATAGTGATTACATCATCATTTTCTGATGCAGTCTTGAATACTATTTCAAGTCAAAAAGACTCATTTAATGTTCAAATACATACATTTGAAATCTAAAAATTCAAACATAAGTGTTTAGTGAATGCATTAAATAAGTTTACTCATCACAATGCAGTCAACATCTTTCTTTGCACATCAGACACAGCGTCAATACATCACTTTTTCATGAAACTCAATATCACAGCTTTGCGTTGTCTTTTCATCATGAAATTTACATGCACATTTTATGCACATTATTCTGTTTAATATCTCAGTGTTGAGATCATGTCTAGAAACTAATCAGAGTGCATACGTGACTAGAATGTTTAATTTATAGAGATAATTATAACTAAGACTTTAAGAATACAGAAGAAAGAAGATACAAAAAGCAAGAAGAACACGCTCTATATAGTAGTTATCTAGATCGACGCTAGTCTCAAAGAGAACGTGTTGAAACACAAGAAAGATGTTGATTTGAAAGATGTTTGTGACACAAAGAAATGTGTTTGTCATAGACATCTGTTAACTACTCGTAACACAAAGAAGTGTGTTTATCTAGAAGGCAATAGAAGCTGATTAGAAGATGCTAGAAAAGAAAAAAGATGCTGAGTCATATCTGAGTCAAATCTGAGTCAGATCTAGATCAGATCTCGACTAGATCTTGACTAGTTCTAATCAATTCTGACGCATTCGTAACATTTATCTCTCTCTTTGAAAATTCATGTTCGCATGAATAGAACAAATGAAACGCAAAAATTTTCACTGTTTTTCAATTTAGTATGACTTGTCTGAATAGAGCTTATGAAATTCGACTAGAACTTCTTTCGAGCTCTTGAATTCTTCTTTATCGACATAGTATCATTCGTCGTCTCGATCTAGTTTCGTTCATTTGACCTTGTATTGTATTCAATCTTGATATCATCTAGAGTTCAGAATGTCATTTATCTTTCAATGCTCATCATCTTCGATAGTGAGAAATTTAGATGATTCTGAATGCTGTTCTGATAAGAGATCATCAAAATAAGAACGTAATAGCTTCGAATTGAACATTGAATGCAGCTGCTTCATGCTTATTGATAGACGAAGATGGTAGAAGATTTCAACTTTGATGATGATTTGATAAAGTTTTAGCTGTTTGTCTTTCAAATTCTTACATGATTTAGTTGTCTTTATGTTTCTAGAGAATAATCAAACTCAGTTGTCTACTTCATAAATGACATCTTGTTTATGTTTATTGATCTGAGCTTCGATGATCTGCTTCGTCTTTTTCAATTGCTGACAATCGAAGATAAGAAGTTCTTTCATTCGAATGACAATATCATCTGCTTTTCTAGCTTTAAAACGTTCACGAGTAGTTTCGTAGTTAGTTGTATCTGAATTGAAACTCATTCGTGAGTAAAAATTCTTATTGAAGTAGAACGAAGTCATTGAGATGATCAAGAAGATATTGAAATTCTCGCTGAATTTCATCATGAGAAGTCATTTCGCTCAATCATTCTGCATGTAATTACAGTAGATTCTAAGTTCGCGTTTGACGTCTTGATTGACTCACTCTGATTGATCATTGATCTCAGAATGATAGACTGTTGATAAACTAGTCGTGATTCTTAGTTGCTTGCAAAGACTTTGTCACATTGTTGATATGAACTGAGAATCTCTGTTCGAAACAATGAAACTGAGTAGATCATGAAGTCGATAAACGTTTCATAGCATGATTCAAACCGTTTCTTCGACTGAGATGTCAGCGTCTTCTCAATGACAAAGAACATAGTGATGTTTCTTGATGAGTCAACATATGATTGTGCAAATGACGTTATAATCTTCTGATAGAAATAGCTCAGTGATGAAGTTCATAGCTATATTCTTTCAGCATTTCTGTGAAATTAAAAGAGAATGAAGAAGTTCATTGATGCTATTTCTAGATGTCTTGCTTCGTTGACAGACATAACAGTTTCGAATGTAACGTCTAATTGTTGCTCGATGATCTGATCAATAGTAGAAACGTTGAACTAGATTGATAGTTCTTCGATTGTCAGAGTGAGAGATGAAAGACTGATCTTGAATTTTCTTTAGCAATTTCGTATGCATATTCTCAGAAACTCACAGTAGATATTTTCTGAACAGAACGTTGTCAACGATCTCGCAGTGCTTCAATTCAGTGCTATGTAGCTTGAGCTTGTTTTCGCTTATAGCTTGTCTATACTCATTGCAAAGCTCATTCGTTCTGTTGACATTTTTTACTCGCTGATAGAGATCAACTTCAGATTCAATAGCTAGAATATTTACTTTATTGAATATCAGAATGATCTGATAACAATCTTTAGTACGCTGAGTTGATTCAGAGATGTCAATCAGAAACATTCTGATTAAAGCATCAACTTTAGTGTTCATTTTGTCTGATTGAAAAATGATCTGAAAGTTAAACTTGAATAGAATGTCTAGATAATTGACTTGACGTCGAGTTAACTGTTTGTTTTTCATGAAAGTTTTCAAAGTCTGATGATTGATGAACATCTGAATGAGCAACTCGATGCATTCAAGCTCGAGTCTTCAGTGTTTGAAACATCGAATAATGATCAGCAGTTTCTTGTCATAGATGTGATAATTGCATTCAGCGAGAATCATGCTCTTGCTGTAGAAAGCTATCGAGTGAAGAACTCTCTCATCATCGTACTGTGATAGAATTTCATCTTTAACGTAGTCAGATGCATTGATTTCTAGAATAGTCTGTCGTTTTGAATCGAAATGTCGTAGAACTGAGATTGAGCTGACTTGTTTCTTTAGATCATCAAAAGCTTGAACACAAACTTTGTTTCAAACAAAAGACGTGTCTTTTCTAGTCAGCTGAGTGAATGATTTGACTAGCTTCAAGAAGTTCTTAATGAAACGACGATAGAAGTTAACAAATTTCACGAAGCTTTGAACTTCTTTTAGATTGATTGACGTAGTTCAGTTGACTATGACTTTCATCTTGACAGAATTCATACGAAGATTCTGTTCAAATACTATGACTTCTAAGAAGATGATCTCTTCTACATTGAATTCGCACTTTCGAATATTCATCTGTAGACTCACTTCTCGTAAGCAATTCAATATCATTTTGACATATTGTCTATGTTCTCGTTGAGTTTTGCTGTAGATCAGAATGTCGTCTAGATAGACTTGACAAAAGTCATTTAAAAAGTCTCATAAAACATCATTCATATACTGCTGAAACGAGATCGAATCATTGATAAGTTCAAAGAATAGCATCTTTGATTTGTATGCTTCTAAAGCGATAATAAAGATAGTATAGTTCTCACTATCAGAGTGCATTCGTAATTTATTGAACGTTGAAATGATATTCAATCGAATTAGATGCTTGCAATCAACTATTTTGTCGATCATCTCATCTATCAGAGATAAAGAATAGCGATTTCTTTTGATAATAGCATTGAGCTTTCGATAGTCAACGCAGAATCGTAGATCTTCATTTGCTTTTAGAGCAAACAGAACGAGAGAGAAATACGAAGCTTTGCTAAAGATTATAAATTCTTTGAAAAGATTCTCGTTCAGATATTTCTTTACTTTCTGAAGCTTGTAGAGAGACATTCAATATGCTTGACAGTGAGATGATGTTACGTCACTAGTAAGTTCTATCTTATGATCATATGAATGATAAGACGATAGCTTGTCTGCTTGAGCTCAATCAAAGACATTTAGAAAATCTTGATACTTCGATGATAGCTTGACTTTAATATCTTCTAGATTCTGAGTCGTTTCATCGACTGAGAAGACGTTTATAACATCTAGTTCGCATTGAGTATTGTAGATGATTTTCCTATCGATGTCTTCGATGAACATAGCAAAAATCTCGATCTGATTCTTCTTTTTTCGTTTTACTAGTGCTTGAAAAGAGACGACGTCTATGTTTTGAATCAAAAATGACTCTTTCTGAATGATTGAAACTGAGCGCTTGAGAATCTTTGAAGCATTGCTATAAGTCACTGAAGAAGTGAGAGTTGATCGTGATCAACTTGAATACTTCGTATTTGACGAAATCGAAAAAATCGAAATCGAAATATCTAATTGGTCAGAAAATACGATAGTATCATGTCTCATGTTCAATAATATTTCATTTTTGTTTATTTAGAGTTTGCTCAATATAGCTTCATGATGCTCGATATCAGCTATCAGCATTGACACAGTCAATTTCTTATGACTTTCAATCGTGAGATTGAGTAGAATCTTATGAGTAATAGTCTTTCTAGCTAGCTTCTCATCATATTCTCGTATTAACTTCTCTTTTGCTAACAATATAGATTGTATTTCAAGTTTCTGACATACTTTATTGACTAGCTTGTCATGTATCAGCGTGTAGACGACGAAATCACTGTCTATTAAAGAGCGAAGACTGAAAGAATTGCTCTGAAAGATAAGAGAAGCATTGATCAGAAATGACTTTTCAAAATAGTTTTCTTTCGATAGAACTTCAATTTGACTGCACAAAGATATGATTTCTATCTCTTTAATGACTCTGAAAGAAATAACAAGTTTTTTGAATCAGAATCTGACTCGAAGTTCAATGTAAATCAATCAAACTCGTCATCTTCTAATGCATTGATTCTCGAAGTTCGATCAGAGCACTCTCTAGAAGAATGATCTGACTTATGATAAATGAAACAGCTTTCAGTTTGTATATCTGTCTCTTTGACGTTAGTTAAAGTTGCGTCGCGCGATTTTGACGAGTCAACTGATACGATAACTTCGATCTTTCTATAGAGATTCAATGAATCTTATTTCTCAGCAAAGATGACTTGCTTTCTGATCTTGATCATGAATTTCTTTTCTTTGATGTTATTCATGACTCGATGCTCATTGTTCAAACGAATCAGATAGCTACGAATTTCGTTCAGAGATTCTGACTGAATCAATTGACTACTTTAAGCTGCATGAAGACGATAGACTATCTTGTCTTGTAAATCGACGATCAATTGCTTTTCGTGATACTTTAGATAGAAGAACAGACGTTGAAACATCGAATAAAAATCGCTGAATTTGCTCTTTTCTTGAGAGAGATTAGCATACTCTCTTTGAAAGTTTGTCTCTTTGTCAGAATCATCATATAGCTGAGCAAGTTCATCTAGTAGATCATTAATCGTTGAATAAGAGTTCAATGAACCTCGTTGACGTCTGACTAGAATGACTTTGACTGTGTCTTCGCTGATTCAAGAATGAATGTAGACTAGTATAGCTTTGTCATTGTTGAAATGATCGACGTTGATTTCTAGCTTGTCGCGAATCTTTTCTTGTCAATCATCTCAGATAAATTCTTTTTCATCAGTAAACAGAGATGAATTCAAAAGCTTCTGAGATCGCTTGCTGAATGTGAAAAGAATAGAGATCAATGAAGTGACATCTCTAGTCACTCGCAGATGATGTTGTGCTTCAGTCAATTTGTTCTGAAGTGTCTGATTCAATTGATTCGATCATTTCTTTGCTCGATCAATTTTCTTAAAGCGAGTCTTTCATATTTGTTCGCTTGATATCTTGTCAAATAGCTCACAAGCTTTCACATCAAGATCTCGTTGAGTTCAAAGACTGTTTAAATCTTCTAGAAACACTTCTGAGTCTTGTTTGATTCAGTGTTGTAGCTGCTTTACATTTTTTATATCTCAGAAAATAGAAGCTTTCAGAAGTTCATCGAGAGTCTGAGAGTGAGACACAAAGTGACGACGTTTTCGTACGAAGTCGATTCTAAGATATTTCAATATGCGAGATGATAGCTCTGAATAGATGACTGAATCTGCAGTGACAGAAGAATAAAGACTTTGATAACTCTCAGAGAGATTTTTCACAGATGATCGAGTCATAGCGAAGAATTAACGATCAAGCGAAGAACGATGCTCGACGATATGTAGTGAGATCGTAGTTCAAGTTGTTTAGTCTTCAAAGAAGAGTGTTGCTGATTTGAGAAGAGTTTTTTTGATGATTCTCAAGCAATCAAGATCTTAATCTCTTGATTCTATTAATCGATTTGAATGAGCGCGTACTGAATGAGCTGTAGATTTTCTAGCAATGCAAGATCTTAATTTCTTGATTCTATTGATTTCTTGATGTTGTTCTGTCTTTCGATGTCATCGATCATCAGATACACAAATTTCTTTATACTCATCTCGTTGTCAGTCGAGTGAATTTGAATGAGTAATGAGATCAGTATCATGTGATTAACAAATTCTTAAAGTAATGTTGAAATCATGTCTAGAAACTAATCAGAGTGCGTGCGTGACTAGAATGTTTGATCTATAAAGATAGCTATAACTAAGACTTTAAGAATACAGAAGAAAGAAGATACAAAAAGCAAGAAAAACACACTTTATATAGTAGTTATTCAGATTGACGCTAGTCTCAAAGAGAACGTGTTGAAACACAAGAAAGATGTTGATTCAAAAGATGTTTGTAACATAAAGAAATGTGTTTGTCATAGACATCTGTTAATTACTCGTAACACAAAGAAGTGTGTTTGTCTAGAAGACAATAGAAGCTGATTAGAAGATGCTAGAGAAGAGAAAAGATGCTGAGTCATATCTGAGTCAAACCTGAGTCAGATCTAAATCAAATCTCGACTAGATTTTGACTAGCTTTAATCAATTCTGATGCATTCGTAACACTCAGAAGCATCAGCACTTCTTTCGCTAATTCTCACGACTGAGAGCTGAAAAGAATCAGTAATGATCTTTAAACGTTGAGTATGTGATTTATCATTCTTCTATTACTAGAAGTTCAAGATGAGTCAAGCAAAAGCTCTGATGCTGAGAGAGCATTAGAACTCATTTTGTTGCTCATTTCTTCATCAAAGACATTCAGATCATCATCAGAATCAACAGATGTAGTAAATTTTGAAACAGAAGATAATATTACATGATTGCAAGAACATTGAAAAGTAAACTTCTTTGCAACAATCTATGATTGTTAGATTGCAGTCTCGATCAAAGAAATTCAGAATAAGCATCACATATCTTGCTTACATCATCAGCTTTGTTATCAGCTTTGTCATCAACTTTGTCATCAGCTTTGTTGATCTTTCACAACTTTGAAATCATTGTAAATTGAGCGTGCATCATTTCAATACTTGAAACAAAGTTTTTTCAAGTAAATACTAATGTAATTATCTGTATAAACAATTCTTTATCAAGTTGTGAAAAAGAACTCTGATACAGAACGAAGATGAGATGAAAAGAAGATGAAAATTAAGAAAAACTGAAAGAATGATAAACAAAACAATGATCATTATTCACTCTTGTTTATATTCTATCATCTCAACAACACAATTTAATTGAAAGATAAACAATGTTTATGCATCATTCACACATGATTGATGCTGTCATTTACGTCAACTACATATCACATATAATGTCATTTACACGTATTATAATCGAAGATGAATCGTCGTTTGATTGAAAGTTTTTCTTTTTCTTGTTTTCTTACAAAGATTTGAAGATTTTTATCGAGAGCTTCTAGAGCAAAATCATGAATACACGTCATTATTTATCAAGATAAATCAAGATATTAATTATTGAGATCAAGAATGAACTCACTTAAAAAAGAAAACAATTGTCATGATGAATTGACATATAAAAATTAGATCAGAGACTAGAATCAGAGACTGAGTTGAAGATCAAATCTGAGTTAACTCTGAAACTTTGTGACTTTGTCAAGATATTATTTAGATCACGTCATATTTTTGACTTAATATATCATAAATTATGTCGTGTTCAACTTGACAATGCTTAATAAACTCTTTATAGTCGATCGATTTTCTTGAGTTATCAAGAACTTCTTAATAATTAGCTCTATCATAATATATACTCATTCTGTGTCTGTCTAGAATATCACATTGTCATATCACTTTTATAGATTTCGTCTATTTCTCTATTAGATCTGATCATCACAGTTTAATAATCAGTTTACAATAATGATTTTAAATTTTTATTGTTGAAAATATTTAAAATAAAATTTAAAAAAAAGATAGTTAATTCACTTTAAAACTGATAATGAGGTTTATTTATATATGATGCTGACTATGAATATTTTGATTCTATTTTGTGTTTGAATAGAAGTCAGAAGAATCAAAAAATCTCAATTCAATGCAGTTCAAATGATGTTAAAACATTGCGTGATCAGAAAAGTCATCATACAAAGTTTTCATTCATACGACAACATCTTCTTTAACAGTCACAATCAATCTACAAAGAAGATTAATGACATATCAATGTCAGTAAGAAATGAAAAAATATTACTAGTGAAAAAGACAATTCAGATGAAGAGTCTGCAAATTGTAATTACAAGTAATTGAAGAATTTGCAACTCATCAACTGCGTTGATATCAAAACGTCTTTATCACATCAACAGTATCATCAAGTAATTGATGAAAAGATATCAGATAAAATAGTTGTTTCAAATGATGAGTCTGAAAGTTGTAATTACAATGCTTGAAGAAGTAGTGACTTGTTGATCATGCTGATATACTGAGAAGACTTGAACTCATCTTCTTTACTTGATGTCAAGTCATGTATCTGTTTACGTGAAAAACCAAAAGCTCATAAGAATGATCAGAATACATTCTTTATTATTGATCAAAGTTATGCATTAAATGATTGTGATTGCACATTTATATTAACAATCTATTTAACATTTATGTGACATAAGTTAAATCAAAAGCAAAATAAAGTTATTTAATACAATTGCACTTTATCTTTTCATTGTACATATTTCTCTTTCATCACATATTTCTCTGTTCAATAAATGATAATCATTAAGCAAGAGAACACAGTTTTTGACATTATAATCACAAGCATCATGAATGCAAAGAAAACATCTTTCATCTTCAAATCAAGAATTGAATTGAAACATTGTTTGTATAGAATATCATCAATGAAGAGCAGAGCAAAGATGATGTGTCATAATCAAACAGCATAAACACTTTCATCAAGAGTTTACTTGAGCATCATGCGTTGAATAGAAGCTATAAATTCATTACTAATAACATAGTGTCAATTTTATTGTTTCAACAACGTGAAGTCATCATGTAATTAATGAACGATTTTCTTTCTTAAAGAGTTTTGTTCATTTAATACATATAACATAGTTTTTCTCATGAATTGAGTCTAAATCAATGTCACAAAAGTGTATGAATTCAAATTAAATTAAATCAAATTCAATAACTTTTCTTCTTTGTCACATTAATGTCAAATTAATGCTTTAAACATTATTTCTGATCTTACTACTGTTGAATACATCTGTTTCATCTTTGCAAAGATTGCGTCTCATGTAAAAACTTTAAAACAACTAGTGTTAGCATTCTTATGACGTGATCTGCTTCTATCTGTTGAAGATGTAAATATTATTATAATTTCATGTTTAGTTGAACTTTCAAAACTTATACATCTGACTTTAACTTAATCATTGAGTTTTCTATGCATAGACTGATTATCATGTTAAATTTCTTTAATTTTCAAGTGAAGTGTGTAAATTCATATTTTTCTGACGTGAATATAACATCATGAGTTCAAACTCACTTTGCATAAACATTATGTATTTTAATCAGTATTTTACAAATTAATTCTATGAATCTGTTATAAATCAAAATGTTGATGTCATTTACAAAGTCAAGCATCTTGATTTTGATCTTTAATGCTTCATATTTTTCAATTAAACTTACATTGAAAAATAATAATAATAATAATAATAATAAATTCATACATTCTTGTGACATTGATTGAATTGACTCATGAGAAACTTTATGCTATTTGTATCAAGTGAACAAAACTCTCTGAGATAGAAAATCACTCGCAGTCTATATGACTGCTTCACGCAGTTGAAACAGTGAGTTTTGAGACTATGTATCAAATTTGTTCACGTTGATTGCATGTTAAAGAATGAGTGTTCTAGTCACTTTAAATTGCTTCAAGAGCTTTGTTTTCATCATCATCTTCGCTACTGCTCTGAGACTCTTCATGATGATGATGATTATTCAATAGTTCAAGAAGTCAGCATCTTGTAACATTCTTAATCGCAGATGCAATCAGTTCAAGCAATGCATGAATACATGCTTTGTCATTTGATGACTTCATTCGCAGTCACATTGCAAGCTATTTATGTTCGAAACATTTCTAAAGTGCAGATAAGCATTCAAATCTATGCGTTCAATTTTGATATGCATTGCAAGAATGCTTTCTGCTTTCTGAAGATCATCACGCATCTTTATCATCTTATTGCTCAGATGCAATCTTTGTGCTGTACTTTTCTCATCATTGATTTCATTAATCTTTGTGATACTGCGTTATTGCAATGCTATCGCTTGTTGAAATCATTGTGAAAAAGAGAATACATCATTTGCATCTTGACTGTATCTTCACATCTTCTTGAATGAAAACATTCAGAAGTATTATTTTTTTGATGATGAGTAAGCAAGAAATGACGTGATTAACTCTGGTCAAACGAGCGCATATTAATTCACATGCTTGTTTGATTTCTTGCGTTCAATCATTAACTCAACTATGTAGCGTGATCTTGTTCTGTAGCATGTTCAGATGAACATGTAGCGAACTTATGTATGTTTCTGTCTTTAAAGTTTCAATGTTTACTCTTTTGAACACTTCTGCTACGTGACACAGAATCTGATTCTGAAGTGTTTTTAATCTGCATTCTTTGCTCAACAGTTCATCTTTCTTGTCACGCTGATGTCAGATTGACACTTCAAATGCGATTTCTGATCTCACTACTGCTGAGTATACTTGTCTCGCTTTTGTGAAGATAGCTTCTCATGTGAAGACTTCAAGATGACTAAGTGTCAACATTTTTGTGATGTGATTCATCTTTATTTGTTGAAGATGCGCGCTTCATTGCAGTTTCATGTTCAGTTGCATCTCTAGAACTCATATATTTGATTTTGATTTAATAACTGAGTTTTTTATTTATATGCTAATCATCATGTTGAATCTCTTTGATTTTCTAGTGAAATGCGTGAGTTCATACTTTTCTGATGCAAACGTTGCGTCATAAATGCAAGCTCATTTCGCGCAAACATCATGTGCTTTGCTCAATGTTTTGCAAATTTCTTCAGTGAATTTGTCATAAACTAGAATGTTAATATCATTTATGAAGTCAAGCACTTCAATTTTAATTTTCAAGCTCATTTAGTCTGCTTAACTAAATAATCAAACAGCGAACGAAAGTTCACGTCGAAGTGATCAACTTTCACAATACACAGATCACTTCTCTAGTCTGACTAACTAGATGATCAAATAACAAACGAGAGTTCACGTTGAAGTGATCAGCTTTCACAATACACAGATTGCTCATCTAGTCTGACTAACTAGATGGTCAAACAGCAAACGAGAGCTCACGTCGACTTACGTCAAAGTGATCAGCTTTCACAATACATTGATCAATCATCTAGTTTTTTCATCTAGATGATCAAACAGCAAACTCGAAAGCTCACGTTGAAGTGATCAACTTTCATAATATATTGATTGATCATCTAGTTTTTTCATCTAGACGATCAAACAGCAAACTCGAAAGCTCATGTCGAAGTGATCAGCTTTCATAATACATTGATCGATCATCTAGTCTCTTTATCTAGACGAGTAAACAGCAAATTCGAAAGCTCACGTTGAAGTGATCAGCTTTTATAATACATTGATCAATCGTCTAGTCTTTTCATTTAGACGGTCAAACAGCAAACTCGAAAGCTCATGTCGAAGTGATCAGCTTTCATACACAGATCAAAGCTCATCTAGCTTGCTCGACTAGATGATCAAACAGTGAATGAAAGCTCATGTTGAAGTGATTAGCTTTTATACATAGATCAAAGCTCATTTAGCTTACTCAACTAGATGATCAAACAGCGAACGAAAGTTCACATTGAAGTGATCAGCTTTCACAATTTCGATTTATCAACATGATCACTTGATTATATAAACAGATCACATGCTTGTATGCACACACAAACGATCTGACTGAGCAATGAGAAGATATACTGCAACGACTAAAGCTAGAATACATGTAATTTAGCTTACACACAACGCTTCAGTGCAACTATTTAGGTAGATAGCATCGTGTTTCATAGTCATAGACTACATAAGCACGTAAAACTTGAAGAAATAAAAAATAAAAATAATTTTTTTTAATTTTCAATGCTTCGCATTTTTTGATTAAACTTGCGTTAAAGAATAGAAAGAGAATCAATAAAATGAGAAATCTCTGCAATATGTCTGCATTTATCTCACGCATGTCACTCATTTGTTCATTGAATATTAGTGATGTCTTTCAATTCTTTAGAAAGCTGCGTGTTCATTCAATTATGTAGCTTGATGTTCTTTTCATTTTCAACGTATGCAGAAGTCTGACGTGTGAGACTTAATTGAACGCTTTGACAATGTTTAAGCTTAGCATGAAGATCACATATTTGATTTCACAGTTTCATACTATGTGAACTTGATTTATTAGTAGATTTAACGTCGAGATCATGAATCACTTACATCTCACTCTCATTTGAGCATTTGATAGCATATAATGAGTCTCAACTATGTCACTCAGTCTTTTGATCATGATTGACTTCAGCACTTTGCTCATGATATTGAATAAAGCAATGAGTCGATACATCTTTGAATCAATATAATCGCTTTTCTTTGATTTGCATAGTACTATTGTCTGAGTCTTTTTAAACTGCTTTGAATGATACTTGTGTATTATGCATGCGTTGAATAAACTCGTCAGTACTGAAATCAGTTCTGCAAAACTTGCTTGAAGCACTCTGTTTGAAATATCTGAAGTGCTCAACGCTTTGTCTGCTTTTACTCGTCTGATTGTCTGCTTCACTTCATCTTCTGTGATGCGTGAATTGAATGAGACTGTCAGAGATATGAATGATTTTGTGATGTCGCTGACATTCGCTTGAGAAGATGAGAAAAAGAACTTTCTTCGTCGTATCTCGATTTTTTTCTTGAACATCATTGTCATATGATTAATGTTGCTTCACTTCAGTGATGAAAACTGAGAAAGCTTTTTAGATAGCTGACTTTTGATTCTAGTTCATTTTGCAAAGCGTCATATTGATTTGAATGCTTTACTTAACTCATGCATTTGTGATCTGAAGTGTGCGCATTTCATTTGTTGAATGATCTTGTTTTTATGATCATTGTGCTTCAGATATTTATTTCACGCTTCTAATGTATCTTACATTTTTCATATAATTTGCAGTCGTCTTGATTGCATTACTACTTCGAAGCAGCTTTAATTTCAAAAGTCTTTTATTCAATTTGATGACTTTGTCAAAAGAATAGATTTTTCGATGATCTTCTGTAGCACTTTGATAATCTTGCACACTCTGTCATTCATCATAGTCTTGTCATCTAGAGAGTGTTTCAAAGATAGATGTATTTGCAGATAAGCACTCAATGCTTCTGTATTCATTTTCTTTCAAAGTCATTGAATCAAGAGTTGCACTGAGATTGTTTGTAAACATAGCTTTGTGATGATCAAAAGATGATTCAATTTTTGATGCAGATCAATTCGTATCTTGCACTTGCATGTCATGAACTGTATTTTCTCGTTGCTAAAGACTAATTCAATCGTCATAAATTAATTGTGAACTTTGCGAATAATAGTGTCTGATTTCAGCAATAATTTCAGTCTTGCGTTTGTAATGACGTTTAGTAGAATATTAGTCATCATATGATGAGTGAAGCATCTTCATCTTTCTCAATGAGAATGATGTAGATTAAAATCTTCTATGATCAGTTGTTTGCAATCATTCTTGAGTAGTTCATTCAAATGAGAAATGATTGAAGATGTTTTTGTGAATGTAGTAAACAATGAGCATGAGTTGTAAACGTTTAGAAGTTTTAGCATCTGCGTTTCATCGTCTGCGTTATAAGTTAATATTCTGATTAAGCAAATGTCTGACTCAACTGTTTCTACTATTCATTGATCAAATCTTAAACATTTATTAATGTATATGCATGTTCTTGATTGAGATGACGAGTTTTTCACTAGATGAAAGAAGTTGTGTGCTGAACTAAATGACTGTGAATCATTGTTGTTGTGATCTTACTTCTGTATAGTTACTATGTCAAATTCGTGAACTTTTTTGTCAATTAAAAATGATTCTTGAATACTTAATGACTTTCTGATGTTATACTGTAGAATTTGTAGAAAAGATTGTTTTATCATAAAGTTATTTGTAGCTGTTGTTGACTCTGCAATGAGAAGACTCTTTGTATGCTTTCAATCATCGAGAGTCTTTCTCACTTTCTGATTGAATGTTTCTGAATCTGCTCAGATGTCATCTCGTCTGAGTCACTACTCATGCAAGAGAAAAGATCAACTCATTTCTTCTTGACTTCTACTATCTGTTAAGCTGATTCATCAGCAATTCAATTACGTGTTTTCAACATGATTGTTACTGAGTTCAAGAGATTCGTTGAATCGAAAGAGTTTATTGAATCTGAAGAGTTCATTGAATCTAAAGAGTTCAGAAACAGCGAGAAGAATGTGTGATTGTATTTAGACATTTCAGAATATTTAAATAATCTGTTTCTATAGATTTCGAACGTTTGTTTCATCTGCTGTTGTCACTTGAGACAAATGCATCTTCAGAGTTCATGATTTTCATTGCAGTTAATGCAACGTCTTTTATTCAAAGACATCACGCACTTCTTGATGTGATGCTTGTCTGCGCACTTTTTGCAGCGTTGATTCTTTCTGCAGAACTTAGTCATGTGATCAAATTCATGACATTTGAAGCATTGTGTGACGCGACAATTCTTTTCAAATAGCTTACATGCACATTCTTGATATGAGTTCAGCATGCTCATGTTCATTAGTTGATTCATCATTGCTTCGATCGCAATTTCTACAATGAGCGATGAATGAGTCTTTTCACTATTTGCTATCTTCTTGAGTCAGACTATTCTTAAAACTTTCAGATCTTCATGAAGTCTTGCATTATCTTTTATCAATCTTTCAATGATCTTTTTCTAATTATTCATGTTTATTGTAATGCATACTTCATGTGTCAGCATTGCGAAGATTCAACATGCTACACATGTCGAACGCATGATTTCTTTTGTTCATGTTTGAGTTTTTTTCAGATTTGCTCAAGCATCTGAGCTAACTGCGTGAAGAGAAATGTCATCGCTACTCAGCTTGCAAAGTGACACGATTAGATTTCTTTGATCTGTCGACACGTTTGCGATTTTCTGTAGAATCTATTCAATCGACTTCTTCTGTATCTCTTTTATTTCTCTTCTGTTCATTATCTTAATCATGACTTCTCATTTCTTGCGAAGCGATGACAGATCATCTCTGAATCATTGCTTCTTCGTCACTATTTCTTCTCTTGTCATGTTTGCTTATGACGTAATTTTCTTTGAAAGACGCGTGCTTCTCTGTATATGCAACTGCTTGTTGAGCAGTTGAATTGATATCTTCAGTTTCTATACATCTTTCGTGATGAACGCGTTCTGATTCGCATGATGTTTTTCTTCTGAGTCGAGTTGAAAACGTTGAATCAGCTTCAATGCTATCTCTTTTCATGAATGATCTTTGCTCTTCTCTTTCTTTAACGTTGATATCTTTATTAGTAAATCAATAATGTTAGCAACATTCTCTTCATCATTGCATGAGTGTTTCAACTTTGCATCTCTGTTTTCTTGTGATGAATCAATGTCACTCGTAATCATCTTTGAATCAGCATTGCTGCAATTCGTGCAATTCATCATCATTCAATCATCTTCTAGATTCACTCTGTCTTGTTTGTAATGCTCTTTTTCAAAATTTGTGATGCGTGCGTTATGATTGTTTTTTTTACATTGAAGAATAGAAAGAAAATTTATGAAATGAAAGATTTTTGCAATATATTTGCATTTATTCAATGCATTGCACTTATCTGTTCATTGAATACTAAAGATGACTCTTTGTCTTTCAGAAAACTGCATGTTTATTTAATTATATAATTCAATGTTCTTTTTATTTTCAAAGTATGCAGAAGTCTGATGTGCAAAATGTAATTAAACATTTCAATGATGTTTAAACTATTTTAAGCATGAAGATCACGTACTTGATTTTACAACTTCATACAATGTGTACTTAATTTACTAGTAGATTCAGCGTTGAAATCATGAATCACTTGCATTTCACTCTCATTTGAACATTTGAAAGCATATAATGAGTCTCAATGATGTTGATTAATCTTTTAATCATAATCAATTTCAAAGTTTTATTCATGATGTTTAACAAAGTAATAAGTTAATATGCTTTTGAATTGATATAGTGTGAAATGACGAGATTTCTTTGCATGAAACTGCATAGTGAAAGATAATAAGATAGCACTTTATTGATGATAGAACTAATTGCTAAGAAATGAATGCAAAAGCTGACAGAGTTTTCATCTTCTGTCAAGTTACTATCTTTGTTCACTTATTAATTTCTTTCAATCTAATCTTACAAGCTAGTTTTGCAAACATATATCATTCATAATCAATGAGATGCATTTTCGCAATTGCATTTCTTCTGAAAGACTTAATTCTTAAATCTTCATAACATTATATTGTCTTCTTGTAACTGATAACATAATCATGACTTCTTCAGCACTTTAATACTCATGTAGAAATGTTGTGAATTAATCATGTTAATGAGCATAAATAGAGCTAGTGCAAGATTGTTGATATTAATTTCTTTATCTTTGCTTTTTTATCTTTTCTTTTTCTTTTTGTTTTGTTTTAGCATACTTTTCTGTGAGTACTGTTTTTTAAAATTTGATGAAACATAAAATCTGCTATGCATATCTTATGTAACTTGTAATTTAAGATATAAGTTTCTTTCATTGCAGCATTGTTGCAATGCAAGTGCAGATTTTAAGCTAACATGAGTAATATAGCAGTATCAACATCATCATCATCAACATGATAAATAGCAGCTTTGTGCTCATTGAGATCATGTTAACATGCTTGCGAAGTTTGCTCTTTTTGTTAAAATGTATGTTTTTCATCACTTCTTTTACATCATCATCATTATTACATTTGCTTTTTCTGCTTCTCTTGCATTGAAGACTGAATTCACAATTCTTAATATACATATTTATTTCTGCATGTTTTGATAATTGCTGATGCATGATAAATTGTAATGATTAAATGATTTGATACTGTTGCAGAGTGTTGCTGCGTTCATTATTTGAGCGCAGTGATGATTTACATGTGTCATGTCTTCATCAAGCATGCTTGCAAATGCAAGTACTGCTTCAAAGAAAAGCATGATTGCATCATGAACTCAGTCTTACGTCATTTTCAACTGTTGATGCATCATGTTGCACAAGCAATGATTCATCACTTCAATGCTTGCATCAAGATTTATCTCGCTCTTCATCTTTAACAATGAAAGAATAAATAGCTTTTCTCTCAATCATATGAGATTGTATTTAATAATTAAGTAGAAGTTTTTATCTTTTTCATTCTCATTACTTCTTATCATCATCATGTCACTTCATCTTCATCTCATAAGTATTGACTGAAGTAAGCAATGCATGATGAGATTCATTGATGAATAAATAGTTTCTTCTTTCACTTCAACATTTTCATTTACAATCATTAATCACTATCTTTCTTCATATACATATATACTGCAAAGACACGACTCAGCTTTTGCGCATATACAGACAGACGTGATGCAGTAAATCGATAGATTTTTCACATTTTCAGATCGATTTACATGCAGCGTAATCACACACAGAGCAGTAACAGCACTTTATTCACACGTTGAGCTCACATATGACATACACAGATATATTGCGAAGGCACGATTCAGCTTTTACGCATCTACACGTTTGTGTGATGCAGTAAATCAATCAATTTTTTGCTTTATTGAATCAATTTACATGCATCACAATCACAAACATTGCAAAGACATGACACAGTCTTTGCTCATATACACAGAACAACAGCAACGTCTTTGCGCACACGCTGCAATTCATATAAATCACACATATACATATTGCAAAGACATGATTCAGCTTTTGCGCATCTACACGCTTGCGTGATGCAGTAAATCGATCAATTTTTCGCATTATCAGATCAATTTACATGCATCGCAATCACGTGAATACATTGCAAAGACATGACACAGTCTTTGCTCATATACACAGAATGACAGCAACATCTTTACGCATACGCTGCAACTAATATACGACATTCACACAATCATTGTGAAGGCACGACTCAGCTTTTGCGCACATACACATCTGTGCAATGCAGTAAATTGATCGATTTTTCGGTTTTCTAATCGATTTACATGCGTCGCAAATACATAGATCAAAGCTTATTTAGTTCATTCAGCTGAGTGATCATACAACGAACTTGAAAGCTTACGTCGAAGTGATCAGCTTTTATCTACATAAATCAAAGCTCATTTAGCTCACTTAACTTGATGATCATACAAACAAGTTAAAAGCTCACATCAAAGTGATCAGCTTTCACAATTTTGAGTTGTTTATGTGATCACTTGATCATATAAACAGTTCACACACTTGTATGCATACTCTATCAATGTGACTGTTCAATGAAAAAATATACAGCAACGATTATGACTAGATTACATGTAATTTAGCATATACACAGCGTCTAAATAATGTCATAGTCATAGACTGCATGCACTTAATGAAGAAAAAAAACTAAAAAAAAAAACTATCTTTCTTCTTTTGTTTATAACATCACTCATCTTCTTTTTTAAAGATGTATGTTGATGCATGAATGTTGTATGAAATTTTGTTTTCTTATTTATAATTTAATATCAAACTTTTAAAGATTGATAATAAGATTCATCTGTACATGATTATGATGATCAGATCTACTAGAAGAGTAGACGAGATCTATAAGAGCAATATGATAATGTGATATTTTAGACAGGCACAAAATGAGTATATATTATGATAGAGCTAATTATTAAGAAGCTCTCGATAACTTGAGAAAATCGATCAACTATAGAAAGTTTGTCAAGCATTGTCAAGTTGAACACGACATAACTTATGACATATTAAGTCAAAGATATGACGTAATCTAAACGATGTCTTGACAAAGTCACAGAGTCTCAGAGCTAACTTAGATCTGATCTTTGACTCAGTCTTTGATTCTAGTCTCTGATCTAATCTTTATATGTCAATTCATCATGACAATTGTCTTCTTTTCTAAGTGAGTTCATTCTCAATTTCAATAATTAATGACTTGATTTATCTTGATAAATGATGATGTGTACTCGTGATTTCATTCTAGAAGCTCTCGATAAAAATCTTCAAATCTTCGTAAAAAAACAAGAAAAAGAGAAACTTTCGATTAAATGATGATTCATCTTCAATTATAATGCGTGTAAATGACATTATATGTGATGCGTAGTTGACATAAATGATAGCATTAATTATGTGTGAATCATGCATAGATATTACTTGTCTTTCAATTAGATTGTGTTGTTGAAATGATAAAGTGTAAACAAGAGTGAATAATGATCATTACTTTGTTTATTGTTCTTTCAGTTTCTTTCAATCTTCATCTTCTTTTTATCTCATCTTTATTCTGTATCAAAGTTCTTTTTCACAACTTGATAAAGAATTGCTTGTACAGATAATTACATTAGTATTTACTTGAAAAAACTTTGTTTCAAGTATTGAAATGACGCGCGCTCGATTTACAACGACTTCAAAGTCACGAAAGATCAACAAAGCTGATAACAAAGCTGATGACAAAGCTGATGATGTGAGCAAGATATGTGATGTTTATTCTGAATTTCTTTGATTGAAACTGCAATTTAACAATCATAAATCATTACAAAGAAGTCTACTTCTTGATGTTCTCATAATCATGCAACGTTGTCTTCTGTTTTGAAATCTACTACATCTGTTGATTCTGATGATGATCTGAACATCTTTGATGAAAAAATGAGCAACAAAATGAGTTCTGATGCTTTCTCAGCATCAGAGCTTTTGCTTGACTCATCTTGAACTTCTAGTAATAGAAGAATGATAAGTCATGTACTCAACATTTAAAGATCATTACTGATTCTTTTCAGCTCTCAATCATGAGAATTAGCGAAAAAAGTGCTGATGCTTCTGAGATATTGAACAGAATAATGTGCATAAAATGTGCATGTAGATTTCATGATGAAGAGACAGCGCAAAGCTGCAACATCAAGTTTCATGAAAAAGTGATGTATCAACGCTGCATCTGATGTGCAAAGAAAGATGTCAACTGCATTGCAATGAGTAAACTTATTTAATGCATTCATTAAATGCTTATGTTTGAATTCTTAAATTTCAAACGTATGTGTTCAAACATTAAATGAGTCTTTTTGACTCAAGACAGTATTTAAGACTGCATCAAAAGATGATGATGTGATTGCTATTGCAATCTTTACGATCAATCAAATGAAACTGAGAAAGAAGTTCATGATTGCAACGTGTGTGAAAGATCATTTAAACAACACATGCAAGTTTGAGTTGTTTAATGTACAGAAGCTGCAGCTGAAAGAAGTAATGATAGTTAATAACATTACTTGCAATGCGCTCAACGCGTTTCATTATTCTGTATATTCTATCACATTTTAATATCATTTGATCACAGTTTTATAACTGACATGATATATTTATAAATAAATCTGCTCACTCTTGATTCACTCGTCTCACGTCTCAATGTAAATCTTGAGATGAGTGAGAAGAAGAAGACTGTGATTGCATCTTCTGCAAGAGATAACTGATGAAGTTGATGTGATTATGCTGAGATTACGCTTTCATGTCGAGCGCATTTTGCGTCTCTGCACTTTTTCTTTTGTTTATGTTTTTTCTTTTGTTTGAGTGTTAATATCTTTATGTGATCATCTCATTAAAGAGCAAGAATCATCATAATACAGTGATTCTCTTTCTTTTCAATCATGAGTTTATGCTTGAAAGTGAGTGACTATACTTTTCGCTTACGTTTCAGTCTCATTTCAAAAGCTTCTTTAAGCTTCAAGATTTCTTTCATATTTTCACTTGATATTCATTGATTATATTTCATGAAATACTCTTTTCATTGTATTTTATAATATAAGATTTTCTTTCTTTTTCGTTTCTGTAGAATTTTTTCTACTTCTCATTCTTGCTCATCATCAATAAGCTTGAAAGTGAGATACTCAAGTATAGAATCATCATTTAGTCTACAATTATACGACTTTAAGAGAAATACATGAAAGACAGAATAAATTCTATAAATGATTAAAAGATCAAAATGATACGTCTGCTTATTTATAAATTCTTGTATATGAAAGAACTTTAACATCTTATTTAATAACTTTTTGCTCAACTTTTTCTGCTTCAGATTTTTTGCTAATAGCATGATCAAATCATCAATATTAAAGAACTTAAACTTATGTTTTCAATTATAGTACTTTGTCTGAGCATCAATCGCATTTTATCATCATTGCATCAGCATGTTTTACACGTCTTGCAGCATTTCAACGCGTTCTTTTGCTGCTGACACTTCTTTTTTCATAGCATCATTCTCAATGCATATGTCAAAGATTAACTTGTAATCATACATGATTTTAAAGAAATTACAGCTCAACAAAGAGTGCTTTATCTGATGATACATGAACTCAACTACAAGTAGAAACGTAACTCAGTTGTCTTGCTTTTTTGAACAATATACTCGTAAATAATGTTTCAGCGTTTGATTCTGTCGTTTTGTCTGATCATCTGTTTGCGAATGAAAGATGATACTTAGTCATCATTTCATCTTCGTGTGAAAACAG
>JAABUY010002271.1_pt1 | contig 23231 bp, 27 predicted proteins | sample 5560271 | NCBI WGS metagenome assembly JAABUY01 (sample SAMN10711886, study PRJNA513374) | rock metagenome | isolation source: Antarctica rocks | place: Antarctica: Victoria Land, University Valley | reverse complement strand
GCGCACTGTCGGCCTGAGCATATGCTCGCCCTGTGCGTGCGTAGCACAGCACTTGCACTGGACCCTGGCCCGGGCCAGGGTCCATGCGCAGTGAGTGTACTTGGCGGAGGGGGCCCCACCATAGCGCCCGTTCGCAAGCGCGGTGTCACCGGCGGCGCACGCCGCGCCAGGCGCGTGCGTGGCTAAGGCAGGCACCGTTTGCGAGCGCCCGTTTGCGGGCGCAGAGACGCCGGCGCCCATTTGCGAACGCCCGTTTGCGGGCGCACGTGTCGGGCGCGGTGACGCGGGCGGCGCGCGCCGCGGCAGGCGCGTGCGAGGCGGTGGCGGGCGCGGTGGAGGGCGCGATGGCGTCCGCGCACCTGCTGCGCGGCGCCGCCTGGCGCCGCTCCGGCGCGCCCAGCCTGGCGGCCGCGTCCGCGCTCGCGCACCTTGCGGTACAGCCCGTCCTGTGACTGCGGTGCGGGGCGGGCGCACGGGGCGGAGCGGGCGCGCGGGGCGGGGCGGCCTGAGGCGCAATGCACGCGCTCGGCGCAAGGCGTCGTGGGTCTCTCGCGAGCGGCTGAGGGCCGGCGGGCTTGCCGTTGCGGCCGCGCGTGCGTGCGTGCCGCGGCAGCGGCAGGCCACTGACTGCAGGCTGTGACCCAATGGAGCATTGAGCAGGGCGGCACTTGCACAGGCAGAGCGCTCGTCCAGCCTGAGCTGCTCATTCGATGGATGCCGCTCTTCCGGCTGCGCGTACGCTGTGACCCTGATTTGTGGTCGCCTCCACAGCGCGACACGGTCCTGGCAGGGCGGTGCGCGGCGCGTTGGCTCTGGCAGCTCGTGCCCGTGAGGGGCGCGCTGGCGCGCGCAGGTGTACCGCGACGTCGCCTCCGCGGACGACCGCTGCCTGGCGTACGCGCAGCTGGCGGTGGCGGCCGCCGAGCGCCAGGGCTATGCGGCCGCGGAGCGGGTGCGGGCGTGGCCTCATGGACACTCTCGTGGGGTATAGGTTATGGGGGGCCCTAGGCACACTCCTGTGGCGGCTGCGGCCGCACTGTGTGCGGCGCGGCGTGGGGCGGCGGCGCGGTGCACCCGCTGTGGTGTCCCCGTGTGTCTGCCGGCCGAGCCCGTTGCCAGTGGGCGCTTAAAGCCGGTGCGTGCAGGCAAACAGGTCTCAGCAGACATTCGCAGTCCGCGGTGCCCTACAGACTTGCCGTGGTCTGACAACCCAGCACCGGGCAGCCATGTTGGGCAAGCTGGCGCTCCAGCCTGCAATCCCTCAGTTGCGCACAGGGTAAGGGTATATACACGACAGATGATGGGCGAGAGTTTGAGAGCGCGGGCGGGCGCGGCAGGTGCTGGACCTGGCCGACGCGGAGTTCCCGTTCGCGGCCGGCGGCGCGCTGCGCGCCGCGCGCCTGGGCATCGCGCACGGCCGCGCGGTCGCGCGGCGCGACGCGCGCGCGGCCGAGCGCCTGGGCGCCGAGCTCGCCGCGCTCGCGCCGCCGGACGACGCGACCGACCTGCCCCTGCGGTGCGCGGCCGCCCTCGCATGGCGGCCGCTGCGTTGGGCTGATCGTGGGGCGGTGTAGGAACCTGCGCGCTCTAGATCGGCGCCACAAAGCTGCCATGCGGTGCGCGCTGCCCCTAATGCAGTGACGACTCGCTGCGGCCGCTGTCAGCACGGCGGCAAGACTTGTGCCGCCTCCCAGGCGGCGCCGCCCATCTGACCATGCGATGTGTGTGCTGTGTTGCACTACCTGTGCCTCCCTGCGCTTCGCTTTGTGCGGTGCTCGCAGCCGAGGCACGCACGCCGTGCGTGCCCTCCCAGCCGCCGACCTGCCTGCCGCTCAGCCTGGTTCAGCCACAGCGCGGCGCGCACCGTTGGCGGCCAAAGCCCCACCCCTGACCCTGTCAGTGCATACGCGTCTGCAGCATGGAGGTGGAGCAGCGCAACGCGGAGGCGCTGCTCGCCGCCGGCCGGCTGGAGGACGCGCACGCGGCGGCCTGCAGCCAGTTCGCGACGTGCGCGGACGCGGGCATGCAGGCGCGGTCCGTCCGCCGTAAATAAGCCGCAACGCCAAATTATTTCAAGTGACACAAAGACCATCAAGTTGTTGAAAAAAGCTGTTGGCTTTGTCCGCGCGGGGCACTGCCGCCCTCCGGCCGTGCAGGACGGCACTGCAGGGGCATGCAGGGAGCCCTGCACCCTTCAGTGGCCGCCGCAGCGCCAAGCACCTTGAGCCGCTGTCGCGGCCGCGCCCGCTCGCACCATGACCCGCCGCCGCAGCCGACCCGGCGCGCTGAGCCCGGCGCCGGCGGCAGGATGAGGCGGTGCGCGCGCTGGTGCTGCTGGCGGACGTGCAGCTGGCCGCCGGGCTGCCGGCCGCGGCTCTCCCGTACGCGCTGGCCGCGGGCGCGCACGCGCGCGCGTGCGATGCCGACCTGCTGGCGCGCCCCGCCGGTCCAGGGGGGCGCCGGCAGGGCGCCGTGCAGTGAGGAGCATGGCGTGCGGACATGCACCGGCACAGGGAGACTGACATGCCGCCGCACTTTGCATGGGCTCAGCGCGGCAGGGGCGGCTCGAACATGCCATGACAGACCATCGACAGCAGAGTTTGCAGCTCGGCGTGCCCGGAGCGGCTCAACCACACCATGACAGACCAGTGATAGCCACGTTCGCAGGTCCGCGTGCCCGAGCGCAGAGCAGGCCCGAGCCGTTTGCGGGGGCAGCGCAGGCCGCCGAGGCGGGCGTGCGCGTGGCGGCCGCGTCCGGCGCGCTGGGCCCCGGCGCGGCGCCGTCGGCCGGCGCGCGCTTGCGCGCTGACCTGCCGCTGCTGCTGGGCGCGGCGCCCGCGCCGGCGCGCGCGCGCGCGCAGCTCACGCTGGCGGAGGGGCTGCTGTCTGCCGCCAGCGCCGCGCAGCTGGCCGCCGACCCCGACAGGCGCGCGCGGCCTGGGTGGCTAGGGTGGGCTACCCTACCCTATGTCCCGGGGCTGAGCGCCTGCGACGACCCGCGCTTGTGCAGCTCGTGAGGCGGAAGCGGGCGCATGCGGCGCGCGCCGCCGCGACAGAAGGCGGGCGCCTGCCGCCGTCGGCGCAGTCAGCTGCTGACTGACACGCGCCGCATGCGCGGGTTGCCGCTGTCAAGGAGGCACAAATGATGGGCATGCGCTTCAGCTGCAACGCTCAGTGAGGGTTTGTGACCGCGGGCAGGGTGCTGCAGCCGCTGGGCGCGGCCGCGGCGCTGTTCGAGGCGCTGGAGGACTGGCGCGGCGCGGCGGCCGCGCAGCACCTGGCCGCGCTCGTGTGCCAGGCCGCGCGGCGCACGCCGCAGCGCAATGCCGCGGCGGCCGCGTTCTGCCGGCTGGCCGCGCGCGCGGAGGCCTGCTGCTGACGCTGCGCGCGGAGGAGGGTTTCGGAGCAGGGTGTGAGAGGAGGGCGGCCGCACTGGCGCTGTCTGCGGAGCGGGTGCCGCCCCTGCACCGTCCCTGCCTGTCCGCACGGCGGGCGAAGGGGGTGGCCGGGCGCGCGAGCCGCTCGCCGCACTTGGTCTACATCGCGGTGCTGTAAACGCTGCAAGCACCCTGTCGGTCCTGAGGCAGGCATCCACACTCCTTGCAAACCAGACACTTGCATCCCAAAGTGTAAAGCTGACCAGTGTGTGTGTTGATAGGAGCCGCGCCTCATGTGTCACAGCGCGCTGCAGCAACGTCTGCTTACGCACCGGCCCCAGTGCGCGCAGTGCATGCTGCGTTGTAGCATGGCTGGCAACGTGGCGCGGACTGTGCCCGTGACGTGCGCTGCTGGCGAGCGCGCGCACCTGCCGCCTTGCCTTGCACAACGCTCGCTGCACGTGCAGCTTCTGCCGGCCGCTATTGACACCGTGAGCACCTGCGCCACCCAGGCAGCCTGCAGCGCGTGCTGGTGTAACGTGCAAGTCGCTCCAAGAGAGCTTGATGGCAGCAGGTCAAGGGCAGGGTTGCACGGGACTGCCCAAGCAGCCAGAACCTTTGAGGGGGACGAGCCGGAGCTTGTGCAGCACGAGCAGTGAGTGAGCTGTGTGCAAGGCGCCCAGCAGGCGGAGCCGCGGCCCGAGCACCCGGCATCTCTGCACCCTCCGCGTCGGCTCCGGCTGAGCCCCTGCCCGCAGGGCTGTGCTGCCTCTCGCACCAGCTGACGCACGGTGCGCCAGGCCCGCCCCTGCTTGCAGCGCAGTGCCGGTGCACCCCCTGCCCGCTCTCGGCGTGCATTGCCGTACTGCGGCCACTTAGCTCCTCCGCCGGGCGCAGGCGGGCCGAGCACGGCCATGGCGGGCACGGACGCAAAGTACCCAAAGGTACGGCTGCGCCGGAACGAGCAATTATGCCGGCGGGAGCTGACATCTTGTTATGTGCAGTAGCAACACACAGCAATGCTCACACCCTGGGCCGCTGCGGGCAGGTGCCTGGCTCTGCTGCGCCTGGCTGCGGCCCAGACGGCCTCATCCCCGCAATACGCCGCCGCCGCCGGCGCGGGGCGGGCCGGCAGGCGCCCGTCGTCAGCCAGGGCCGGCCTGCGGCGCCCGCGACCCCCGAGCAGGGGTCGGGCGGCGGGCTGAGCCAGCTGCCGCCGCACCTGGGCAGCCTGGTGCCGATGGCGCGCGGCGGCGGCAAGCCATGGTTCACCTCGGGTGCGCCCCCGGCCGGCGCCCTGGTGCCCGTGCAGCTGCCCTTGGCACCACAGGTGCTGCCTGCCGCGGCGTGCCGTGCGGCGCTGTGCCGCGGTGGTGCTCTCACTGACACGCAGCGGGCGCCGCGCGCAGCGCCCGTGCTTGCGCACGGGTGGGAGCTGGGCCTGGGCAACAGCACCTATAATTGGCTTCATGTATTCGAGGACTCCTGGGTCGGTCTTTATGTGATAGACCGCGGCTGCATCGTGCGCATCCCGGACGGCACTTTGTCGGGGATGCTGAACGGCTGCAGCGGCTGGCTGCGCGGCGCGGCGGGCGTCTGGCACCGCCAGGCCGGCTACTATCTGCTGCAGTGCGCAGCCACCCACAGCTGCGACTCGCTGGGCGCGGACCTGGCGCGCGGGCAGCTCCCGGTGTGCTGCTGCCTGCACGGTCGCTGCTGCGGCGGCGCGGCGGGCGGCATGCTGCCGCCGGTGCCGCAGCCCTGCTTGCGCGGCCCGCAGTAGGCCTGTACTTGTCCTTGGCCTGTACTTGCATCACAGTGTTGTATATTGGTGATGCAAGTACAGGCCAAACGGACTGCTGCCTGGAAGTGTTGTATTGCCACTTTCAAAGCGCTATTGCTGGACAGCGGGTGAGGTTCTGCCCTGCATGCCACTGCGCGTAACGAGGGATGCGCTGCCGCGCCTGCTTGCCTGCAAAGCTCACCTGGTCCTGCCGTGGAGGCCACTGCTTTTGTGATACAGGCTTTTGTGGTAAAGGTTTTGTAACTAGCAGCATGTTACAGGAGCCACACGTGTTATGGCCGACATAGCAGGCACCCAGAGCAGATCATTGTGTGTTTTGGGCTACTACGCGACGCAAAGCGCTGGCTCTCGGCAAGCGCTCCGCTGAAGGTGTCCAGGTTGCAAGCACCCGAGGGTCGCCGCGCTCTCAGCGCCAGAGCTGCCACAGCCGCGTGTCTGGTCCACCGCATGCGCAATGCATACCCAACACCCGTGCGCGCACGTCAGTTTGGCCACGATGCGCTCCATGCGCTGCGGCCGACCCGCAGTTCCAAGGACTCGTGTGCTTGCGACGTGCTTGCTCAGGTGCGCGACCTTGCGCACAAAAACATGCCTGCTGTGCTTCGAGGGCGTCCTTGGCACACTTGCGCGGGCTTGTGCTGCGGACGAGCTGCACCCGCTGCAGAAGGGCACGGCTCCCAGCATGGCCTGCTGGTGGCATGCCGCGCTTCCTGAACACGCAGCGTCCAGTGCCGCTGGCGCTGGCCGCGATGGCGCACTTGGTTTAGCCTCTGCAGCGGACAGGAGGTGCGCGCCTGCGTCCACGAGCTTGCCTCATTGGCCGGTGTCAGCCGGCAGGTGACAGAGGTGTTACCTTGCTTCCGCACATCAGGCCAAAAGCACTGTTCATGAGCCTCATGTGAACAGGTAACTGTCGATCTCGACTTTGCGCACCCATTGTCCCCTAGGGTACAGCTTCCGTGAAGATGAAGCAGAGTAGTATAAGAGCCATCGTCCTATGTGAAACCGGTAGACTGTGTGACTTCCAAGCGAAGAATACCTGAACTATGCACTTGCAACTCCTGTAAGTGCCTGTCTGGCTCTGAATGTCACGAAACATACACCGACTGTGCTGTGCAGCAGGCTATGCGCGCGTCGCTTCGACTCCTGAGCTCCGTACAGAGGGCCGTGACCCCCCAGCACAAAAACAGCTTTGTGGGGGCGGCCAATGCGGGCTCGCTGCCCCGCTCCGGCTGTGCCGGGCTGAGCAGCCTCTGCAGGCAACTTTGGTGCGCTTCAAGGCCAATGTGGGTGCCCTGTGTCACGCTGTCGCCTGCCTTCCACTGAGTGCGTCCGCCTCGCACTGGCAGGCCTGCGCCATGGGACGCACAACCAGACGATGGCGCACTGCCCGAGCGGAGCACCGCGTGCGCCAGCGCGCGGCCGGCGCCTGCGGGCCCGCCTGCGTGCGAGCGTGTGCCGAGCAGGACCGGCAGCACCGGTGCCAGTGCCAGTGCGCAGGGCAGCGGTGGCGCCGCCGAGGCCGCAGGCGTGTCAGGCAGCGCGCCCTCGAGTGCGGCTCACGCTGCGGAGCTGCCCTCACCGGCCGCGGCGTCTCGTGAACAAGGGGATGCTGACTCGGCAGAGGCCGTCGAGGCGCTCCCTGCGGCAGCCGCGCTGCGCGGCGCGGCTGCCGCGCCGCACGGCAGCGCTGAGTGGTTAGGGCCGGAGGAGGCTGTGGGCCGTGGGACAGGCGGGGACGGGGGTCGGGAGGAGCCGGAGCAGGCAGCCACCCCCGGCATAAGCAAGGCGGTGCTCCGCAAGAAGCGCTGGCGCGAGGCCCGCAAACGGCGCTGGCTCGCGGAAAACGCTGCAGGCGGCGAGGCTGCGGCCGCGCTGTCTGCCGCGGGCGGCGACGCGGCGCGCGGGGTGCGGGAGGCAGAGGCGGAGCCGCAGCCATGCGCGCGCGCGGGGCACCGCAGGCAGGGCGGCAGCGCGCACGCGCCGCTCCATCCGCTCCTCGAGCAGCTGCGGCGGGCAATGGCGGCGGGGGCGCGCGCGCCCGACGCGGAGGAGCGGCGCCGCGCGGAGCTGCAGCGGTGGATCCTGACGCAGCTGCTCGCGGGTGCGGCCCGCCGCTCTCGCTGCCCCGGATGCAGCCGCGAGCCGCGCCGCGGCCCGCAGGCGCTGCCACGGCAGCGCGCCGTGCGACTGCGTGTGCAGCTTGCGCACGCCCTGCAAGCTCGATCGCGGTGCCAGGTTGAGCGCGCACGGCGCCAAAGGCGCCCATAGGTCGGGGCACCCGGCCTCCCGTCTGCCTTGACCTGCTGTCGCAGCCGCGGCCTGAATGCCTGATGCGCTCGTCCGTCCCACAACCCGAGCCAGGCAGCGGGCTCCTCCTGCCGCGCGCGCGTCCCAGACGAGGGCTGAACCCGAATTCATACCCTCACCGGCGCGAGCGCGCCAGGCGGCATCCCGGGCTGCGTCGCGGCAATGCGCGCGAGCCCGGGCCGCCTCACGGCTGAGGCGTACGGCATTGCGCTGGAGATGGCGGCGCGCGAGCCGCGCCCGACCTGGCCCTGGGCGGCGAGCTTCGGCGTCGGCGGCGCGCTGACGCGCAAGGGCAACCCGTCGCTCAACCGGCTGCCGGCGCTGGCGTTCAACGAGGTGTACGCCGCAATGCGCGAGGACGGCTTCCTGCCCGACACCGCCTGCGTACGCCAGGGCCTGAACAGCCGCGCGTACGGCCTGCCGAATGAGGCGCGCCGCCCGCCGGGCCCCTGGCCCATCTGGCGCTGGCTTTGTAGCGGGCTGGGTCCGGGCGCCTGGGCTGTCGTGCTGAGGCAAGCCATGCCAAGCACAGTGCCCTTCAGAGCCCTCCTGTTCGCAAGGCACCCCTACCTTTCTGCCGTGCGGCATGCGAGCCAGCAGCACTAGGACGCAAACGGGCCGCCGTGTGCAGCGCAGATGGCAGCCGGGCTGCTGGTTGTCATGCTGCTGCGACCCTGTCGCCCTAGCGCCATGTGCACAGGGGCCGCATGGCACGCCGCCGCAGTGCCGCCGCCGCATGCCTGAGCTCGACTCGTGTTTGTGACCAACCTGGGCCCTAGGCGCGCATTTGTGGGCCCGGTTCGCTATAGGGTATAGGCCCTATACCCTAAACCCTAAACCCCTATATAGGCGCGCATTTGTGGGCCCGGTTCGCTTGGTGCCCGCGGGCGCGGGGCCACAGGCAACTGCGCCCACTCAGGACACCGCAGCCAGGCGGGCATGGCAGAGGCTGTCTGAAGCCTCAGCACCCCGCGGACCGCAGGCCTTCAAGCTGCTGACGCGGCTGGCCACGGAGGGCGCGCCAGTGGAGCAGGCGCACCTCGAGGAGTGCGCAAAGCGCTACGCGCGGCGCGGCGACCGCAGGGGCGTGCGCGATGTTGTGCGGTGGGCGGAGGCGCGGGTGCGCGCCGCCGCAGCCTGCTGCGCCCACGCCGGCGTCGCCGGCGCCCGGCAGCTGTTGCAAGGGTGGGGTTAGGGTTTCAGTGAGCCTGCTGCGGCTCGCACCTAGCCCCGCAGCAGTGACGTGGCGCGACGCGGCCGGGGCATGTCGGCGTCGCTGGCCAGTGGCCGCGCTCCGAGCGGCCCGCGGGCGCCGGGCGCACGGCAGAGTCTGCACAACTGCACAAAAGACGCACGCGAGGGCCGTAATTGGCGCCGTGCGCGCGCGCCTCGGCAGGGCATCCCCTTCACGTACTCGTGGGTGCCGCACATGATGGCCGCGCACCTGCGCGCGGGCGACTTTGGCGCCATGCGCACGACGCACCTGGCGGCCACGCACATGCGCGTCACGCAGCCGCAGCTGCGCGTGGAGCTGGACGCGCTCATCCGGGGCGGGCACCTCAGCGAGGCGCAGGCGCGGGCCCCAAGCCCTTACTACCAGTAGGGCGCACACCCTAACCTTCTCCTGCCTGCCGGAGCGAGGCGCGCTCATCCAGGGCGGGCACCTCAGCGAGGCGCAGGCGCGGCCCCCAGCCTGACCCCCAGTAAGCCGCAGACCCTAGCCTCTCACGCCTGCCGTAGCTGGACGTGCTCATCCAGGGCGGGCACCTCATCGAGGCGCAGGCGCGGGCCCCAACCCAAGGTAACATCAACCCAATGAAAACCATCGTCCGCCCCATGTCAGCGCACTGCTGGGTCTCATGCGCCAGCTTCAGCGCTGCAGTTCATTGTAGAAGCACGGGAGGCCTCCAAACACGTTCAGGGGTGGGGTAGGGGTCAGGTCAGCACAGGCAGCTCCGGCAGAAGGCCGCGCTCCTCTCCGCCCGCCCAACCCCGCCGCGACCCCGGCGCGCGCGCCCAGCGCAGGCCTACATGGACGACTTCGAGCGCGGCAGCCGCGAGGCGCTGGAGCACCACACGCTGCAGCGCCTGCTGCACGGCTACGCGCGCGCCGGCCTGCCCGCGCCGGCGGCGGCCGCCTTTGAGCGCATCCGCATCGGCGGCCACACGCCGTCTCCATCCGACTGGGACGCGCTGCTGCGCGCGCACACCAACACGGGCGACCTGGCCGGCGCGCGCGCCGCGGTTGCCGCACGCGTGGCCGCGCGCGTGCCGCCGGCGATGGCCACGTTCGCCGCCCTCGCACACGCGTACGAGCTGCACGGCAACGCCGGCGCCATCGTGCGCGGCCCGCCCGCCTGCGGGGCGCCGCCCGGGGCGCCCGCAGGAGCGGGCGCCGCGGCGCACGCGCCATGGCGAACACGGTCATGCGCACCTGCGCGCGTTTCAGGGGCGTCAGAGCCAACTCCCCTGCAAGGCTGCCCTGCCGAGCGCTCTCCCTCCTGTTGTTGTGGCCCCCTGCCGTTGCACCTTGTGCGCAGCTGCAACGGCCACCATGCAGATCGCGTCACCGGCCGCCGCGGTTCGCGCGCTGAGCGCAGCAAGGCCGCGCGCGCAGCGCGACATGCTGCCCATGGTCACCCCGCTGGCCGAGGACGCCGGGCTCAAGGCCGCGTTCTTCGACACGCTCGCGCGCGCGCACGTCGCGCGCGGCGAGGTCGCCGCGGCGCGCGGCGTGCTGGCCGAGATGCGCGCCGCGGGCGTCGCGCCGGACGGCCGCTACGACGGCCGCTCCTACAAGAAGCTCGGGCTGGCACTCTTCCTGGCCGGCTGGGAGGCTGAGGCGGCGGCCGTGCTGGGCGAGATGGTGGCCGCCGGGCGCGCGTCCGCCCGCGACGCGGCCGCGCTCATGGCCGGCTTTGCCAGGGCGCAGGCGCTGGAGCGGCAGGGCGCGGCGGCCGGCGGCGCGCGGCTTGCGCCGGGTGAGCGCGCCGCGCTCCCGCAGGCGGGCGGCCCGCCGCCGGGCGCCGACGAGGACGCGGCGCCCGGCGATGGCGCGGCGCCCGGCGGCGGCGCGCGCGCCGGCGCGCCGGGTGCGCCGGGGCAGGACTGGCATGCGGCGCCCGGCGCGGACGCCGGCGTCGCCCGGCACGAGGGCGCCGGCGGCGGCGGGCGCGGCGCGCCGGGCGCGCCCGAGCGCGATGCGGGCGGCGGCGGGCGCGTGCTGTCGGGCCTAGATGGGGGCGCTGCCCGAGCCGGCGGCGGCGCCCCTGCAGAGCGGAAGGCTACCCTGCAGTAAAGAGTACATGGAGGGCGCGCGGGCATGCGTGAGAATAGGTATGCGCGGGCGGTGTGAGGGCTGCAGGCGGCCCTGCAGGGTTTTGAAGACAGTGCACCGGTACACGGACCTGTGGAGGGTCTGTGGACGTGCAGAGAGTCCTGCACAGCCTGAATGTTGACCTGCGCCTCTGTGCGCACCTGCTTGTCTTGACCTGGCAAATCCCTGTCTCCCGGGTGGCACCCATTGGGCCCGTTTCATGCTGCTGCATGAGCAGCACAGCCATGTGTGGAGCTGCGCGGCAGCCGTCCTGCCTGTGGTCGGGCGCACATGTTCTGTTACAAATGCTACATCCAGTGCCGTATCTGGCGCCTGTGCGCCTGCTGGGGGCGTTCTCCCTGCACCACACATGCTCGCCAGCCATGCCAGCGCAAGAGCATGCCCCTAGCCCCAGCCAAATGTGCCGACTCGCAACAGCAGAGCATAACAGGCCACAAGGGTGGGGCGGCAGGGCGCCCGCCCACTTCAGGCTGCAGGTGCGTCCCGCCCTGCGGCGCGCTTCGCCCGCCGCTTGCCGGTCCCCCGCTCCTCCAGCTCGCCACCAAGGCCCGCCCGCTTCCCGGCCGCCCCCCCGCCGCGCCCCGCCCGCGTCCCTGCCGCGCCGTCGTCGCGCCCAGCGCGCTCACCTGCCGCCCCGCCGCCGGCCGCCGCCGGCCCCCACGCGCCGCCTGCAGAGGCCGGGGACGGCAGGGTCGGGGCCACGTGCGCGCGCTCAAACACCGCGACGAAGAAGCCGTCAGTGCCGTCGAGGTCCGGGTCGACGCGCACCAGGCGCTCGGCGCCTGCGAGCGCGCCCGGCCGCCCGCGGCGCGGCCACGCCGGCAGCGCGTGCGCCAGCGCAAAGCCGGCCGCGGCCGCCTCCGGCAGCACCTGCGCGCGCCACAGCCGCTGAGGTGCCTTCCTTCGCTGCAGCATCTCTGCCGGCACCGAAGAGCGGCAGGCCGGCCGGCAGCCGCACGCTGTGCGCCCTGCATGCTGCCGGCCCACCCTGCGCGCCCGCTTCCCTGCACGGCACGCCGCGCGACCCTGCACGGCTCCGCGCAAGCTCCCCAGCCCTGTGACATGCACACCCTGCACACAACCCCACCCCCTACCTCCCCCAGCCCCGCCTCGGCCGCTCGGGCGCGCGCACCGCGGCGACCACGGCCTCGTTCTCGCGCTCGTGCACCGAGCAGGTAGAGTAGACCAGGCGCTCGAGCGCGGGCGCGGTCAGCGCATGCCGCAGCGCGCGCTCCTGGAAGCGCGCGAGCTTGTCCAGCCGCGCTGCCTGCGCGGCGCCCTCGGGTGCCAGCTGAACCGGGCCGCCCTCCGCGGCGCGCGTGCCGGCGCCGCCTGCGTCGTGCGGGCCGCCGCCGCGGGCGGCGGCGGCGCCCGCGGCAGCGGGTGCGGCCGCGGGCGGCACCAGCAGGCGGTCCAGCGCCGCGGCCGCGGTGCCCGAGCCGGAGCAGGACGGGTCGAGCAGGATGCCGCGCACGGCCGCGAACGCCGCGTCACCGGCCAGGTCGAGCGCGAGGAAGTCGGCGCAGCGCGGGTCGACGCGGTCGGCCGCGCCAGCGGCCGCGACCGCGCGCCGCAGCCGCGCCAGCCGCGCCGGGTCCTTGTCCACGGCCAGCACGCGCCCGGCGCTGCCCAGCAGGGCTGCGCGCGGGTGCAGCGCGTGCGGTCGCCAGACTCCCCGCTGACACAGTCATGGGGAGAGCAGGTCGCAGTGATGCATGGTTAAGTTGAGCCTACCCTGCCCTTCCTTAACCCTGTAAACGCGGGTATACCCCAGGCAGCAGCCCCACGCGGCGTCCTCAGCCCCGAAAGATGATTGCAGTGTCTCGTCACAGATGGGTACCGACCAAAGTCCCTTCGGATTGTTGTGACATCGTGTGTCATCACCGGACGCCGCGCTTGCACCACACCCCGCCACCCTGCCAGCCTGCAAGCTCCTGGCCACCCCTGACAAGGCAGCATATAGACAAGGTGTTGGCCCCTGACATGGCGCCTGTCTTTGCCTGGCCAGCGCGCACCCGCCAGGTGCGTGGTCTTGTTGCCCGGCGCGGCGCACGCGTCCAGCACCGTCCAGTCCGGGCCCGGCCGCAGCGCGTGCGCGGGCATGCACGACGCCTTGCTCTGCGCGCGCGCGGGCCGTCAGCGGGCCCCGCCACGACACACGTGCGAACCCTGCCAGGGCACTGTGCGCGAGCCTTTGGTGAGAGCATGCCTGACTCCTAATAGGGCAGAGCAGGACGGGTCACAGCAGCCGCAGGCCGCAGCGGCAGAACGATGCGTGCGCCCCTACACGGCACCCGCGCAGCATGCCCGCACGCGGCTTGCCCCGGCGCGCGGCGGCCGTGCCTGCAGGATGAGGCGGCCGTCCGCGACGAGCGGGTGGTCGTGCAGGTCCGTCCCCGCCGGGAACTGCAGCACGTCCGGCAGCAGATCGTCCAAGCGCGCCTCCTGCGGCGCCCACGCGCCGGTCACCGTGTGAACGACGCAGGCGCGCGCCTGGCACGCCCGCGGCAACTCGCAGGAGAGCGCGCGCGTGCGGCAGCCGCGGCTGGCAGAGCGCCCCGCGCGCGCAGCACGGCAGCAGAGTGGCGGCCGTCTGGCAGCCCAGGCGCCGGCGCGTCAGCCGCAACAGCAGACAGCGGGGGGCGCGCAGGAGGGGCAGGGGCAGCCTGCTGGGGCGCTCACAGGGTGCGCGTGGCGCGCGTGCGGCTCCGGCGGGGCGCGCAGCCATGCGAGCGCCTCCGCGACCGAGCCGCGCATTAGGTTGACGCGCGCCGCGCGCAGCCGCGGCGCTGCGCCCGGGGCGGGCCCCGCGCTGTCCTGCGCGGCCGCGGCGGCGGCGCGCTGCGCGCGGCTGAGCTCCGCGGGGCCGCTCGCCAGGGCGGCGCCGGGGGCGCTGCGCGCGCCTGCGGCGGCCGCGGCGGGCTCTGCCGCGGCAGCGGCGCGCAGCTCGTCCTTGACCCGCAGCACCGCCCGCTCTGCGGGCCCGCGCGCCGCGCAGCCCTGGGCGGCAGGCACAGTGAGTCTGTAACCCTACCCCTGTCTCCTGCAGCAATACTGGACTCCTGGGTTGTAAAGTTGCAAGCGCAGGCCGTGGAGCAGCACTGCCCCATCATGCACACATGTTATGGCATTGGACCGACTTTGGAGGCAATCTGCTAGCAACCGCCACTGCCCGCCGCATCAGGGTTGCGCCCACCAATACGTCTGATGAGAGTGCACAGGTCGCACAGCCGGGTTCCTCAGCCGGGCGGCTGCAGCGCCAGGGCAGCATCCGCCGGCAACGCGCAGACGCGCGGCGACGTGCGCATCACGTGGCACAAGCACCGCGCGCGCCTGCGCGGCACAACAGCAGCGGCGGCGTGCGGAGGCAGCGCGACGGCCGCACCTGCCCGAACATCACCTCGTACGCGAGCACGAACGCGGTTGCGGGCGTCAGCCGCGGGTGCGCATCCAGCAGCCCCGCGGCGGCCGCCGCGGCCCTGATGGCCGGCAGGCGCCGGAGCGTCTCGCAAACTACCGCGTGGGTCGCCTTCTTGTGCTCCACGCGCGGGGCGAGCGTCAGCGCCTGCTCTGCACGCGGCCGCGCGCTTCAGTGGCGCCTGCCAAGCGCGCTTCAGTGAGCCTGCCACGTGCGCTTCAGAGGAGCCTGCCAATTGCACTGTTAAAAAAACAGTCTAATAAAGGGAGTGCTCAGACGTTCAGCGCGCATGGCCAACCAGGGAGCGAGGCGCACGCACCTTGATGCTGGCGCCCCCGCGGCCGGCGGCGAGCGCGCCGAGCAGGCGCGCGAGCGCCTGAGCGGCCTGCCTGTCGATCACCGAGCTGGGCCACCAGGGCTTGTGCTGGCCGTCAGGCTGGGGCGGCGGCTGGGGCGCCGCGCCACGCGCTGCGGCCGGCGCCGCCGCCGCTTCCGCTGCGGCGTTGGTCCTCAACACCTTGCGCGCTGGCTGCTCGGCTTCGTCGCGCGGCGCGTGCTGACGCGCGGGCCCGGCGGCGGCGTCCGGCGCCTTACGCTTCTTGGGGCGCGGCGCGGACGCCGCCTGGGGGGCGCGCAGGCGCTCCGTCTGAAGTATGCTGCGCGCCTTCTTGCGCATCGTGTGACCGGCCGGACCACCACGGTGTTCGCTATGTCCCTTGCAGGTGCCTGAAGCTGCAGCTCCCCAGCGGGCAGATAGGTCGACGCTCCCACCCACTGATGGACTAGGTTGGTGGAGCTGATGCCGCGGACAGCCTGCAATCACAACTCCTCTACACTCGAGCAAGTGTGCGGAAACCTCTCTGGAGCTGGGAGGGTCTCGTGCCAGGCACAGCAGAGCTGTCTCTGACTGCTGTGATTCTTGATGTGCGCCGAGGCTGCCCCTGCGCACGATGCCAGCGGCCCGGGGTGATGGCGGGCGTGGGGGGCCTGCACAGTAGGGGCGCCCCAGGCAGGATGCTGGCAGCGCAGGGCGAGGCTCAGGCGCTGGAGCAGGAGGTCCTGGTGCCGGGCGCGTCCGGGAGCAAGCCGCCGCTTGCATCACGCCTCAGGGCGGCCTGCAGCGCGGGGCGGGTGCTGGCGGTCGCATTCGTCCTTGCTCTGCTCGTGATCTGCGGCCTGCTGCTGGCCAGCATGCGCCAGGGCTCCGACGATGAGTTTGAGGAGGGCAGCGGACGGCCGCTGGACCTGATGAGCGGCGGCATTGGCATTGAGAAGCTTGGTGCTGGGCTGTTTTTAGTGTGCGCACCGGCTCCGTGCGCTGCCCTGTCACGAGATTTTGGTAGCAGCAGCACGCAAGCAGCAAGCTGCGCAGATCTTGCTGAGCCCTGGCTCTCCCGTCTGTGCTGTTGTATGGCAAAGTGCCGCGCTCTGTGGAGGACACTGGAGGATTTTGCGCGCGCCGCAGGTCCAACAGGACCGTGCTGCTCCTGCAGCGCCGCTCCAAGCACAACGACGGCAAGTGGGGCCTGCCGGGGGGCAACGCGGAGGAGGCCGACGCCAGCCTGCTGGACACGGCGCGGCGCGAGGCCGCCGAGGAGATGGGGGACGTGCCAGACTTTGAGGTCACCGGCGTCGTCGAGACCAGGTCTGCGCGCCTCGCCGCCCGCTGCCTGTGCGGGCGCACGAGCTGCTCCCGCTGTTCACGGCGATAATGCACTGTGGGCCCCTGCTTCAAGGTATGAAAGGTTAAACTCAGCCCGCTGCCGCTTAACACCCAGCAAAGGCTTGCGGCGCTCCTGCGGCAGCCCTGCCTCCCCCACACCCACGGCCGGCGCTCCTGCCTCAGAGCCCGGCCGGGCGCGCGCGCGGCAGGAGGGGCAAGCGCATGCAGAAGCGCTATGACGTGTACGTCGGCGGCGTGGCGGCCGAGGCGCGGGCCGCCTTTGAGCCGCACCTCAACGACGAGCACCGCGAGGCGCGCTGGTGGCCGCTCGACGCCGGCCTGCCGGCCGCCGGGCTGCACCCCGTCGTGGCGCGGCCCGGCCCTCCTTCCTATCTGCAGCGGGCGCATGCGCAGACGCGTATGGTGAAACGCGTCGTGCGAGACCGGCGCGGCCAGCGCTGATCCTAACCTCAAGACGCTGATCCTAACCCCAAGACGCTCCATCTCGTCTGCGCACAAGCCTGACGTGTGCCTGGCTGTCCCTACCCTGACCCTAACCCGCATCTGCCCACCTGGACACAGCGCGGGCGGCGCGCGCGGCGCAGGCCGCCGTGCTGGCGCCGCCGCTGAGCGCGGTGCTCGCGGCCGCGCTGCCGCACTGGCAGGTGCTGCAGCCGCGCGCGGAGCCAGTCGCGGCGGCGGGCGGCGGCGGCGGCGGCGAGGGCGCGCAGGCGTTCCTGCAGCGGCGCGGCGCGGGCGTACTGTACGGGTGCGGCCGCTGGTAGGGTAGGTTCAGGATAGGGCTAGCCGGCGGCCCGGGCGCGCAGGCGTTCCTGCAGCGGCGCGGCGCGGGCGTGCTGTACGGTACGGCCGCGCCCGGCGGCCCGGCCCTCCGGCGCCGCGCGGGCCAGCGCCGCGCCGCGCGGGCCAGCGCCGTGCCACGCGGCGGGCCGGCGCGCTGCGGGGCGGGGCCACCGAATCTGTCGGGGCGCCCTGGCTGCTGCCGCGGCGCCGCGCCGCAAGCTTCCTTTCTGAGCGGCATTCTGAGAGTCGTGTCCGACATGCGCCGGCTGTCTGGCCGCATTCGCGTGCGGGCTTCGCGGGCAGACGTAGGTGTCAGTGTGAGGCGAAGTCCTCGACATGTGGCGGGGCTTGCAGACGGGCGCGCCTGCGGCGACAGGTCCGGCGGCGAGCTGCTGCTCGTGCACACCGCGGGCGCGAAGGGCGACTGGCGCATCGCGGGCGCCGACGTGGGCGTGTTCGACACGGACCTGGCCGCCGTCGCCGCGCGCGCCGCGGAGCGCCAGCTCGGGCCCGCGCCGGACGCCGGCGAGAAGGGCGCCGTGGTCATGCAGTGCGCGCCCGCTGCGGGCTGCGTGGGCGACATGCAGGACGGGGTGCCCGCACCGCTTGGCCGCTCTATGCGCGTCGTGTGTGCTCTGACATCGTTGCATGATCACTCAAGAAGGCCGCGCATGCGCTTCTGCCACGGCGAAGCTGTGCATATCGTCATGCACAGCGCTCCGGTGTTACGAGGTGAAGACAGGACGACATGACACAGAGGCTGGTGTGAGGCGCGCGCCGCCGCGCGCGCAGGTGGGGCAAGCGCAAGGCGCGCATGTTCACGGTGTACCTGCGGGCGCTGGCGCCTGCGGCGCGCGGCGCCTTCACGCCGCGCCTGGCGCACGGGCTGGCCGAGGCGCGGTGGGTGCCGCTCGGTGAGGCGCCCGCGCTGCCGGGCCTGCACCCGCTCGTGGCGCAGCTGCTGGAGCGGCACGGCGCCGAGCTGCAAGCGGCCTTTGGCTCGGCGCGGTAGCAGCTGGCGACGCTTACAGGGGAGTTCCTGTTTAGCATCCGCTGCAGGCCGCCTTTGGCATGGCGCGGGAGCGGCTGGCGGCGGTCAGCGGGGAGTTCCTGTGAAGCAGCCACTGGGGAGCTTATGTGGAGCAGCACTGTGGCCAGAGGCGGTCGCTGATGGTGAGGAAGCAGAGTGCAAACCTCGCCACAACTGGAATGTGCTTGCAAATGTAAGAGAGCTACGCCTTTTTGCCCATACCTCCTGGAAAGCTCCTGCCCTGGCTCGCACTGCAAGACCTACCTCACGTCAGCTGCCACCATGTCAAACACCATGCCGCTTTCATGTTGTGTTTGACACGTTAAGCGCTTGTGTGAAATGTTAGCCGCATGCTGGCTATACCTCCGGATGTGCCTTCCACGCTGTTCTCAAGCCACCAAAATCACACTGTCCGGCACCTGCACCAGCCCCGTCCAGCTTCAACACTCTTCAGCACACTGCAAGGACGCCTGCGCGCCTGCCAGTGGCTGTACTCTCTGCAAACAACCTGACAATGAAATCCGCCCTGCCTAAACTGACACGGCCTCCTGCTCTCTGCGCTCCACCAAGACAGCCTGATGAGCAGGCGCAACACGGAAAGCCAGCAGCATAATTCAGGCTCGGTCCTCAACAGCCGGCTCGCACCTCGGACACCCATAACTCAGCTGTGCACACTCATCATGGGCCTCGTCAGATGCTGCAGGAGCGCCCCCTGAGCGCTCCTGGCAGTCTGTGCTGCCACTCGGGTGCTCCTGCAGCCCCGCAGCACACTGCATGCTGCCGCCGGCATGCCTGTCTCATCGCACAGCTCCGGCGGCGCCGCCGGGCGCCACGCAGCCCCCTAGCTGCGCGCCGAGGAGCTGCCCTTGCTCTGGTCGGACGCCGCGGACTCGATGCCGGCCTCGGACGAGGCGGTGCCGCGGAAGTTGGACGAGCCGCCGCCGCCGCCGCCGCCGCCGCCGCCGCCGCCGCCGCCGCCGCTCGCGCCGTTGCCCTGGCCGCCCGCGCCCTGGCCGCCGGCCTTGCCCTGGCCGTCGCGCTCCTCGCGCGCCTGGCGCGTGGCCTCCTCGCGCTCGCGCGCCGCCGCCTGTGCCGCGGCCGCAGGCTCAGCTGCCTCTGCGCGTCGTGCCTCTCAGGCGACAGCACATCAGCATGTCATTACGCTCGACAGCACGCAGGCAACCGTTTTCATGTGACAGTGACTGGATGGTCACGCGGAGCCGCGGCGCATGCAGACGCGCAAGCCATGGCGGCTCAGCGAGGTCCATACCCTGGGGCGACGCGGCAGAGTGTGGAACAACATCATCAGGGCAGGGGGCGCGGGGGCGATTGCCGCGGGTCAGGGCCACGCACGATCTGGGTCGCCTCCTTGCGGGCCTCGGCCAGGATGTTGATGGCCTTCTTGCGCTCCACGGCGACCCCGGCCTGCGCCTTGGCCTGCTGCAGCTCGCTGATCGCCGCGGCACGGCCGTCCTGCCCGCCGGCGCGGCCGTCCTGCCCGCCCGCGCGGCCGTCCTGCGCGCCCGCGCGGCCGTCCTGCCCGCCCGCGCGGCCGTCCTGCCCGCCCGAGCGACCGTCCTGCGCGTCCGCGCGCGCAGTCTCACCAACGGCTTCACGCGCTCCGGGTCGCAGTCTTTGTGCGAGTGCGGCGCCGCAGCGCGCGCCGCCGCTCGAATCATGCACGGGGTGCCGGCCGCGCAGGCACCAGGGGGCCGAGCGTAAGGGTTGCATCAGCGGAGCCACTGCACCAAATGGCTGGCGCCCGAGGAGGACACGCTGCGCTAGGTTAGGCGCATGCCTAGCCTGCTCTGCTGCCGCACACACAGCCATGGAGCGCGCACTGTGTGGTGGGTCTGGCTTACGTACAGTTTTATAATGCCTGCACATGCATAAGTGACGTTAGAGCTACGGCAAGACCTGCACATGCCGCTGATCTTACAGCGCGCCCGGGCCCGCGCCTCGCCGGACCGGCCGGGCGGCAGCGCCTTGCGCTCCTCGCCGTACAGCGGGATCATGATGAGGAAGTCGAGCACGTCCGCCTGCTTGAGCCCGGCCACGTCCGCCACGCGGCGCACCTGCCGGCCACGCGCCGGGGCTGGCATGCGCGGTCCAGCGAATGCCCGCCCGAGCACAGGCGCTGCACTGCTCCGCGCTGAGCGGCGCAAGCTCTTTCGCCAGCCGCGCAACTCTTGTGGTGCCAGGTGCCAATCATGGCTCCTTGCTTCTCACAGGCACACCAGGCAGTGCAGAGCGCGTCACAGATCTCCAGCCCCTGGGCGCCTGGCACTGCAAGCAAGCTGTGACGAGCACTGCAAGCATCGCAAGGCAAGCATTGCACAGGCATGCGCATCCTCAGGCGGCGCGGCGCGCACCAGGTCGCTAAACTCGGTGCGGTTCAGGTGCGCGTCGTAGCCGGCGTGCTGCGACGTGCCGCCCGGGGAGGTCACTAGCCCGCGCGCGCGCTCCGCGCCCTCGCTGCCCGAGTTGTCCAGCAGCCTGCGCGCGGGCGCGCCTCTCCCGCTCTGCAGCGCTGCCCAAAATTTTCTCCGCTGCATGCCTGTTCTGGGCGAGCTGCTGCGCTCCCGGTCAGGCAAGGAGCCAAGGCTGCCGTCAGGCAAGGGGCCAAGGCTGCATCACACGCAGTCCAGGCGCCAGTTGTCTGCATGGCGAGGAAGGGGACGAGGCTCACATCACATGTGAATAGGGCTGCAGAAGCTCGGGGCAATAGCAGCGCACTTGTGACCCACAACCTCATGCCTGGCCTTGTGCACGGCGCGCAGGGCACCTGTCTGGAGCGCTGCAGGACTGGGCATGATTAGGATCTCAAGACTGCCTGCAAGCCACCCGGTCAGCACCTTCTGTGGTCCTCGCGAGCCATGCAGCCGTCCTCGCCCAATTCTCTGTAACGGGGCATGGGTAGGGTTCCAGGCCGGCCCACGGGGCACCTGGTCAGCGCCTTGCAGAGGTCCTTGCGCTCCACGCGGCCACCCTCGCCGCGGCGGTCGGCCCAGAGGCGGAACACGGCGTCCAGCTTGCGGCGCTCCAGCACGCGGCTCAGGTCCTCGGGCGCCTCAGCCGCGCGCGCCACCTCCTGCTCCACGCGCTGGTCCTGCGCGCCGCGCGCCGCCACTCCGCACCGGCTGGCACTTACAAGATAGGGTACGGTAGGCCAGGCGGTCTGGAAAACAGAGCTTTGACTACATACTCAGCCGGCACGACACCGGGAGCTCCCAGGCCGCTGCTGCCGTTGGCAGCCCCAGCGGCACAGTCCGCCCCGGTTGGCACTGAATAAAGGCGGTCAGGAGCACAGAAGGCTGACAACACACTTGGTGCCGGCGCGTCGCTGGGTACCACCAGGCTGGTGCTGCCGCTAGCCGCCCCAGCGGCACGGAACGCTGCACGACGCCCTCTGCCACTCTGCCTGAGCGCACTGCGCGCCCGCGCGGCTTGCGGGCCGACGCATGCGCACCTCCGAGCTGCCTTTTCCTCGCCCTCAACCTCGCGGGGCTCGCCCACGCGGCTGATGATCTCGTCCAGGCTGGTCTCAGTCTGCAGGCACCTGAGCGCCATGTGAGCCGCTCAAGGAATAGGCTTGGGCTGACGCCGGCGCGCATGGCTGCACCACCCCTGCCTGAAGTCTGCTTGCTGCATTGCCCGTGCGCTGAAGCTTGGCCTCACGGTCGGAGGACCGGCAACATGCTGACGCTGGCAGGACGGGTATGGAGGCACTCTGGAATGTCCGCGCATGCACGCATGCTCCTCCGCGCGGGACACGTCGCGCGAACACGCCCGGGCGCCCCAGGCGCCGCACCAGGTCTCCAGGAACTGCCCAAACTCCTCCTTGTTGAGAGTCCTGCGAGCGCGAGCGCAGGCGCTGTCAGACCTCCCTGGACACGGCGCGTGCCACAGCGTCAGAAGGCAATGCATGCGGCTCCGGCGTGCGAGCAGCGGCGTTGGAGAGGGCGCGGCAGCGAAGGCGGCCCGGCCGCACCGGTCGTTGCGGTCCTTGTCGAACAGCAGGAACACGTCGAGCGCGGAGTCGCGTGCGGCCGACAGCGGCGCGCTGGGGTTGAGCTTGCCCAGCGCGTCTGTCAGCTCGGCCAGGTCCACGCGCCCGTCGCCTGCCGGGCACTGAATATCAACAGGTGACTTACAGTCAAGCATCAGCCAACTGGTGACACACGGAAGACGTTACAGCCAATGAGTGGTAGACCCCCAGCTGAGCCTGCTGACGGCGAGGTTGGCCACTCCGTGCACGTAAAGATGTGATCCAAGTCGGCGGCGCGACCCGCAATGGGGGTGGGCGCGGGGCAGCGCACTGTTGGTGTCCACGCGGCGGAAGAGGTCGGCCACGCGCTGGTCGGACATCGACTCGATGATGCGCGCCCTGCCTGCCGTGCCCTGCGCACGCGCACCCGCAGCGCCTTAGATGCGCGTCCGCCTCTGCTGCAACAACGTTCGTGCCACCGGCGGCCGGTCAGCGGAGCGCGCAGGTCACAGGCTGCGACACCTGCCCGTGACTCCGTGCTGAAGAGAGTGAGGAGCGCGTGCGCACCTCATCCTTCTTGCTCTTGCTGGTGACGTTCTTCCAGATCCCGGCCGTCTGCGTGAGGCCCCACACCAGGGCTACGCTGACCGCGATCAGCGGCAGGTTGGACAGCGGGCCCCTGCGCGGGCGGGACACAAAGGGACTGTGCTTGTTGGCCTCCACCCCCTTGATCCGCACTCGATCTGCGCTCGTGTGCGCGAGACGCAGGACCTGGGCGTGGGAGACATATTCCTGCGCCTCTGTTGTGCAACACATGCACAAAGGGGGAACATGCTGCGTGACAGGCGACGATTGCACATCTACCTTGGACATCCACACGATCGCAATCGCACCAGCAACGGGCCCTCTGGTGTCCAACAGCAGCTTTCAACATTTTCTGCAGACAGCGTGACAGGGTGCCTGACTGCGCAGGCGCTCACGGGCGCGATTTGGTGTGTACACAATATGCACAGCATGGCCGCGCGCCTGCTCTCCTGCGGCGCATCCGGGGAGCCCGCGGTGGCATTGGGGTCCACGCCGTGCTCTTGCTGCCGGCGCGCCTGCGTCACCACCCGCCGCCTGCAGGCGCGGCGAGTAAGCGGCGCACGCGCGTGCACAGCCAAGCCGCGTCGGGCCTGCACGCTGCAGGACGCAAACGGCCTGGCCGCCAGGTGCATTGGGGCGACCTGCATGTTTCTTGCTATGGTACCCAGCAGTACGGCACCAACGGCCTCCTCAATCCGCATGCAACCAGATTAGGCCTCCTCTTGTGCCTCCTAGGGTGTGAAGGGGGGGACCGCTGGCCCGAGCTTGCCAAGTTGCTGAGCGCTGCAACAGCAACCTTGTCTCCTGCCTCCCTCCTTCCGGACACGCAGAGGTGGGCAGGATGCTGCTGTCCAGCCTGCCGCAGCCGCAGCGCGAGTATGCGCCGCCGGCCGCGGCGGCGCCCGCGGCCGCGCT
>JAABUY010002268.1_pt1 | contig 23254 bp, 19 predicted proteins | sample 5560271 | NCBI WGS metagenome assembly JAABUY01 (sample SAMN10711886, study PRJNA513374) | rock metagenome | isolation source: Antarctica rocks | place: Antarctica: Victoria Land, University Valley | reverse complement strand
TGAGCTCTAATGCTTTTATCGTGACTTGATTCACCCTTTTCATTGCGGTCTTATCTATTGATATATGAGGGTCAGAGCGAATATGTGCATATATTGACTATCTAGTAGGTAGGAACTACGGAGGAAGGAAGAAGTGGAAATCAGGTAAATACCCTGAATTCACTAGCGCCGGATCAATCCGAATCAATGTGAAGCGAAGATTACTAATCACAGAGGTAACAGTACTGTTCTCTGTTTTCAACACTCTCTCTTAGGAATTGAAGCTTCATATAAAGCTATTCAGACTCTCTACTGTCTGTATATTCATGCTCTTTTACTCGTCGACGTCATGCTCGACGAGAGTAGCTTCATTCATTGAAGCTAGTCTCATGACTGATCTGAATCTCAGGAATTTGCCTGACTTCAGGGGCTTGATGAGATCGTCGACCATCATTTGATCAATGAGTATGTATTTCAACCTAATTGCTTCCTCTTCTACCTTGTTCCGGACATAGTGATACGACGTATCAATGTGCTTGGCTCGAAAATGATTGACGAGATTGCTATCCATTTTTATAGCCGCTTGATTGTCAGCTAAAATAGTAGTTGAATTCGTATCCGAATCATCATATCTCACCTCTTTCAATGCTTGAATCAGAAAGATCAATTTCTTGACTGCATTACATTCGTCGACGTATTCAGCTTCAGCAGATGACGTGCTAACGCATTGCTGATGTTTGAAGCTTCAGCTAATTGATTCATTTCATAGAAAAAACATATAGTCGAAGATGAACCTTCGAGAATTCAAGCAATCCGCATGAGCTGAATCGATATATTCAAAGAATTCAGCTTCCTCAACTCTCTTCACTTTGAAAGATTCATATCGAAGTCTCAGCTGAGCAGTTTCGACTAGGTAACGAATGATTTGTTTGACAGCTAGATCATGATCGAAGGTAGAATTCATTGAATCGACGAAGATGTCATTTTTGATGTGAGCATCAAGCTCACTTCTGCAAGCGAGCTTTCATTTTTCTCTATCGAAACTGACTCTAGCTTGTTTCACTGTTTGTGAAGTATTCGATTCAATTTGAACTCGGTTTGCTCTACTGACAAAGCCTCAATTATGATCTTTGACTCAGAGATTGTTTAGTGCTCTGTTTGCTCTACTGACAAAGCTTCGATTAAGATCTCTGACTCAGAAATCGTTTAGTGCTCTGTAGTCAACAGGTTCGACGATGACTCGTTTGAGATGTTCGCTCGAAGCATCAGAAGCATCAGAAGCATCAGAAGCATCAGAATCGCTTGAGTTATCTGACTCGCTTGATGATGTTCTTGTTTGATGATCGTCGACAATTTTCGCGATCTTCGCATTTTCAGTGATTTTTATCGAGAAATATGCATCGTCGATTTGATCATCGAAGCTTATTAGTATCGAAAGATCTTCATCATATCTCTCGACTTCGATGACTATCTCGTCTCATTGAACGTAACTAGATATTAGTACATTCTTCTCATTTCACAAGCGAAACTGATTGACTTTCTCGTAGCTCAAGAACTGACATTTTAAGCTCTTGTCATCGAGCTTTCGACGAGCTTTCTTCACACGATGATAGGCTATGCATTCAAACGTATGTAGATAGCTAAGATCAGACTTCTTGTCATATCATGTCTCATAGAAAGTTATATTGTTCAACGCAGTGATAGAACTTTTGTTCTTCAGATAGATGACAGTCATTATAGCTTCATCTTATAGTCGTATCAACAATTTGACGCTAGTCAGTATAGCGCGAGTTCGTTCAAAAAGAGTGTGAAAACATCGCTCTGCAACTTCATTTTGACTCGAGTTATATGATGTCGTCGACTTTCATTTGATCTAATGCTCTTCGAGCAATTCAATGATTTGATGATCAGCATACTCATCTTCGTTATCTGAATGCAGTCGATGAATCGAGATGCTTCGAGTCTTCATCAATTTCAGATATTTTCGAAGTACATCTTTTAGATCGAATTTTCGTTCTAGTAGATAGATGATCGTATATTGACTGTAGTCATCAATCATAGTAGCTACATATCTGAATTCTTCATCGATCTTAAATATCTTATCATCGTTGACGAGATTCGTATGTACTAGCTCATCTGCTTTGATGACTCTGATGTGAGGTTTTCGACTTGACGTTCTATTTTGCTTGCCTATGACACAGATCTCACATACTGATTCTGAGAATTCTTCGTTTTTCAGACTATTAGTCGAATTCACATCGATGTCGATGCTTATGTTGATCAGACGTTTGACGTCTGTCATATTCAGATGAGCTAATCGCTTATGTCATTGACGTCATGACGTCTTGACTGATTCTGAACTGCTTGTCAGAATGACTGATTTTGAAGAAATGAATGATGTATTCACGAAATAAACTTTCCCTGCATTTCTCGAGTCAGTGAGAGCGACGACACTCTTTGAATTCATAAATCGAAATCTGTCGTTCTTTATACTACACGTATACTCTTTGACTTTCATCTGATCGACTGACATCAAATTATAGTGTAGTTCTGAACAGTGATAAACATCAATCAGTCGAATTTTGATTGATTGATCATTCAACAAAATGTCGATTATAATTGAATCTTTTTCGACTATGACTACTGCTTCATTATTTGCAGTAACAATACTATTATCGATGATCTTTCGATATGACTGTTCATCAAACAAGTTCTTGTTATAGCAGACATGATTCTTCGCTTTGATGTCTATCAATCAGACTTCTGTGTGACTGTCAGCTCGACAGATCATGAAGATCTTCATTGATCTGACTATTCTGATTTCGAAGCTTTTTTCGAAGTCATGTTCTTCTTTGATCAGATTCTTTCTTTTCTGACTGAGCTTTCATTCTTCTGAACGAAGCTTCGAATGTAGAAGTCAGCAATTCTGTTTGCTGTGACTCATTTTCTCGCAGTGAGAGCATGATTTATTCGAGTCCTTGCTAAATCTGCTGTTGTTCCTGACCGGTTTCCCCAGCTTCTTCGAGATGACTCACCAGAGACCTTTGGCTTTCAGATCACTGGTTGCATCTATTCTTCATGATTCGTAATTCTCGCTCCTCTTTAGCTTGAGGAACCGATAGAAATTCGAACCTCTCATTGTGGTTGAGGTATGAAGGGGATGAAGATCGAGGAAAATCTTCGCCGATTTTGGTAACAGCGAGTTTGATGCTTCTGTTCTTTGTTATTATTTTTCCGGTAGTGAAATAGAGCTAATTCGAGCTCATAATCTATTGATATATGAGAATCAGAGCGAATATGTGCATATATTGACTATCTAGTAGGTAGAAACTACGAAGGAAGGAAGAAGTGAGAATCAGGTAAATACTCTGAATTCACTAGCGTCGGATCAATCCGGATCAATGTGGAGCGAAGATTACTAACCACAGGGGTAACAGTACTGTTCCCTGTTTTCAACATTATCTTGTTGAAGTAGATAGAACCAAAACTCTTTGATGTGACGAAGATAACGCAGAATTTCCTGATAATCAATAAGTACACCAAAGCGGCTCAGAGAGTGCATTTATCTCGTCGCATCTAGTTGCGAACATCTTGTGCAGCGTACTGATTCTCATCCTCTCTAAGAGCGCAGGTATCTTCAAAAGAGAATTGAACGCAGCGATAATGTTCTTATGTCGGAGAAGTTGTTTCAAATTTGTGGCTCTATGTGACGACAGACGGGTTCACCATCGTGTTTCTAAGCTGAACTGCTTTAGAAAGTCGTACTCGCGTATCTTACGATACGCCTCACTATCAGAGAGCTGTTCTTCATTCGCATACTCTTCGATCAGAGCTGTTTTTAGCTCGCTACTGATGTCTATCGATCGGGTCAGTATGCATCGACGATAAGATAATTGATCATACTCGCAAGGTAGAGATCTATCGCCCACCACTTATCTGATGGTAAGAGAGTCTGTTTTGCCGCCTGAATTCGATGTCGTTCGTGCAAACATTCGAGTTGATAGCCGAGCCAAAAGCTCAACTTCGGAAACTCATGTTGCGCATTTATTGGTAACACCCCAGTTGAAATCCCGAAAGCTCGTAATGCACAATCAAGATCTTGCTCATCAATAATGACTGAAACATGATTTCGTGTATCGAGTCGACGACAGTCTTTTCGATAACGTGATTGTAAATCCTGAACGTGTTTAATGTCGAGCTGTTTCTTCTCAAAATGTAGTCACCCAAGTTTAATACGAGCTGTTCTCTTGTATTTGATGCTTTTTTCTTTTTCGAGGGTCGACTTCTTTTCGAGTGCTTGTATCTGCTGCATGTTGAATTAAGTTGATACAATAAAAGACGAGAAAGAAGTGAGTTGTAGTTCTCTCTTTATACTAAGATTTCAAAGCGCTGTCAGCTTCTCAGAAAAGATCTTTCAAGCTCATTCTTCAGAAGGTCTAGTTCTGCCGACTCATTCTAGCTGCTTCTAGCTCGAAATGAATTCTTCTGAAAGATGTTATCTAGAAGAGCCTGAGTTACCAGATGGCGAAGTATCACGATGATTCATCTCACGTTGCTTCAGAAGAATTCTTCTAGAGAACATTATCTAGAAGAGTCTCAATTACCAGCAGAATTGAAAGAAGAAATCAGAATTGAAGCAGAGCGTCACAACTGAAGCAGAGCGTCAGAATTGAAGCAAGATGTCAGAACTGAAGCAAGGCGCCAGAATTGAAGCAGAGTGCCTGAATTGAAATAAATCGAAAGAAGGTGAAGCAGCAGGACTGAAGCAGACAGAGAGACTATCAACTAACAAACGAATGTCTAATTAATTTGTGCAAAGAGAGGTTTGTATAACGGTGAATGACATTAGAAGTTACGCACAATTATGTAAATACTCGAACAGCTATGCAACCTGAGTATCGTCATCTCATCTCTTCACAAAGGAAATTGCAAATATCTTTCGCAACGCAGTCTTCTCACAAACGACGCGCTATCAGAAGTAGCTCATCATTTCAGACGTGCATTTCGTCTTTATCAAGCTGCTAGCTCTTTCATTAGACACAGAATGCTTGACGTAATTATTCATCATACGAATATTTACTTGAAGATTGACAGACCGATCACACCTTGATTCTACTGAAAGTGATTCAAGTATGAGTGAAACGTTGATCATCAACAAAGGGTCACGAATAATTAAACAGAAAGTATTCACAGTCTTATGAGTGACATTTGTCGTCGTCTCATGACGAATGTTGTTCAACCCCATCTTTGCAATTGCGATTCGATTCATGCTCTTGAGCGCGAGCTGAAAGATGAACAAAGTCCCAATTCTCTCTGCGATTGCAATTTCAAGCTGAACAATCTTTCTACGTAGAGAGTGAGTCGACGTTGCTGTCATTCGAGTAGTCAAAAGCATCTATCAGCAGTGTTGAATTCGAAGCGACATTTCGAATTTCATCGTCGATGATCAGCTCTATCTTAAACTGGCGGGTTTTTAACTTGACGATGCTAGAAAGAATATCGAAGAGGTGTGTCAGCTTAGATACGTAGCTTCAAAGATGCGAGCGAAGCTCGGCGAGAGCATCAACGAATAGAATTCGAGCGTCGCGAGAGATCTCGATTTGAAAGCTAACGCAGATCAGTGAATATCGATCAAAGCTCGTGATTAACACTTACGAAGATCTTGAAATACTCTGAAAAGCGAACAGTATTCGAATATGATGCGGCATCAGAGCGAGAAGAGCGAGAGAGAAGAATCGAATTTGAATCAAAGACCAGATAGTTTCTTTCTGTCTTCATCTTCTCAGATTGCGCTGAACATTCAGAAATGCAAACCTTTCGACAGAATTGATAGAAGAGTTTCATTCTCTCATTCTTGAATGAATCTTGATAATCATAGCTTTGATAGATTTGATAAGTGCACATTCGCTTTGAATCTTCATCTGCTCAGATCAATCTTGAAAAAGATTCGTCTCTTCATTGATTAGTGAGGTAAAATGAGCGCGCACGAACCGTTAAAGAATGATGTTAATCAATTCGAGACGTTTCGTTCAGAGATCTATCATGTACAAGTGACTTGATAAGTCGAGTGAAGCCTTCATAATCTCTTTTAATGCTAACACGCGATATTGAGCAACGGCTTTCTTGAGAGTCACGAAATGTTCAGAACAATCAAACGTCGTTATCATTTGAAGCAGACGAAAAACTCGATTATATCTCATCAAAATCTTGCTTCTTTGAATATGACAATTAGCGAAGCGCTTCAGATACTTTATTCAGAGGCATGAAGGAAACGACTTGAAGAGGGTTGAGACGCTGACTTTTATGATCGCAAGATTCAATCGTCGAGTATCGTCTTCATTTCAGTTCGAGTCGCCTTCATCAACGTTGAAAGTTTGAGTCTCGATCTCTTCAATCTGTAATTTTCTTCGTTTCGCTCGAATGAAGTCAAGATTGAACGCGTAGAAGCGAGGCGCAGCATCAATCTGTCATGATCTTGAGATTTTCGAATACAGTACGCTCTTCAGCATAATCTGCTCGCTAGTCTCGTAAAGAGATCTTGTCAGTAGTAGCTCGACATAAAAAATTCTTAAGCTATCTGTCTCGATCGACGCTCTGTTGACGATCTCACTCTGACTGAGACGTCTCGCATTCTTCAAAAGATATATCTCGCAGTTCGAGTCATTAGTCTGTTGATGTGAGTGCTATCAAGTCTTTAGTCAATGAACTTAAGAAATCGGCAAGTGTACTTACGCCTTCAATGAGAGAGTTTCACGTGAAATAGTCTTGACTGAGTTTCTCATCGACATGCTTCATTTGCGCCTTCACAAATTCACAACAATCACTCAGATCACAATCGAGCAATGAGCTGTAGTAGCTTATTGTTTGAATCGAAATATTCATCACGATCAGAATTCAGTGATCGCTGAGATTGTGCAAAATGATTATGCGTGTATGTTTTCATTCGACTGATCATACAGGCTCATTCAGCATCTTCTTTCTCTTTCAAACGTCATTGACATCGAATTTCGTATGCTTACTGTGCAAGACTGTGATACATGCATCTCATCTGAAAAGCGATAAGACACACATGAGTGAGAACGTCGAAAGTCATCTTGAGAAAAGAAAGAGACTCAAGTCTTTTTGTTAGGGGCCAGCATAGAGCGAGTCATATGGGTGTAATGTAACGAGTATATAAATGCTAAGGAAGGAAAGTATCTAGGAGGGAAGGACCGGCTATCTATATGGCTCAGAAGAACATAAGCTAACCCTGAATAGGGTTGGCTTCGGAACCATTCGATAGCCTAGTGACGAGCGGCCGGCGATAGCCATGAACATAGCCACCAACATAGCCATCAACATAGGTGCGTAGCTAGGATCGTAACACTTTTCTCACTTCTTTCTTCGTTCTGAATCGAAATTGAACGTTGAAATAATCATCAACGAAGATCAACTTAAGCTCAGCTTCTTTGATAACTTCGTCAACAGTCTGCGCTTTCGACTGAAAGTCGAAGTCACACGAGAGACGTCAAGAACTCTGTCTCGCCTCATTTTTTCGTAAGAAAGGTTCGCGTGCGGCAAGATCTCGCACTCAATGATCGCAGTTCATCTCGAAGATGTGATCGATCATGAGCTTTGAGAATGCTCTTGAGAAAGAATTATTGTTGACGTATATGATCTTTTCATCATTTCGACGTATCGCGAGAATCAGCTTGCTCTTTAGTTCGTATCTCGAACTCTCAATTGTCAATGATGTATCAACGATCAGAAGAACATCAGGCCTTAAGTTCGCGTCTTTGTCGATAAACCTCGCTTTTGTCTCGCTAGAAGAATCATCAATATCTTGGAAAAAGACAATGTTGAGTCGCAAATGTTCAACGTGAATGTTCGTTCTTTCTTCTCTTCTCTGCCGTTCTTCTACCCTCGACGCGCATTCAGAACATGACACGAGCTCTTCGAAAGCAAGAGCTGTCTCGCGCACGTCATCTCAGCTTGTGAGATGCCTGCAATAAGAGCATCTAAAGAAGTCAAGATTATCATGCAGCTGAATCGCGTCGCAGTTCTTGAACTCGATATCAGCATTCAAGTCAGCTCTTGCCTTCAATTCATCGAGATTCTGAGTATAACATCTTTGAAGCTTTTCGCATTTTTGAAGAGTTTGAAGAAATCGATGCGTATTCGTTTGAATCAGATCTTCGAATTTTGCCTTGTTTCTTATTTCAATCAGACACTTATACAATTCTTTTCTTCTCTCTTCGTCATCAAGCACTTCTTTCTCGAAGAGCTCTCTATTCGTCTTGTGAAGATCAGTCTCAGATTGAAAGTTCTGAATAACTGTTATTCAAAGCTGATCAAGAGTATAGATCGATACTCACAGATATATCGCAATTCGTACTAATTTCGATGTTCACAAACATGATAATTTGATGAGTCTTGTTAATGACACTGACGATCTTCTGCAGCTCATGCTCAACATTTTTCGTGACGTCTTCGAGTGTTAGCTATCGTCAGAGTCAATGATTTGATGAAAAATACCTGACGGATTTTTCACTGAAAATGATTCATTACAGTCTGTCTTGATTTCGTCAATCGACATACATGATGAGACATCTTGCAAATTCTCTTGAGCGAATGCTGTAGATTCTGCCGTCGAGAAATTGTTGTCATCTGTATTTGCTTGATCACTGAGCGTCGTGATGATGTCGATTTTATATTGTGAATTTGCAGTGCGAGTGAATGTGAAGATCAGTTTTGCTTTATGATTTCGTCGAGTCGTACTGAATGTAGTGTTTGCCTGCGAATGAGTCGTCGCAGAATGAAAGTTCTTATCGATTGCTCGACCTTTATCAGAGAGTCGTCGAATCTCGATATGAAGAACGTCAATGATCTTGCGATTTATGTTATCGTTCTCTTCAGAATTTGATTCCTTCAGCAAACTTCTGAGACGATGTTCAAACTGAAAAGAAGCTTAGTAGTCTTCGAAGAATATCTTGAAACGTCTTACCGTGCGAATTTGAACATTCATTGTAGATGTCTCAAAGCATCATTGACAGATCAAAGATTGATGTTTTGTCGATTTAAGGTCTAAATATGTCGTAGCATTCACAATTGACGTCAAACATTGACATTCATAATTGAAGTCTCTTTTGAACAGTCGCATTCAAAACTGATCTTCTGTTCTGTAGTCGTAATTAGCGCAATTTGATACTATCGATTCGCTCATTCTTCAGCAACAGTCAAGAGAAAAAGCGAAGAGAAGGTAAATTGCTTCAGTTTACGTGAACGATCAATGAGAATAGGCAAATGAATTGACGAACTGCTTCATGCAGATAGGCAGAAACTTAAGTACAAGAAGAATGTCAGAGATAGTCATGATTTGCTGTTTTCAAGGCAAAGCAAGTGTAAGTAAGTCTGCGAAGTGCATAACAGCTAACTCAACTATCTATATTCACGCTAGTCGAACATTCAGCCAAAGAAGTAGCTATCAAGATGTTTCGAATTCAGCCGTAATCACAAGCTGACGAAAGAAGTACTGTCTACAAATCTTATCTGTTAAATAATATCAGCGTTAGAGACATTCTGCGAAATTTCTAATCGCTCTTTCATATCAAGATCTGCAAGCTCATTACTGATTCTGACATCTGAAACGCAATCTTTCGCATAGACGATCTCATCTTCGCTGATTTCAAGACAGTTCTTTGAAATTCAGACAACTGAGCTTTGAGAGTTAGCAGTCTCATGCTCGTACTCGCGTCGATTTGTTATACGAAGTTGATTTCATGCAAGCTCGTCAATGCTTTCTTGAAGATCTCGAGAGATCTTCTTGAGAGGTGTTATTCAGTCATAAAAAATGTGCGCTAGATGACGTAGAGAATCGAGCGCAGCTCGCGAGAAGTGCCTCTCATTCGATGCTCTCTTCTGACTCTCTTCGTTCTTCGTGAAGGCTGACAGATATTTAAGAATCGAGACGAAGACGTTTCTCAGTAGCAATTGGTAAATAATCGTCGACGTTGTGACAATCATCATAATCACAATCTGATCAATATCGGTTAAAACACTTCGATCATCGCAAATAGACAGAAAGAGATCTATCAAACATAGCTTCATCATGTAGATCTCTGTAAAAAGTTGCTTCAAAGCTGTCGAATAAAGTTGACCTTCAGTATCGTACAAAAACGCAGACACGTAGAGTAGATTGTAACGAAATACGAACAAAAAAAGATCGAAGATGATCACGCTGAAGACGAGAATAATGAGAACGATGACTGAGTAAGTCAAATCTGAATCGTCAGCAGAGTCGTCAGAAACGATGTAAGTGTCTTATCAATACATGCAAGATTTGTGTAAAGCGAATACAAGATTCTTCATCGAATCTTTGATAAACTCATCTGTCTTTGTCACTTCTGTCTCGATGTACGATTCATTCAAGAAGCAAGAATAAGTCAGTTGATTAAACTCTCGACTTGCAGAAGAGCATCTGCACTCATCGAGAGATCTTGCAAAATGAGATAGAAGAAAAAGTAATTGCTTGCCTTGAGAAGATTTCTGACCAACAACGCGAGTGCAGAGTTCAGACCGTGAAGAATGTCTTGAGCAATGATCGTGATACTGAAAGAAAACGACATCGTGAGAAAGTTTTGCACAAAGAGAAAGACAAAATAGTATTTCTGCAGCGACAGCTTCACTGTCGTCTTCGTTAATAGATCTTGTCAACTCGTGACAATGCGCAGAATCAGTGACAGTAGTACAGTCAATACTATCAACATCAACTGCGACAGAACGTCTTGAATGATTTCACTAAGTCACGCTGAAGCGTTGACTATTCAGCGAAGTCATGACATGAAGTCTTCGAGATTAATGATCTGAGAGAGAAAGCTCGTGAAAGCGACAAGTATCGCTCACGTAATGAGAAGTGAAGCGATGACGATTCACATCAACTCAATCCGCACATATTGATTTCATCATCGTCAAGATAGACTACTTCATCGAATTTTCTTCACGGATACGTTAATGTGCTTGACTGATAGACGTAAGAAAGCGAAATTCAGCAGCGTCTGAGAGATCATATAGACGACGAATTGAGTGTTGAATCGTATGAAGATCGATCTCGTTCGCGAATATTTGCTCGATTCTCTTTCGTTTGAATCGAGCTCGATCAGCTTTCTTTGATCTGCTCTGATCTTCTTGTTCAAACGAGTCAGCTTCTTTAAGCAGTGATCGATGATATCAATTTTTTTTTCGATGAGAGAAATTACAGACATTCAAATTCACTCGTTTATTGAAAGATACATATGATCACGATCTTTCTTCTTCAGATAGCGCTTTCACAACGATTCTTTCTTTTCAGTATTCGATTTTCTCAATTGTGCAAGCTCACGACTCTTGCGTTGACGAAAGAACGTCACAGCCGATGTGATAAGACTGATCTTCGTGATCTTCAGAGCAATAATGAGCTTTTTTCACTTCTGCATCTTCTTTGACAGAGCAGAGAGATCTCGATTGATTCATACAGAACGAACTTCATCAGGAAATATGCTGTAGAGATTCTTCAATATCGAAAGATCTTTCTCAGAAATATCGATCACTAAAATGATGTTGATGATCTTCAAAAGACGATGCTCAGACGACGCGAGATAAGCATGACGAACGTGAACGTAAAACAACAGTTTCACATAAATAGTATAACATATGAACACAATCACAAGTAAGATCATCATCAAATGAGCTCAGCAGAATGCGATGTGATCGAGCTCAATATTGACTCAGCTATACCTATCGAGATCTCGAGTCAGACTCGCAGCATCATTATCGTCACGAAAATTTAGAGAGACGAGAATGAGTATAACGATGATCGATAGACTGATGAAGATTGTGAGAAGCGTGCGAATATATTGAAGAAAGAAGAAAGCATCGAGGTCAGAGTGCTGTAAAACGATTCTGTCGAGTAGCTGAAATATACGTGAAATTCAGAATAGAGTTTCTGAAGAACGTTGACTGATGCGTTGTCTCTCAGGCACTAGGTAAGTTCGAGATTGACTGTCACATCGAATCAGTATCTTTGCGCGTGAAGAATAACTGAGACTTACTAGATTTGTTTGAGTCTATTCTTAAGAAAGACAAAAATGCAGAATTCAATAGCAAATACGATCGCGAATGTGACGAGTGACGTCAGAAAGATTCGTAGCGAAAGCTCTTGAGCGTGTTGTGCTTTTTCTGGTGAGGCGTTGAGCGCAGTGTCAGCACTGCTGAGCGAGAACATCATTGTCGTCGATATCATCAAATGTATAGAAAGCAAGCTGCAGAAGAAACGTCTCTGAGCAGTGTTCTGACTGTTTTCTTTTCGTCAGATATTGATCGCGCAATCTTTTCGACAGAGAAAGCAATTTCCAAGCTTTTATGTTATGCTTCAATTCTTGCTCCCTCAAGCCTCAGCTTTCTCTGCTTCATTATTGACTCTCTTCTGATTCAGTTTCGCGATATTCTTCGTGCGCAGAGTTCTAAATTTAACACATTGTCAGTCATGAGTATCAATCTAGCCGTCATTCTATATCAGTCATGAACGAGTTGTATGATCTTCAACAATCATGATTTCGCTGAACTTGCGTGATATCTTCAGCAGTATTTCATCGAATGAACGTCTATTCAAAGCTTTCGAAGATCTGTTAGTCTTCTCTTCACGAGCGAGAGAGCTTGCTTTCATTTCTCATGATGATGTTCAGTTATCTGACTGTCATGAGCCGAATTTTTACAGGGCTGCCGAATTCATAGAGACATCTCACGAACTCTCGCGAGACTTTCAATTGCTGTCGCTGAAAGGAACTTTTGAAATTGCTCGAATAGAGCGAAGATCAGGTCAAAGATCAGAAACTGTTGATATACAGACTTCAGCATCTCTTGAATCTGCTGACAAACAAAGAGAAGATTGAGTTCATCGATACGTGACGAGCGTAAAGTAGAGTCAGAGAGAAACACGCATCGCCAGATCTGACTTCTCAGTTTCGTCGAGAACTCTAAAATCAATGATCGGAATGTCATCATCAGAACGGCAAATGTAATGCTCTTCTGTAACATATCTCGTTCCTGAGAAGGGTACGTTGTGAGTTGTGATCGCGATGATTTTGTGCGGCTTGAAATGAAGTTGCAAAAATAACTTTGCGCAGTCTCAGCGGACAGAGCCTCACAAGGCAGCATCTCAGGCGGCAGTCATGTTAAGCCCTATCTACAGTATAATTATCACCACGGATTTACATGAACGTTCGTCTGACTGAGTCGCTTCAGTCTTCTTACCAAGAATTACTTTGTACCTCGAACGGCCTTTGAAGGATTTCATTTTATGTGCTTGTAATCGCAGAGTTGTGACAGTCGCGATGATGTGTATGAACTGTGAGTTACCGTTCTTCATCATGACTTTCAGTAGTCTCTAGAACGAAATTGTTTCTCTCATTGCTGATGATCTTGAACCGAAGAACATAAGCTCACTTTCACGAACCGCTCATCACTTTCACAAGGTTTTATCAGCCAAGTTCTACGACATGACTCTTATATACACTCGCACAATCGAAGAAACTGTCTTGCTTATGGGCAGAGTTGCATAATCGCGAAGCCATCTTCAGATCATTGTTGAAAAGAGAAGCAGATGTTTCAGATCAGAACAAGAAACGAAGACATCATACTACATTATCTAGCTACGAAAGAGAATTCAAATCTGATAACTCTACTTCTTCAACATTCTCATGATATCAATATTCGAAACGAGAAGGGCGAGACTTCGCTGCTATGCGTCGTTCAAGCAAAAAATGAAGAGATTGTGAACCAATTACTAGAAGTCGATGCAGACTCTTCGACGTCAACTACTGCTGAATCTGAAGATGAGGCTCGTCGACAACTCAAGCTAGAAATTCATGAAAACAACAGAGTACGACTGCAAGATCGAGGAAGAGGCGAAGAAATCTACATCAGACGAGGTTACAACGTGAGGAAATATGAGAAAAGGTTCAAGAGATCACTACACTTTGCGACTCAGAAAGAACACAGAAACAGTGTCAAAATCCTTCTCAATGCTGACGTCAACGCTTCGACTACAACGTATCACAAACGCTCTACATTACGCTGCGATTGAAAATCATGAAGACGTATTTCAATTGCTCTTAGAAGCGAGTATCGATATTTCTAAGAGAGATTATTCTGGGGTGACTGCGTTCGACTATGCGTTCTCATCTTCGATTGCTTTCGTTGAAACGAACGCGAACAAGTGTCTGTGTCAGAATTCCTCAACCGCTCATCAGGTACAAAACGCAATCTCGCAAAGCCGTTTTCATCACAGACTTTCTTTCTCGTCTTCTTTTCCTTCTTTCAAGGCTCTCGGCATGAGATTGATTCAAGCGCGACGTTGTTCTGACAGTTGAATGCAGAGTCAAAGAATCACAAGATCTCACGAATGATGAGTCGCAAGAAAGAGTCGTTGCGTGCTTGATCTTTCGAAGGCATTTCACAAGGGGTTTCGTATATGAATGTCTTCATAAGCATTCAAAAACTGATGCACGATTGAAGCACAACAAAAGACAACGACAGCGTCAGTGTTCTTTCGACACAGATAATTCTCTTGACGTTTCGACTGTACAATGAAGAAATTCTGTCAGCTCGTTATTTCGGCCCTTGCGACGCTGATAGCTGCAAGTTCGTTCAACTGCTCGTTCGTCGCGACTGTGACTGTGACTCATGGGAACGAGGATATGATCTTGGCTTCAAGTTCAGTTTCAGTCACGAGTGCTTCAGATTCTCAAAGTACTACGACTAACGATAGCTCAGACGACTATATGATGATTTCGATCATTAACGTGTACGAAACTCAATTGTCTCTCTTCTTTGATTCAAATGCTGATGACTCGTCCTCGATAGAGAATTTGTCGATCATCATACTTCTCGACACTTCGTCTACTCAATACGCTTTTCCAACTGAGTGAGCAGAAAGAATATATGTTGGGCCAAATACTAACTCTATGAACAGTAAGATCGAAGACAGTTTTACAGATTCACCCGATATCAATGTCAGCTATGTCGATGACTACTCTGTGCTCATTACATGCTCTTCTGAGGGCACAGCTGTCTTCGACTGCAACATTGATCTATTTAAGCAGTCAGGCATCATCTGTAATAATCAAATCGATGACTCTGTCTGCCTCAATTTCGCTCAGAAAATCCTCGATGAACCTGCTTCGTCGTTTTTCACATCTTGCGCAGAGACTGCTTACATCTATTTCAATGATAACGAGATCAATGTAAGTAATCTCAAGAGCAACCTGATCTCTTGTTGCATCGACACGTTCTGCAAAGCACTCTCAAGGCAACTATCTAAACGAGGAAATTCAACGCTCGAGTCGTTCATACAGATTAGAAATGCTGAATCACGGGCAGAAAAAACACGTGTCTTCTCACTCTTAACACTTTCGTTCGCACACAAAATTGGTCATCATCATCACTCATCGTGATTCCGTGTTCACGAAGAGATTCACTAGACAAATAAAGTATTTTTCGCAGAGTATTGTAGCTGCTTCTATCGCTTTGAGCGACATACGTCTCTATTACGAATTATGTCAAAGCGAGAAACATTTTGATTTTGTGATCGACGACAATATATAGTCGTCATCTGACTTAGATAGAACTTTCATTCAATACATTATACATCGAAAATACTTAGAAGTCGAATTTATATCTTTCTTTACAAAGCATGTGCTCAATACACGAGCATCACTCGATTCTGATAGTACTGCTTCACTCTTCAGCTCTTTGATCGAAAACTAATTCTATAGTATAAATCAGTCTCGCATGTGTGAAATCGAATGTATTCACAATTGAAGGCGCAAGAATTGAAGACATTCTCTTAGAGATCTAATTTTGACTCTCTCATCGAGTATTCAGAAATTACTCACCATCTTTGAGAAGTCAATTGTGAATTCGTGAAGATTAGCGAACGTTCAGACCGTAATTATATTAAGGCAACAGATTTTCTTCACCTTCGTAGAATCACTTAACATCTACTTCTCTGAAAATCGCAGAATGCATTCTTCGAAAGTATTGCTCTACGTTATCATTCTGACTACTCAAGTGTGCACAGCTCTGACAGCTCTCAACATGACAAACTTTCAACACGATGCAGAGAATAAAGGCGATCCGAAGAGCGATACTACTTTTGCTAATTGAGCTCAAGATTCGAAAACTCAAGTCATGAATGTGATTGATGAACAATTGAACAAACGACAGGTATGTATACGCTTATCTGTCAAAACAATGCTAAGAAATATGACAGAACAAGCCTTTGAAGATTGAAGTCATCATTTATAGCGAAAGAAACTGCAACGGGTTTTTAGGAACGATGAATGATCTCACGCAATCTCTCGGAAAAACGTGGCTTCTCATGAAAGATGGTGTCGCCTACAGTTTTGAGTTACTCTATCGCGATCTTCAAGACAAAGAGCAGCTCGACATCTTCACAAAGAATTTCATTAACGAAGATCAATGCGGCGATTTCATTGCTAGTTATTTTGCAGGCGCCTCTACTTCTTGCAATAATTGGGGAAACATTGGCTGCGTGAGATTTTGGAACAATTCTGGTCTTTGAGCGAAGAAGAGAATACTTGTTGCACGACCATTAGAAGAAGCGCATTTGTTCAGTAGAGATTTATTAGCTAAAGTATCAAGTATGATACGCTCTCGATATGTCGTTAAAATATTAAACCTTTGGCAGATTAGCAGATTAACGCATGCCTAATACCACTACGCAGCATCATTTTTGCGAGTGCTCAATGTGTATAACTGTAAGCAACAGACTTGGGCCAGTCGGGCGGAATATGATATCTCGAACATCTGTGCCCACAATTCTCCCATCTTCTCTTCGAACATAATGAAACCCTTGTTTTCTAGGAGGAATAGTAGAAGCGTCAGCCATGTTGAACGATTCGTTTACTTCATAGAAGATGTCGACAGAAACGTTGATCAGATGCAGTGAAATGCTGTTTCTTTTGCGCCAAGCTTTGACTAAAAATGAATGGCTGACTCTCAAAATCTCTGAGACTGTGTACAGTCACAGAACTGAATGCTCAAAATCAGAACTAAATGCTCAGGGTTCAGAAGTGAATGCTATGATTGATAAGCACTCAGGTTTCAAATGATTGGTGAAACGTCTAGTACAGCAGAGGCTGAGAACTCTGTTTCAAAATAATGTATCGACTCATCGATCGAGCTTCTGACCGAACTACGCAAGGACAAGGATCAAAATCCCATCTGAAACCTTTAGAATACGCAGAATAAACACTGACTATATATCTCTACAGCACGATGACAGCCTGATGCAAGCCTGATGCCAGCCTGATGACTTCCAGATGACTTCCTAATGACTTGACGCTGATGCCTGTGATCGTCTTATACAACACTGTGCAACGCCTCACTTCTAGTGACAGTGCTCTCGCTTGCCTCTTGCAGCTTAGCATATTCACGTGTCACTACTCATCTGCGATCACCACATTTGATGTTGACTCGTGACGACGCATTTCTTATTGATACGCACGGCGATGCGAAAATGCCGACAGTGCTGTTCTAAGGGAACTGATGATGAGAGACCGAGTTTTGATTCTCTACTATTTGTTCAACTACTAATACGTTTATCAAGAGAAGATAAAAGCAGAGAAGGAAAACATCTTTCTTCTTCTCTGCCTCATCAAATTGCATTGATACTATGTAGGAAACTGCATGCTTGCTGAAAGGTCAAATGAATCAGCATCAAGCACTGAATCGTAAGTCTTCAATGTCTGATTCGTTGAGATAGAATAAGATGCTCATGAATCATCTGATTGCAGCATTGTCGCAGACTGCATCAGAGACTGAGATCTACTGCTCATCGAATATGCCTGGTCTGGAAAAGCAGACTGTTCGAGAAATGAGTCAAGGTAGAAAGACGAATCGGCTGAGTGATCGCCTGAGTCTTGGTCATCGATTGTATCTGCATATGCGTTCGCTTCGTACTCTTGCTCTGTAATGAATCGATCTTTGATTAAAACAGCTTTTTGAATGTATGAAGTAAAGAGAAGAACGTGAAGAGAGGGGTTTAGCTTGCCGAGTTGCTTCATGTGAGTTGAAAAAACTCATGACGATGAAGAAGCGAATTCTAATGAAGTTGATTTATTCGAATCGTTCGTGAAACACGAGCTTTGAGCCTCAACAAGTCTTAAATCAGTGAGCGAAGCAGATTGTCTGATTTCAGAGTAAGACGTTCTTTGAAGCTCGATCTCAACGTCTATGCCTGCAACGTTGATGAGAATTTGAAGAATAGATTGACTGAAACTCTTACCTTTCTTCAGAAGTATGCGCTCAAGCAGAGAATTCTTGTATTTCAACATCAGATAATCTTCTACTGTCTTTTGCAGTTCTGCTAGCCTCTGATCTTTACGCTTGATGTCGTTTTTCAGTTGCGTGATGTACTTCGTCCGACGCTGTCTGAAAGCTGCTTGAGCTTCACGATTTTTCTGCTTGCGTTTCTCAATCGATGCATAAATCTTTGAATTTTGATCAGCTTAATTGAATACCAAACATTCTGAGCATGAAAATAACCGGTTTTCTTTCACCCTTGCGTTTTTGCATCGAGAGATTCTCTGCAATAATAGCCTGTTCATCTGATGTCACTGAGAATGACACTGTTGATGAGAATAACTGCTTTCATGAGCGAACTGATTTTAGCATACTTGCTTAGCTGTTGTTTGTCAATAAAGTTTCTCTGAAAAGACATGCATCAGTGCTGTGATGCAAGTCAGATTACGCGCTTGACGAAGCATTACAGCTGTTTATATGATGTGTCATACAATTGAAGCTGTCCCTTGATAGACAATTAGTCAACTGTATTTACAGCAGATCTCGATGAGAGTCTCAGATGCCAGGCGCTGACGTATGCAACAATGGGAACCAACGTGTCACTGTATTCAACATGAATGCTAGTTTGTCGAGACATTCAATATGAATGTCACAGTATTGACGCTAATGTCGTATCGTTGATCATTCTCTCTTGCCATTGAATCGCTCATTCTATAGAGAACTCTGAAGCAGAGAACTAGATTGACGAATTCTCAAAGTGACTGATTAGCTCTGAAAAGAAAGTCTCGGGTATTCAATGCAGCGCTCACGTTCGAAGTCTTTGATGCTGACGTTCGATGGCAAGAAAAGGGAAAGATCAGGCCATTTAGCGTTATTGTGGCCAAAACAAGTGAACGACGATTCTCAAGCGCACTGTGCCTTAAGTGTTTCAAAGTAATAAGTATAGTTCTAGTGATATTACAGACAGCTATCTAAGTCATACAAGACCTTATGACTTTTCAAAACTCAAGGCGTGCTTTCATTTAATCACTCGCAGATACAAGTCAAGAAATGACGCAGAAGCTCAAGCTCTCTGATGAAGAAGTTGAACTGAGTCAACATCGTCTTCATATTATAAGATGCGAAAGAAAACACCTTCGCTAAAACGACATCTTCATGAAGAGTATATTGTTGAACGTAAGAAAACAGAAAAGAAAGTTCCGATTGTACTTTCATCTGAGCTCGAAAGGCGACATAATGTTGGTCGAGATTGATGAGATTGAAGTAGGTTAACAAGATAGACTCATCAAAGCAAGCTCTTCGTAAGGCTAGCAGAATAGCACAGAAACGATATCAGTTACGAAGGTGAAGCAATTTCTAGAATTAAAATCAGCTGAGCAAAAAGCGTAATGAAATAATATCTACTCATCTTCACGATCTCTCTAAAGTAGTGCATGAGAGGAGAATGAGCTATACAATATTCTGCGATCTCTATGATTATTGCGTTCGACTTTCGTTTCAAATATATTCGATGAGCGTCTCGATATTTGAAGCTCGCAGAGCAGAGAAGATTCATATCTCGCTTGTTCAATATCGTTGCATCGCTTGCAAATTGCTTCGCGAAGGTGTCGGCAATCAGATTGTCAAAAGAGTCAACCTCGATGCGAAAACTTTCTCTTCAGTTGATGTCATTCAGCACGAAGTTGTAAGTATGATCAAAGCAAATTTCTAGAATCAAAAGTATGAAGAGTATCGCTGTGAGAATTCGAGATTGAAAGAGGTATCTAAGCTGTCCGATGAGAAATTCAAGGTTGAAAGATACATGTGATCTTGTTATTGAATGAGAAGCTGACTGCAGACAATGCGAGAGAACTTGATGAGTCAATGAACTTCGATCGCGCAAAATCTGTCTAATGATTAGAGGTTTTAACAATTGCAGCCGAACTAATTTACCTTCTTGACCTCAAAATATTTATGATTTTCTTCGAAATGCCGGCAAAGATATCAAGATAGGCGACGACTCAAGTTTTCATGCTGAAAAACAAGTTGATCTACAGACTGTTTCTGATATTCGACTGCATGTCTCAATCAGTTCCTAAACGAGACCTTTCTGAACAGCGAACAGCTCTCTTCGTCGATGTCAGCGACAATTTTTCCAGCATTCGTCTCGTTTGCTGCTTTGTACGATTTCCAGCTTCAGTATCTCGACGAGGAAGATTGTGTCGATTCGACTAGCCTCAATATCACTTCGATCTTTTGAGCTTTGCTCAGCTTAGCGACCGCTTGATGATCATCTTTAAACCTGGTAGGGTGAAGATCGATGAGAATTTCACTCAGCTGACAATTCCAACGATGTTGCAAAACTTGTCGAAGTGAATCTTTGTGTTCATACAAGCGAAATCGGAGGATTTGTGTTATAGACTGAAAATTCTGACCGCGAAGAATCGTTTTCGCCTCTGTCTCTCTCTCAAACGCCTTGTAGTTTGGTGGGGGCGACGCCAATTTCGTGTAAGACGATAGATCGTCAGATACGTTGTTCGCTATGCACTGCAGGAAATTCAGTGATGATCGAGATTCATTGACATTCTGATATAATTGAACTTGCGAATTCATGAATACCAGGCGATGAGAAAGGAAAATGAAGGTGCATGCGGCTAATGCAAGGCAGAAATGTACGTTTTGATGTAACTGAAGACGTACATTGCACGACACAAGGCAGTAAAAGGGTAATCGATCAAATGAGACTGATAAAGGAAAATGATCACTTCAGTATATGAACTCTTTGAGCAACATTAAGTCCAGAAAATGATCGATATAATTATGCTCTAAAGATTTCTTTGCCAATTTATGAAGAATTATTTTGTGACTTGAGAGTCTGATTCGACTCTGCTGAGTGTCGTTGTTTGCAATGCAGCAAGATCTTACCACTCTGACATTCATTTTGAATACCTCGATGTGACAGTATCTGCATAGAATACGTCAATTTCTCGACGTTCTGACATTCATTTGAGATGCCTCGACGCTCTGATATTCATCTGAGATGCCTCGATACGAGTCTTGACACTCTAATATTCATTCGAGATGCCTCGATACCAAGCTCGACGCTCTGACATTCATCTGAGATATCTCGATGCTCTGATATTCATTCGGGATGTCTCGATGTGATAGCACCTGCACCACGCTATAAATCACTGGCGCGAATGTCTGTTTGAGTCGAGAATCTTATTTCTTCAACTCAAGACCTTTTGTTTTTCTACATCTATACCAGATACATTTCTGCATTCGACTGAAGTTTACAGTGACCTAGATTTACTGAAGCTGATAGTTGTCGTCACTTCTTTCAATTCTGTTGCCTTGCAATCGTTGACAGTCTTGTCTATTTCAAGATGAGACTCTTGAGGTCAATTACTTATACCTTCATCGTGAAACTATCACATAGCAAAAGTCAGTCAACGAAGATCGGTTCTTGTGAGTCTACTAAAATTCTGCAAATACTAATTAGTATCTTTTTACATATCTAGAAATTCAATGATATACTCTTTGTTGCGACTTTTCTTAGCAGCTTCGATTGTGATCTTGAAGATTCAACAAACACACTCTTGCAAGTGACTCTATTACCATGCTGACCTCCGCGAGTGATCGTCACGTGCCAAACTTGAAAGGCATCAAAGTGTCTCATCACAGTAGCGCATTGTCAGAGACAAGTCTTCCGCGAACAAAGACATCTCAAAGACCGAACAAACGAAGGCGCAAAGAACAGATGAATGTCTCACAAGTTCTTAAAGACTCTGACATTGCTGTGATGAGAAACATCGATTCAAAACTTATTGAGAATGTCAGCAAATCTTCTCAATCATCAGCTACTAAGCAATGACGATATCAGCGACAGACTGAGCTGAAGTGAAATGACGACTGCGATGCTATTTTCGACAATTTCGAGACAGTAAGTAGACAAAGAACATCAACTGATCATTTCTCGTTGTTCTGATCAAAAATTTAGCACCTGAAGCCAAAGATAGAAACACTGAAAGGCAAATCTTGTCAGAATCGTCGACTGATTCTCTTTCACGAGTTTTTGAACAGCTCTTCAATTCATCGGCTCGCGAATGAAAAACATACAGTAATCATCATTATTCGAAAGAGTCCGGAATTTTCTCTCATCTGCAAAGAATCACATGTTATCAATATCACTTCAGTCGCTACAAGTTCTATGAAGAATTTTTCGCAGGCGAACGAATCAATGATGATGTTCAATGCTGATCTAGCATGTCGAAATTCTGCTGTTAAGAATGCTGACGACTGTGAGATTCTACTGATGTATTAGGCAGAGCTCTGAAGTTCTAAATTCGAGTTTGCATTGCATGATGAGCTTGAATTGACGAGAAAGAGAAATGAGAATTCTTGAATGTCTAATATAGCTCTCAGACAAGGTAAAAGCAAATTTCTTAGCGTGATGATTGAACCTTGACTATTATTCTACTAGCCTTCGACATCGTAACTAGATGTATAGACTGATGTAATGCTATCTAACGAATCTATCGACATCATTGAGAAGTCGTGAGCGTGATTTAAATCGTTCTGTGATGATGAAGGCACATTGTCATCAAGAGTCTTTCATCTCTTGTCTCAGATGCTCTTCGTTACCTCGTGTGCATCGACGTAAAGGCCGTCCCAATTCTTGTTCCAGACGCTCTTCACAATCTCATGTGCATCGACGTAAAGATCGTCTCAATTCTTGTTCCAGGCGCTCTTCACAACCTCATGTGCGTCGACGTAAAGATTGTTTCACGAATCAGATTCTCAAAGATAGTTTGGCTGATTCGAAAGTCGATCTCTTCGAGTCGCGACTAAAACGAAGAGATCTGAAGCATTGATTTTGCTTGACATAGATGAGGTTTCGCTGCTGCCAATTCAAGAGTCTGTATTGATGACTTTCGAACTCGTCATCGGCGAAGAA
>JAABUY010002267.1_pt1 | contig 23268 bp, 20 predicted proteins | sample 5560271 | NCBI WGS metagenome assembly JAABUY01 (sample SAMN10711886, study PRJNA513374) | rock metagenome | isolation source: Antarctica rocks | place: Antarctica: Victoria Land, University Valley | reverse complement strand
CGCAAAGCCGATCAACGCACCGTCGAAGCCGCGTGGCGCGAGATCGGCAAACTGCTCGACCAGTTCAAACCAGACGAATGCGCCGCATACCTCCGCCACGCAGGCTATGGTACTAAAACCGTCTGACAAACTCTAAACCGACGATCAATGCGACATGATCGCAGCGCCGCTTCCGTGATCTTCAGATATTGCTCGCCGTTGGACACGCGGCGGTTATCCTCGCGCTACGCCATCTCCTGACTTTAGGCTTCGAGGTAGGGCCGGCGACGTGACGGTAACTGAATTGTTCATACGAAAAGCTCAGCGGCGCGCACGCGCCGGAGACGTCAAGAGCGACGAGGCCGCCCACTGAGGCTGCCGTCTGCTACCGTGTGCTCATCCCGAACCCACGCCTCACCCCACCATCGCCACCGGCTCCACGATCGTCGGATCATCGTCGCCTTCGCCTGTCCGATTCAAGCGCGGGTCCACGGTCCATTCCCGCAACGCGCTTTCAGCCGCCGGCTGCAGCATCTCCGGGCCGGCCTCGCCTGAAAGCCAGGTCTTGAAATCGGCCTCCCGAAGCAGCACCGGCATCCTGTCATGATACGGCGCCATCCAGGCCGACGCGCCCGACACGATGATCGTGCATGACAGCACATCCTCGCCTTCGGGGTTCCGCCAGCGATCCCAGAGGCCCGCAAGGGCCAGGATGGGCGATCCATCGGCGGCCGAAAACAGGTGGGGCGTCTTATCGTTCTTGGACCCCGTCCATTCATAGAAGCCCGAGGCCGGGATGATGCACCGGCGGCGTTTGTATGCGTCGCGGAACATCGGCCTCGTCTCGATGCCTTCTGCGCGAGCATTGAAGGTCGCGGGAACGCTTTTCAGCGCCTTCTGCCACCACATGGGCACGAGGCCCCAGCGCATCGCCACCAGCTCGCGCCTGCCTTGGGCGTCGAGGCGCACGACGTCCACCGTTGTGGTGGGGGCGATGTTGTACCGGGGCCGCAGGTTCAGCGGCCGAACACGTTCAAGAACGTGTGAACCTCGGACCAAGTGTAACGCTGCGTGAACCGTCCGCACATGGTCGCAGCTTACCCGGTGGGGCCAGTGGATCAAGCCTCGGTGAGATTGCTACCTAAGACCGGACAATTCCGCGCAATGAGGCCTTGGGCCGGGTCATTGCCGCTGGCCGGTGAGCACTCATGCCACCGAGGCATCGAGAAGCGCCTTGCAGATCCGCCTCCTCGAGGCGCCGCAGGACGACGAGCGACGCCTCAGGAGGATCGCTCCGCCTTCCTGGCGCGAAGCGATCCGCGCTGTCCTGCCCGCGGCTCGATGCCGAGCACGTAGCGCCGCAAGATCCGCGACCGGTCGCGCAAGCGCGGCCGAGGGCTCGGTACCTCCGGTGTCGCGTCCGATCGACCGGGCGTCCCGGCGGTCACCCGCTCGGAGGCCGGCGACCGCAGGAACTGACCTCCGACACGATCCATCCCGGCCGCGACCTCGTCCATCGAGAGGCGAGGCGCGACCATCCCGATCGCCGCTAAGGAAACAGGGCGGGACAGGGCAACCGCGGGCTTCGGCTTGTTCTTCGAGCCCGGCGGACGACCACGCCGTGCCGTCGGTTGCGGCTCGGCGGCCACGATGGGATTGGGAACGTCCAGCGCGGGAAGAATACGTCCGGTAGGCTTGGCGGGTGCGCCGGTAAACTCTTGATCGGCGGAAACGGATGGCTTCGGTTGGCCGAACATCAGAGCTTCCGCCCCGGCAAATCTATCGGCACCGTCGTCCTGCGAAATGAACGCCTCCCGGCTGGTTCCCCGCTTGACCTCGACTACAAACCGTCGCGGCTGAAATCTCATTTGAATTGCTTTTCTTTGATAAGCTGCAGTCGACGCACGAGCTGAGTGACACGCGATCCTTCATCGACCTCATCGTCTTGACAGCGTCGAATAGGTGAACTGTCGCGAAAGCGCAAGATACGAATCGCTCATGGTAACGTCGGAATGGGACTCATGGTTACACGTCGGGCTGGCCTTCGCAGAGCGGCAAGTGAGACGTCGCCGCCCTCGCGAACCTGAGCGAATGGCGGCCGCCGGAACCGCTCGCCTTACGGGTCCATGCTCCCCGCCGGCAGCGGGGTGGCGCTGATCTGCGTGACGTCTCGCGTCGGTCACCTGCCTCCGCGGTTCTGCCGCGGACACGACCGTCGGGCCGCGACCGGCTTCAGACGTGGATGGCGCGCTTGTCGACCGCCATGGCGGCCTCCCTCACGGCCTCCGACATGGTGGGGTGGGCGTGGCAGGTGCGGGCCAGGTCTTCGGCCGAGCCGCCGAATTCCATCAGCACCGAACATTCCTGGATCAGCTCGCCCGCCACCGACGATATGATGTGGACGCCCAGCACCCGATCGGTCGCGGCGTCGGCCAGCACTTTGACGAAGCCTTCGGTGTGGCGGGTCGCCCTGGCGCGGCCGTTGGCCGTGTAGGGAAACTTGCCGACCTTGTAGGGCGTTCCCGCGGCCTTGAGTTCCTCCTCGGTGGCGCCCACGGAGGCGATCTCCGGCATGGTATAGACCACGGCCGGGATCACGCCGTAGTTCACGTGGCCGGCCTGCCCGGCCAGGATCTCGGCCACCGCCACGCCCTCGTCTTCCGCCTTGTGGGCCAGCATCAGGCCCCGCACCACGTCGCCGATGGCGTAGATGCCGGGCACGTTGGTCTGGAAACGGTCGTCGATGACGACCCGCCCGCGCTCGGTGGCGATGCCGGCCGCCTCGAGCCCGAGTCCATCCGTGTTGGGGCGACGGCCGGTCGCCACCAGCACCACGTCGGCGTCGAGCCGCCGCTCCTCGCCGCCTCCCACGGGCGCGAAGGTCACGGAGGCGCCGGCATTGGTGGGCTCGACCTTGCTGACCTTCTGGCCCAGGTGGAACGTGAAGCCCTGCTTGTCCAGCATGCGGTGGAAGGTCTTGGCGACCTCGCCGTCGATCCCCGGCAGGATGCGGTCGAGATATTCGACGACTTCGACCCGCGAGCCCAGGCGCGCGTAGACGGAGCCCAGCTCGAGCCCGATCACGCCGGCCCCGATCACCACGAGATGCTGCGGCACCTCGGGCAGGACCAGGGCGCCGGTCGACGATACGACCGTCTTTTCGTCGACGTCCATGCCCGGCAGGGTCGCGACCTCGGATCCCGTGGCGATCACGATGGCTTTGGTCTCGACCGTCTCGACCGTGCCGTCGTCCTTGCGGACCTCGACGCGGCCGGCGCCCTTCACGGTGGCGAGGCCATGGAACGTGTCGATCTTGTTCTTCTTGAACAGGTAGCCGACGCCGTTGACGTTGGCCGCCACCGTATCGTCGCGGTGCTTGCCCATCGCGGCCCAGTCGAGCTCGGGCGTCCCCACCCTGACGCCGAGCGCCGGAAGATCGTGGGACGCCGCAGCGAACATCTCGGAGGCATGCAGCAACGCCTTCGACGGGATGCAGCCGACATTGAGGCAGGTGCCGCCCTGCGTGGCACGCTTCTCGATCACGGCCGTCCTCAACCCCAGCTGCGCCGCTCTGATGGCGCAGACGTAGCCCCCTGGGCCGGTACCGATCACGACGAGGTCATAGCGCATGGAATGGTTCAGCCCGATGGAACGTGTCCCTGCAGGATCAATGGCACCTGGGCGGCGCACCTTCAAGGTGGTCGATGACCGCCCGCAACCCTGCCTCGCTCCGGGGGCAGGAGATCTCGCAGATCGCGCCGGCCCCCGCTGGACCTGAAGTAGTCTCGTGGGCGCCTTCAGCGGGCCGCGACGGCGGCTGCGGCGCCCGCCATCATCGACGCGCTCAGCCGGTTGGCAAAGCGCATCCCCCGGCCGCTCGTCAGCAGCCGGCGCGCCTGCCCGGCCGCGACCGCCCAGGACAGGTCGACGGCGGCGAGCACGAGCAGCATCGTTCCAACCAGCTCCGCCCAGCCCGCCGGTCCGACGCGGCCGAGATCGACCAGCGTTGGCAGCAGGGCGAGGTAGAACATCATGTTCTTCGGATTGCCGAGCGACACCATGAGGCCGGCGACGAACATGCGCCAAGGGTGCCCTCGGCCGGCGGGAGCCTCGGGAGCTTGCCCGACCGGCGCATGCCACATGCGCCACGCCAACAGCAGGAGGTAGGCGACGCCCAGATATTTGAGGACAAGGAACGCCGTGCCGAAGGCCTGGGCCACGACCGCGAGCCCCGCGACCGTCAGGGTCAGCCACAGGGCCTCGCCGAGCCACAGGGCGGCGAGGAACGGGAGCACGTCCCGTATCCCGTTCGCGAGGACGCGCGAGACCAGGGCCGCGACGCTTGGTCCGGGCGACCCGGCGCCGACCACCAGGGCCATCGCGAAGACGGCCAGCGCCGCAATGCTCATCGCCATTCCTCCCGAATGTCGCCCGGCCGTAGACCACCCGTGAGTTATAGAAACCGGCCGCCGTTCGTCACGGCATCGGATCGAATTCCGCGGGGTCGAAGTCGCGGTGAACGCCGCAGAACTCGCAGGTGACGCCGATGTGGGCTTCCGGGCCGATCATGTCGCGACGCTCCTCGCGCGTGAAGGAGCGCAGCATGCCCTCGATACGCTCGCGCGAGCAGCGGCAGGCGTCGCGCAGGGCCTGAGCCTCGAACACCGTCACGCCGCGCTCGTGGAACAGCCGGTAGAGCAGCCGCTCGCTCGACAGCGTCGGGTCGACGAGTTCGTGGTCCTCGACCGTGCCGGCCAGCGCCTTGGCCTCGGCCCAGCTGTCGTCCTCGGGCGCGTCCCGCACGAAACCGGGCGGAGCGTCGCCCGGATCGAGGTCGGCCCGGCGGCGGCGATCCTCGGATTCGGGCAGGAACTGCGCCAGGAGCCCGCCGGCCCGCCAGTGGCTGCCCTGGCCCGTCACGCTCTGGGCTACCGCGAGGCGCACCATCGTCGGGATCTGCTCGGACTGCGTGAAATACTGGTGGGCAGCGGCTTCGAGCCCCTGCCCTTCGAGCGGCACCACGCCCTGGTAGCGCGACATCTCCGGGCCCTGGTCGATCGTCAAGGCCAGATGACCCCGGCCCAGCAGTTCGGCCGGGGTCAGCCGCCCCGACGCCTCGACCTTCTCCGCATCGAAGCGCGCGAAGGCGCGCAGTCGGTCTGGCGCGTCGAAGTCCACCACCAGCATGTCCACGACGCCGTCGGTCTTGGTCTGAAGCTGGAACCGGCCCTCGATCTTGAGCGCACTGCCGAGCAGCGCCGTCAGTGCCGCAGCCTCGCCGACGAGGCGCGACACGGCATCGGGATACCGGTGCCGCGTCAGGATATGGTCGATCGCGGGACCCAGCCGCACCACCCGGCCGCGGATGTCGAGCGGCGTGACCGCGAATGGCAGCACGAGGTCGTCCTGGCCGAGGTCGGAGACGGGACGTTCGGCGGCCGAGCCCTTCCGGGGGCCGGCCGGCATCATGGCGGCGAGGCTCCGAGGCACCAGGCCAGGATCCCCTTCTGCGCATGGAGGCGGTTCTCGGCCTCGTCGAAGACCACGGATTGCGGGCCGTCGATGACCTCGTCGGTCACTTCCTCGCCGCGGTGGGCCGGCAGGCAATGCATGAACAGCGCCTTGGGATCGGCCGCCGCCATCAGGCGCGCGTTGACCTGGTAGGGGGCCAGCAGGTTGTGGCGGTTGCCGTCGTCGTCCCCCATCGACACCCAGCAATCCGACACGACGACATCGGCGCCCCGGACGGCCTCGTAAGGGTCACGCGTCACCGTGAGCCTGGCGCCGTTGCGCCGGGCCCAGTCGAGGAGGGGCGGCTGCGGCGCCAGTTCCGCCGGGCTCGCGATGCGCATCTCGAAGCCGAAACGCTGCGCCGCATGGGCCCAACTGACCATGACGTTGTTGGAATCGCCGCTCCACGCCACCACGCGGCCCGCGATGGCGCCGCGATGTTCCTCGAACGTCATCACGTCGGCCATGACCTGGCAGGGATGGGAGGCTTTCGTCAGGCCGTTGATCACCGGCACCGTGGCATGGGCCGCGAGCTCTTCGACGAGCGAGCGTTCGAGCGTCCGGATCATGATGCAGTCGACGTAGCGCGACAGCACCCGCGCCGTATCGGCGATGGATTCCCCGCGCCCGAGCTGCATTTCGGCGCCGGTCAGCATGACCACGTCGCCGCCCAGTTCACGCATGCCGACCTCGAAGGACACGCGCGTGCGTGTCGAGGGCTGATCGAAGATCATGGCGAGGGTGCGGCCGGCGAGCGGACGCGGCTGCCCAGCCTTGCCGTCGACCCGGCGCCGACTCTTGATCGCGATGGCGGCGTCGACGATGCCGCGCAACTCGCCGGCCGGGATGACGTCGAGATCGAGGAAGTGCCGCGGCGGCCGGGCGTGCTGCGGTCTGCGCGAGCCCGCCGTCACGCCGCACCTTTGCCGACCGCCGAGGTCCGGTGCGGCCCTGCCTCGCCCCCGGCCGCTGCAGCGTCGGACGCGCGGTGAGCCTCGATGTCGGCGCAGGCCGCATCGAGCCGGCGCACGGCTTCGGCGATCTCGTCGTCGCTGATCGTCAGCGGCGGCAGCAGCCGCACGACGTTGTCGCCGGCCGCGATCACCAGGACGTGGTGTCGGCGCGCTGCCGCCACGACGTCCCCATTGGGCACGGCACAGCGCAGGCCGATCATCAAGCCGTCGCCGCGGATCTCGGCGATGAGGCCGGGGTAGCGGTCCTGCAGCGCCGCGAGGCGCTGCTTCAGCCCGAGCCCGGCCTGCGCCACCCCGTCGAAGAAGCCGGGCGCCAGCACGACATCGAGCACGGCATTGCCGACCGCCATGGCCAGGGGATTGCCGCCGAACGTGGTGCCGTGGGTCCCCACCGTCATGCCCTTGGCGGCCTCGCGAGTGGCCAGGCAGGCCCCCATGGGGAAGCCGCCGCCGATGCCCTTGGCGATCGACATGATGTCGGGCGTCACGCCGGCGCGCTCGTGGGCGAAGAAGGCGCCCGTGCGCCCCACCCCGGTCTGCACCTCGTCGAAGATGAGCAGGAGATCGTGCCGGTCGCAGACCGAGCGGAGAGCCCGCAGGCGCTCGGACGCCACCGCCCGGACGCCACCCTCGCCCTGGATGGGCTCGATCATCACCGCGCCGGTCTCGGGACCGACCGCGGCCTCGAAGGCCGCCCAATCGTCGAACGGCACCTGGTCGAAGCCTTCGACCTTGGGGCCGAAGCCGTCGATGTACTTCTGCTGACCGCCGGCCGCGATCGTGGCCAGGGTTCGCCCGTGGAACGCGCCCTCGAAGGTGACGATGCGGAACCGCTCGGGACGACCGCAGGCCGACTGGTACTTGCGCGCCATCTTGATTGCGGCTTCGTTGGCTTCGGCCCCCGAGTTGGTGAAGAACACCACGTCCGCGAAGGTGTTCTCGACCAGCCGGTCGGCCAGGCGCTCCCCGCCCGGGATCCGGTACAGGTTCGACGTGTGCCACAGTTTGGCGCCCTGCTCGGCCAGGGCCGCGACGAGGTGGGGATGCGAATAGCCCAGCGACGCCACCGCGATGCCGCCGCCGAAGTCGAGGTAGCGCTCGCCCTCCGTCGTGGTCAGCCAGGCACCGTCCCCGCTCTCGAAGGCGAGGGGCGCGCGCGCATAGGTCGGGAGGATGTGGGACGGAACAGGCAGCGACACGGTTCTGGATCCCTTGCCCCCGCGGCCCGCGAACGGTCCTGTGGGAGGAGCGGACGGCCGGGCCATCACCGCGCCCTCCGCCCCGTCCGGAGCACGGGAGCCAAGGCCGGGGGGAGCGTCCCGACGGGAGTGCCGTTCCACCCGGATCGATCGAGCGACCTCGGTCGGGCATCGTTGGGTGTCGCTCCGGCGGGGCGACACGGTTCTTAAATCTCTCTAAAGGCTCGCTCCAACGAGGTCAAATCAGGCGCCGCCCGGCCGCTTCCCCCGCGATTTCGCGCCGAATGCGCTGTTTTAGCAACAGTTGGCTGGGGAAAATCTTGCAACCTCGTCTTCGACTCTTGCGCGTGATTCGCACGGTCGTGTAGCGTCCGACACGTCGATCATGACCGTCTGCGGCGCTCATGCAAGTGTTGGCGGGCCGCAGCTCAAGATTACGACGGCGGCGTTGTTGCGCGTTTTGCATTTCGAATATCGTCTTTGCGGATCCGATAAAGGAGAGGTCATGTCCTGGACTGAAGAGCGTGTCGGGCGGCTGAGTAGACTCTGGCTCGAGGGGCGCAGCGCCAGCCAGATCGCGGCCGAACTGGGCGAAGGCGTTTCGCGCAACGCCGTGATCGGCAAGGTCCATCGCCTCGGCCTATCGGGCCGCGCCGCAGTGCCGCCGACGTCGACACCGGTCGAGCCGGCCCCCATGGCGGTCGCACAGGCCGTCGGGGTCACGACCGAACCATCTCAGGCCAGAGCCGAGCCTCCCAGAGCGCGCCCCGAGCCCCAGGCCGACGTGACGCCGGTCGCGCCGGCTCCCGTGTCGGCCGAAGCCGAGCCCGTCGAGGCCGCCCCGGTGGCGATCGCGTTCGACATGCCGGTTCTGCGGTCTATCAAGGACGTCGTGATCCCCCTGTCGGGCCGCGTCACCATCCTCGAACTCGGCGCCACCATGTGCCGTTGGCCGCTGGGCGACCCGACGAGTGCCGAGTTCCGCTTCTGCGGATGCCGCGCGGCCGGCAGCATGCCGTATTGCTCGGAGCACGCCCGTGTGGCGTTCCAGCCCGTCGCGGATCGCCGGCGCGTCGAGCGCATGGCGCGCATCGCCTGATCGTGCTGCCGGGACGCGCCTTGCGAAGCGCTTGACGGCCCGGCACGCGCTCCCTTATAGACCGGCTTCCGCATATCGCGCCGCAGGCGACCGGGGAATGGCGTTCGGCCGCGCTCTGACCGGACCTCTCGACAGATCCGAAGGAAGACCACTATGGCACGCCGTTGCGAACTGACCGGCAAGGCCGTTCAGACCGGCCACCTCGTCAGCCACTCGAACCGCAAGACCAAGACGCGCTTCCTCCCCAACCTCTGCTCCGTGACGCTGATCTCGGACGCGCTCGGGCGTCGCGTGCGCCTGCGGATCGCGGCGGCCTCGTTGCGCTCGGTCGAGCATCGCGGGGGGCTCGATGCCTTCCTGTTGAAGGCCCATGACGAGGATCTGTCCCAGAGGACCCGGGCTCTCAAGCACGAGATCGCCAAGAAGCAGGCCGTAGCGGCCGAGCCGGCGCCTGCCGCGGCCTGACCGGACGAGTCAGGCTTGGTGTCCCGCCCTGCCGCGGTGATGCGGCAGGTTTTCGTTCGGAGGCGACTCCCAGGCATCGGCAAGGCCGGTCGTCAGGCTGGGAGGTACGGGCAGCATGACGGTCGCGTCCGGTGAGCCTGGGGCATCGCGCGCCACCCATGACGGGCCGAGGGGCTCCTACCGGGCCGACATCGACGGGCTCCGCGCGGTGGCGGTCGTGGCCGTGGTGCTGTTCCACTATGGCCTTGCCGGATGTCCGGGTGGCTTCGTCGGCGTCGACGTATTCTTCGTGATCTCCGGCTATCTCATCACGGCGATCGCCCGGGCCGATCTGGCCCGGGGCCGATTCACGCTCGGCCGCTTCTACGAGCGACGCCTCCGCCGCATCGTGCCGGCCTTTGCGGCCATGCTGCTGGCCTGTGGGGCGGCGAGCTTCTTCGTCTTCCTGCCCGAGGACATGCGCCTGTTGGGTCGAAGCGTCGGATCGGCGGCCCTGTTCGGGTCCAACATCCTCTTCGACCGCGTGGCGGGGGACTATTTCGACGCCGACAACCTGACGCTCCAGCCGCTGCTCCACACCTGGTCACTGGCCGTCGAGGCACAGTTCTACCTGCTGTATCCGCTGCTCCTCCTGGCGCTGAAGGGTAGGCCGGGCGCCATGGCGGGCGCGATCGCGGGGATCGCGGCCGCGTCGTTCGCGAGCAGCGCCTGGGGTACCGCCCACGCTCCGGCAGCGACCTTCTACCTTCTGCCGTCCCGCGCCTGGGAACTGCTGGCCGGCAGCACCCTGGCGCTCGCGCTACCCGCACGGGACCGCGTTGGCGCCGAAGGCCCGCTGGACATCGACCCCCGTTGGGCCGTCCTTCTGGTGGCCGCAGGTCTCGCCGCCATCGCGGCCCCGGTCTTCGGCTACGGCGCCGCGACACCGTTCCCGGGCGTCGCGGCGCTGCCCCCCTGCCTGGGTGCCGTCCTCGTCATTCTCGGTGGCTCGCGACCCAACAGGCTCTCGGCCTGCCTCGGCGCGCAACCCCTCGCCTGGCTGGGCCGCATCTCCTACTCGCTCTACCTGTGGCATTGGCCCCTGCTGGTGATGGTCCGGTATGGACGGGGAACCGATCTGCCGCTCGCCACACGGCTCCTCCTGCTGGCCACGACGGTGCTGCTGTCGGCGGCCTCCCACGCCCTGATCGAACGCCCCTTCATCGCCGGGAGGGTGCTGCCGTCCCGCCGATGGCTCCTGGCCGGTGCCGGTGCCGCCACGGCGATCGCACTGGCACTCGGGGTCACTCTGGACCTGACCGGCCGCGGGCTCCTGCCCTTGGCCCGGTTGCCGGCCGATGTGCTCACGCTGGCCGAGGGCCATTACGACCGCATCGAGGGGGAATGCCCGGTGCCGCCGGCACCCGACGCCGCAGCGCCCTACCCCTGCCGCTTCGGCGCCGAGGACGCGGCGCCGAGCGTGGTGCTGTGGGGCAACAGCTACGCCCGCATGTGGGTGCCGGGGCTCGACCGCGAAGCCCGACAGCACGATGCTGCCGGACTGGCGCTGATCTTCAGCAAATGCCCGCCGCTGGTGGGCTTGGCGATCCCGGCCCTGCCCGGCTGCGGACGATTCAACGATGCGGCGCTCGCCTTCGTGGCGGCCCATCCCGAGATCCGCAAGGTCGTGCTCGGGGCCGATTGGTTCGGATACGGTGACGCGGTTCACGAACTCGGGACCACGCTGGCCGGATTGCAGGCGGTCGGCGTGGACGTCGTCGTGCTTCTCGCGCCGCCGCAGGCCGACTATTCCGTGCCCCGCACGCTCGCCATCGCGGCCCTCCGCCACGAGCCGCCGCCGCCGTCGCCGCGTGAAGCCGCCGCCCGCGAAGCCCAGCGGTCCAGCACCGACATCATCGCGGCGCTGCGCGACCGTTTCGGCTTCGGCCTGATCGATCCGGCAACCGCCATGTGCGACGGGGTCCGGTGCCCCGTGGTGCGCGACGGCCATCCCCTGTTCTATGATGCCGGCCACGTCACGGTCTTCGCGGCCCGCCACCTCGACGGCCTGTTCGCCGGCGTGTTCGGCCCGTGATCGGACGCAGGCAGGTCGGCCGACGTCCTCGGCTTCGCTCCTCCGCCGCCGGCGCAGCAGGGCGGAGCCCGGCCGGTCGCAACTGACGGGCGCCTCGTCCGAGGCGCGCCTGTTCCGCGAAGATCGTTCCTCTCTCGCTAACCCACCGTTGACGCTGACGTGAGATCGGGTCCGCCCGGTAACCGATGACTCGCGACCCGGCCGGCATGGTGGATCCGGGCGTCCTGCATCGGGACGCGCGGTGGCGCGGTGTCGATCTCGTGAAGCTGTTCTCTCCCCTCTCGGGGCAAGCCTTGTCCGGGCTGGCCGGATCGAGCCTGGCCGCGGCTGCGCCGACCCTGCGCCGACTCGCGCGGTGGCGCAGGTCCAGTCTGCTGTTGCGCATGGGCATCATGGTGCTGGCCGCGGTCGGTCTCGCGGCGGGCGGCCTCGAAGCCGCGATCGCCCTCGTGGCGGCACCCGAGCCCGCCCAGCAAGCCTCGGCGACGTCTCGGAACTGGACCGAGATCAACCACCCGATCGCGGTCTACGACCTCGCGGGGACGGAGTTCGCCAAGCTGCCCCTCGTGTACCGGGCGCGGCGACATCGGCCCGATGGCGCCCGCGAGGACGTGCTGACCTTCGGCAGCCTCGGGGCGGCCAAGCCCTACCTGCTGCTGTCGCTGCTCCGCCGCCGTACCGCGGCGGAGCGCGAGGGTTCGGCGGGGCTCGCCGACGATCTCGCCGGGCTTGCCGGCGCCCGCCACGCGACATTGTCGCGGATCCAGGCGGCGGCGCCCGCCGAGACCCGATTCGGCACCGTCGAGGCCGCCGAACTCCTGCTGTGGGACGCGGGCAGCGCGACGCCCTGCCTCGGCTTCCGCGGGCCGGCGGGCGCAGGCGTGCTGCGCATCGCCGGCTTCGCGTGCGGATCTCCGGGCCGGCCCCTCGGACGTGCCGCCCTGGGCTGCTTGATCGACCGGATCGACCTCCTGTCGGCGAGAGACGACGCCCCGTTGCGCGCCGTCTTCGTCGCGGCGGAGCGCCGGGCGGGCTCGGCCTGTGGCGGCGGCACGAGCGGCCAAGCCCTGACGTCGACGGATCTTGCGGGCGCGTCCGGGCTTCTGGTCATGGCGGGCCATCGCGCGACCTCGATCGATCCAGCCAGCGACATGCCCCCGCTTCGCGGAGCCATCTCGGTCGGTTTCCGTCAACGTTAAGCTGCGAAACTTCGCAAGGAACGGAAACTTAACCACGATCCTCCAGTTAGGTGGTCACCACAGAGGCGGGGCCGAAGATTCCATGGCATTTCGTTTATCGACCCTGGTCACGATCGCGGCGGTCTCCGCCGTGCTGACCGTGAGCGTCGCCGCGGCGCAGACCAAGAAGGTGCATACCGCCAATCCGGCCAGGAACGTCGTGATTGCCGAGATCTCGGACGCAACGGAAGGCCGCCCGCTCACCGTGAAGAAGCGGAGCTTCCTCGATCCCGGCAATGCAGTGCCGGTCGGCTCGGCGACGCCCGAGTATATCTCGGCCAACACGTCCGAGCTCCGCAACGTCTACACGACCTTCGCGCCGGCCTTCTTCGGGGAATCCGAACTGCCGGGCCGCTTCGACCTGCCGCCCAGCAATCCGCGGTTCAATCCATCGGCGGAACCCCGCCTGCCGCTGCCTTTCGACGAGTGATCGGAACGGCTCCTCGATAGCAGGGGCACGGGTCTGCCCGTATTCCTCCTGGCGGAGCTGTCTCATATTCGACGGTGATCGGCGGCATCCGTCGGTGGGCGGGCGCATGAGACGCGACCGCGCGGCGTGTTATGACTCATGCTTTCATGGACTCGAGCGCCGCCACCACGGCATCGCCCATGGCGGGGGTCGAAACCGTCGGCTCGCCGGGCCGGGCGATGTCGGCCGTGCGGCTGCCGTCGGCGAGCGCCAGCGCGATCCCACGCTCCAACAGGTCCGCTTCCGCACCGAGGTCGAAGGAATAGCGCAGCGCCATGGCGAACGAGCCGATCATGGCCAGCGGGTTGGCGGTACCGCGGCCGGCGATGTCGGGCGCCGAACCATGCACCGGTTCGTAGAGCGCCTTGCGCCGCCCGGTCACGGGATCGATGTTACCGAGGGAAGCGGAGGGCAGCATGCCCAGCGAACCCGTCAGCATGGCGGCGACATCCGAGAGCATGTCGCCGAACAGGTTGTCGGTCACGATGACGTCGAACTGCTTCGGGGCGCGCACGAGTTGCATGCCGAGCGCGTCGGCGAGCTGGTGGTTCAGCGTCACATCGGCGTAATCGCGCGCGTGGAGTGCCGTCACGGTCTCGAACCAGAGCACGCCGCTCTTCATCACGTTGCGCTTCTCGGACGACGTGACGGTGTTGCGGCGTTGCCGCGCGAGTTCGAAGGCAACGCGGGCGATGCGCTCGATCTCGAATGTGTCGTAGATCTGGGTGTCGATGCCGCGCCTCTGCCCGTTGCCGAGGTCGATGATCTCTTTCGGCTCGCCGAAATAGACGCCGCCCGTCAGCTCGCGCACGATCAAGATGTCGAGGCCTTCGACCAGTTCCCGCTTCAGCGACGAGGCGTCGGCCAGCGCGGGGTGGCAGATCGCCGGCCGCAGGTTCGCGAAGAGACCGAGATCCTTGCGCAGCCGCAGCAGGCCGGCTTCGGGCCGGTGCTCGTAGGGAACGGTGTCCCACCGCGGTCCGCCAACGGCGCCGAGCAGGATGGCGTCCGCGGCCCGGGCGCGGTCCATGTCGACCTCGCCGATGGGGGCGCCGTAAGCCTCGTAGGCGGCCCCGCCAACGAGGCCGCGCTCGATCTCGAACTGCGCCACGCCCGCGTCCCCGAACCAGGCGACGACCTTCTCGAGCTCGGCCGTCACCTCGGGCCCGATGCCGTCTCCCGGAAGAAGCAGAAGCTTATGGGCCGGCATGGGTCCTCGCACGCGTCAGTGTCGGGCGGAGTGCTAGCCCGCGGGACCCGGGCTTGCAAGGCGGCCGCCCCCCGCCAAGTTTGCCTCCCGCCCCGCTCTTTGGCACAAGGGCGCCATGCTGGCCCTGCGCTCCGCCCTGTTCAACCTGCTGTTCTACCTGGTGCTGATCGGCCTGATGCTCATCGGGCTACCCACGCTGGCGTTCGGGCGTCACGCCGTGCTGCGGATGGCCAACATCTGGGGCCGCGCGTCGCTGCTGCTGCTGCGCGCGGTCTGCGGAACGCACGTGGAGTTCCGGGGGCTCGCCAACATCCCGCCTCAGGCCTGCATCGTGGCGTCGAAACACCAGTCCTTCATCGAGATCATCGCTCTGTCGGGCCTGTTCCCGGATTTCACCTTCGTGTTCAAGCGCGAGTTGACCCGCATTCCGCTGTTCGGATGGTACCTGGCGATGAGCCGCCAGATCGCGGTCGACCGCAGCCAGGGACGCTCCGCCCTGACCGAGGTCAGCCGAAGGGCCAAGGACGTCCTGGCCGAGGGCCGGCAGTTCCTCATTTTCCCGGAAGGTACGCGGCGGCCGCCCGGGGCGCCCGCGGATTACAAGTTCGGCGCGGCCTTCATCTACGCCGAGACCGGCGCCACCTGCCTGCCGGTGGCGTTGAACTCGGGCCTGTTCTGGCCGCGCCGGTCCTTCATCCGTCGTCCCGGCACGATCGTGATCGAATTCCTGACGCCGATCCCACCCGGACTCGACCGAACGATCTTCCATGCCCTGCTGCGTGACCGGATCGAGGCGGCGAGCGACGCCCTCTCGGCCGAGGCCTTCGAAGCTGACCCGGAGCTTGCGTCCCATGTGCCGGGCCTGGCCGCTCCGGCCGGCTGATGTCATTTCGCGCGGGAAAACGCGGCTCCACGCATTGACCGCGACGGAGCCTAAGTTCTATGTTTGTTCTCATCCGGACCAGGACGAGAACGCCCGTGACACCGTCATCCCTCAGCGCCTCCTCCCGTCCCGCCGCCGTCACCCCGCCCATGTCCCGTGTCCCGGGTGGCGGACCGACCTCGGGCGACGCGCCGCTCGCCGGCCTCGCGGGCAGCGCCTTGTCGGGTCGGTTCCGGCATTGGCGCGGGGCCAGCGGACAGCGATATCTTTTCTCGGTTTTCCCGCTCGATCCGACCGGATCCGCGGACGACCTGCCCCGCTTCGAGGACGCAGTCGTTCTGGCGGTCTCGCGGCACGACGACGGCGCGCGCCACATCCTGGCGGCCGACGAGACCGGGGTTTTACCGGACCTGTTCTTCGCCAGCGCCGGGTTCCGGCATGCCGTGGCGGGCGGCGCCAACGAGATCCACGTCCACCTCCTGACCGAACGCGCTCCAGAGCGCGCCGCCATGATTCGCGACCTCGACGCAGGCTGACCTGAACGCCGCAAGGGCTCGGCAGCGACGGGTTTCAGGAACAAACGACGCCAGGGCTCGTTGACCTCTGCCCTCCATAGCGGACACAGTCATGACCCCTCGTCTGCTTCTCGCGGTCGCCTCAGCCTCGGCGGCCGCCATCTCGGCCTGCGCGCCAGTGGCCCTGGCGGCTCCTCCCGCCTTGACCGAGAAGGCGGTCCAGGACGCGTCGTTCTCGCCTCTGCCCGATCGATCCAGCGCGCGCGCCGAGCCCGAGGTGGTGAAGGCCGAGGTGTTGCTCGACCGGGCGCATTTCTCGCCGGGCGTCATCGACGGGATCGATGGCGACAACTTCCGCAAGGCGGTTACGGCCTATCAGAAGCAGATGGGGCTTCCCGCTTCAGGCAGGCTCGACCAGGCCACGTGGGACAGGTTGACGGCCGGCGCGCCCGCGCCCCTGACGAGCGCCGAGGTGACGGGCGCCGATGCCAAGGGTCCGTTCACCAGGCGCATCCCGCTCGATTTCGAGGCGCAGTCGCGGCTGAAGCACATGGGCTATCATGACATCGGCGAAGCGCTTGCCGAGCGCTTCCACATGAGCCAGCCCTTGATCATGGCGCTGAACCCGGGCCGCACGTTCGCGGCCGGCCAGCAGATCGTGGTGGCCAACGTCGAGCGCGGCAAGCCGACCGACAGGGCCGCGCGGGTGGTGGTCGACAAGACCGGCCACGACGTCGAGGCGCTCGCGGCCGACGGGCGGCTCCTCGCATACTATCCGGCCTCGATCGGCAGCACCGACAAGCCGGCACCGACCGGGGACTTCGCGATCCGTCGCATCGCCCACAACCCGGACTACACATATTTCCCGCGATTCCATTTCAAGGGCGTCGGGTCCAAGGAGGCGTTCACGATCGCACCGGGTCCCAACAACCCCGTCGGGCTCGTGTGGATGGACCTGAGCTACGACGGCTACGGCATCCACGGCACGCCCAGCCCGGAAGCGGTCGGGAAGACGCAGTCGCACGGCTGCATCCGGCTCACCAACTGGGACGCGCTGAACCTGGCAGCACTGGTCGACAAGGATACGCCCGTGTCGTTCGGCGACGTCCCGGGCTCGACCGGGCCGGCGCCCCCCGCCCCGGCTCCGGCGGCGCCGATCGGCGGCCAGCCCTCGGCCGATGCGGCGTCGCTGAAACCCTGAACCCGCCCCGATAGGCCCCGACCGGCCCGTCGGATCGGGAACGTCAGGCCTTGAGGTCGTCCGGGACCTTGCCGCCGTTCTCGGCCAGCTTGGTCATCACCTGGCCGTGCAGCCACAGGTTCATGGCGGCCGAATCATCCGTGCTGCCCGAATAGTGCAGTTCCTGCGCCAGTTCCTTGCGCGACGAGAGGCTGCTGTCGAGGTCGAGCAGCTTCATCATGTCGAGGATCGAGTGGCGCCAGTCGAGCTTCTGCGGGTTCTTGGCCGCCAAGCCCTCGAGCACGGCCGCGACATCGACCGTCTGGGCCGGAGTTGCCGTGGTCGCGCCACCGCCGGCGGAGGCCGTGGGTGCGCCCGCGGCGGGCGGCGTCGCCGGAGCAGGTCCGTCGGGCGCCGGAGACGAAGTGATGGCGCCCGAGGCGGAAGCGGCCGTCTGCGGGGCTGGTGCCCCGGCATGATGGAAGATCTTGGAAACGATGGCACCGAAGATGCTCAAGGGGGTGTCCTCTTGCTGTGACGAGAGTGCTGTCAACGCCCGTGGCGGCCGAAGGTGGCGGCCCGGAGCCAAGTTGCAGGTTGCCGCGATTTTGCTTAGGCCACCGATGTCGCTAGCCTGGCACCGCGTCGCCATGCTCGACATCCAGCAGGGCCGGCCGGCCGTCGAACCCGGTCTCGCGGCGGCCCGCCAAGAGAAGGCCTTCGCTACATGACGAGTCGCGTCATTCCGGTCGATCCGTTCACGCTCGTGGTCTTCGGCGCCACGGGCGACCTGGCACAGCGCAAACTCCTGCCCGCCATGATGCACCGCGATCTCGCGGGCCAGCTTCCGCCGCCCGCCCGCATCATCGGGGTGGCGCGCCGAGACCTCAGCCGGGCCGACTACCAGGAGATGGCGCGCAAGTCGGTCAAGGAAGCGGCCGCCAAGGCCAACGGCGCCATCGAACCTTTCATCGAGCGGATCCACTACGTCTCGGCCGACGCGGAGCACGACGAGGGCTGGGACGAACTCACGGCGCTCGTCAACGAACGGGGCGATGACACCGTGGTGTACTACCTGGCCACGGGTCCCGACCTGTTCGTGCCGATCGCCGAGCGCATCGGCCGGCACGGGCTGAACCAGCCCCGCACCCGCATCGTGCTGGAGAAGCCCATCGGCAAGGACGCGGCCTCGGCCCTGACGGTCAACGAGGGCATCGGACGGGTCTTCCCCGAGGCGTCGATCTACCGGATCGACCATTACCTCGGCAAGGAGACGGTGCAGAACCTCATGGCGCTGCGCTTCGCCAACGCGCTGTTCGAGCCCTTGTGGAGCGCCGCCCACGTCGACAGCGTGCAGATCACGGTGGCGGAGGAACTCGGCGTCGAGGGCCGAGCCGGCTATTACGACAAGGCCGGGGCCATGCGCGACATGGTGCAGAACCACATCCTGCAACTGCTCTGCCTGGTCGCCATGGAGCCGCCCTCGTCGATGAAGGCCGACGCCGTGCGCGACGAGAAGCTGAAGGTGCTGAAAGGCCTGAAGCGCATCGACGGCTCCAACGCCGCCCACGTGACGGTGCGGGGTCAATACCGGGCCGGCGCTTCGGCGGGCGGTGCCGTGGCGGGCTACCTCGACGAACTCGGCGAGCCGAGCCAGACCGAGACCTTCGTGGCCATCAAGGCCGAGATCGGCAACTGGCGCTGGGCCGGCGTGCCCTTCTATCTGCGCACCGGCAAGCGGCTGCCCTCGCGGGTGTCCGAGATCGTGGTGAGCTTCCGCAAGGTGCCGCATTCGGTGTTCGAGGGCGAGCCGGCCCCGAACCGGCTCCTGATCCGGCTGCAGCCCGACGAAGGCATCCGGCTGTTCCTGATGATCAAGGATCCGGGCCCGGGCGGCATGCGGCTGCAGCACGTTTCGCTCGACATGAGCTTCGCGGCCGCCTTCGCGGTGCGCAACCCCGACGCCTACGAGCGCCTCATCCTCGACACCGTGCGGGGCAACCAGACGCTGTTCATGCGGCGCGACGAGGTGGAAGCCGCCTGGGCCTGGGTCGACCCGATCATCGAGGCCTGGCAGGCCTCGAGCGAACCCCCAAAACCCTATACGGCCGGCACCTGGGGTCCCTCCTCGGCCATCGCGCTCATCGAGCGCGACGGTCGCAGCTGGGCCGAACAGGACGGCTGATACGGCCCGCGCGGTCCCGAGGTCTCGGATTGACAGGCGGGACGACACCGATCTATCTAGCGGCACGTTCGGGGCTGTAGCTCAGATGGGAGAGCGCTGCAATCGCACTGCAGAGGCCAGCGGTTCGATTCCGCTCAGCTCCACCACCCACTGTATAGATTTCCGTATGTTTGGACCTTTTGTGACATGTGTCGACATGTCCGCAGGTTAGCTAGCTGGCCGTCGTATTATTCAGCTGAGAGACCGCCATGGTCGGGTTTCTCCGCCCAAACTAGAATTTGGTCTCCGCCGTAGAAACTTCTTTTCCGTGCTCGGATGCATTCGGGCCTTCGGAGACTGGTTTTGGGAAGAGTGGAGAGAGGTTCGTAAACTGCAGTCTCGAGTCGCGGGTTCAATCGGTTGAACGGTAGGTCGGCGGCTCGGCCTGGATGTGCGACCGCGACTCGATGCTGCTCTCGTGAAGATCAAGCGAGTGATCTGCCGGGTCTTTCGCCTGAGGCTCGATCGTCGGCGGTCTGGCAACCCGGGACCGGGCTCGATGGAGCCATGGTGATCTACCGCGACGTCGGGTATGTTGCAGTGACGGTACGTAGGGCGATCAGGATCGGATGGGGAGTCCGAGTTTTTCGCGCTGCTCGGCCCAGCTGATAGGGAGATCGGTCAATCGCGAGATGCCGAAGCCGCGCGGCAGGGTGCCATCCGCCGCAGCCTCGACGATATCGGGCGCCAGAAAGGCCAGCGACAATCCCATGCGGGCCGAGCGCTCGCTGATGCGGTCTCGCTGAGCGATGGTCTCAATGTCGGGGACGGATCCCGTCATGATCTCGCCGAGCCAGGACCGTCCCCGGGCGATGGCGTGCAGCAGCTTCGAGCGCGCCTCGGCCCGGATCGGACGCGCGGTGGCGCCGTCACCCGCGGGCCCGATCACCTCGCGCTTGCGCCGCATCGGCTGCGGCGACCAGGGGATCACGATCGGGTTGGCCGCGCTGGTTGCTGCTGCCTCTTCGCTGAGATGGATCTCGACAGCGCCTTTGCCGATCACTACCCGCGCGACGCTGTGCTCGATCCGCTCTCGATCCGTGATGGCCTCGGATCCGGCGGGCAGTGCGGTTCCGATCGCGTCCATGACGATGCCTTCCAGCTCGGATGCGGGTACCCGCGGAACCGAGCCGGCCTCACTCTTACGACCCTGCACCAGCATGGTGGAAACGTAGTAGCGGTAACGCAGCCCCTTCTTGACCGCATAGGTCGGGCTCATGCGGTTGCCCCGATCATCATAGAGGCGGCCCATAAGCAGAGCATCCGAATGCGACCGGCCCGAACGCCGCTCATGCAAGTTTCCGGTGAGCCTGGCCTGCACGGCATCGAAGAGGTCAGGGTCGATGATCGGTGCATGCTCGCCTGGATAGCTGCACTCCCGGTGATTCAGCTCGCCCAGATACATGCGATTGCGCAGCATGTGGTTTAGCGGCCCGTTGGTCAAAGGTACGCCGCCACGGGTTCCGCCCGCCGCCATGGCGCGTTGGCGCGTCAGGATGCCCATTTGGCGCAGCTCGCGCTGCAGGGCGGGCAGTGATCCCAGAACGAGATAGCGCTCGAAGATGAGCCGCACGGTCGCGGCTTCGGCCTCCTCGACCAGCAGTTTGCGATCCTCCACCCGATAGCCCATCGGCACCACGCCGCCGACCCAGATCCCCTTCTTCTTCGAGGCGGCGATCTTGTCCCGGATGCGCTCGCCGGTGACCTCCCGCTCGAACTGGGCGAAGGACAGGAGGACATTCAGTGTCAGCCGCCCCATGCTGCTCGTCGTGTTGAAGCTCTGGGTCACGGATACGAAGGACATTCCATGCTGGTCGAAGAGTTCGACCAGCCGGGCGAAGTCGGTCAGCGAGCGGGTGAGGCGATCGACCTTGTAGACCACCACGATGTCGATCCGATGCTCCCGGATGGCGGCAAGCAACTTCTGCAAGGCCGGGCGCTCCGTCGAGCCGCCCGAGAAACCGCCATCGTCGTAGCGGTCGCGGAGGAGCTTCCAGCCTTCATGCGCCTGGCTTTTGACATAGGCCTCGGCGGCTTCACGCTGGTTGTCGAGCGAGTTGAACTCCTGCTCCAGCCCATGCTCGGTCGACACCCGCGTGTAGATGGCGCAGCGGAGGATCTTTGGCGCAACCGGCTTCACGGCTGGCCTCCGACGCTCGGGCGTGCAGGTTCGGGTCCGAGGCGCAACAGTGCCGAGTTGCGCTCCGTGGGACTGTTGATCCGTAAGGGCTCCTTCTGGCGATCTCGCAATCCGAAGAACCGGTGTCCGTTCCATTTGGTGCCGGTGATGGCGAAGGCCACCCCCGAGAGGCTCGCATGGGCTTTACCGTTCCAGGCAAAGCCCTCATCGAGCGCCATCACCTGTTCCATGCGGCCCTGCCATTCGCGGCTGAGCATCGTCCCCGGCTTGAGGCTGAAGGGCGCCTGGGCCACGGCTCGGTCGGACACGCTCTTGTCCCGGTCTTCGGTCGATGCTTCGCGCAAGCGATCGAGCATGCGCCTTGTGCCGCGGCTGAGATCGCCGAAAGCTTCGACCTGGATCTGATAGGCCAGGACGCGGAGCAGCAAGGCACGTGAGATCCGCGTTGGCGCGATCCGCCCCGTCCGGTTGCGGTACTGAACCCGAAGCTGGCCGAGGTCGAGCCCGTGCAAGGCTTGGAGTTCGGCCGCGACGGCCTTCGCCGCGGCCGGCGCGAACGCCGGCCGTCGGATGATGCTTGCCTTAGCAGACGTGGCCATGGATCACGCGGCTTCCGCGGAGGGTATTAACTCGATGCGGTAGACCGAGCCCTTGCCGTCCCGTTGCTCACGCAAGATCGCGTAGCCGCGCTTCCGCAAGCCGGTCAGCGCCGCCCGTGTGGTGTGCGGCAGCCAGCCAGTCGTTGCCGTCAGCTCCTCGATGCCGGCGCCTGTTTCGCGGAACAGCAAGGCCATAACACCGGCGAGCTTGCTGCCTTGCCGCGGTGCGTTGCTGCCGGTGGGACTGGCCGGGCAAAGGTCGGGGTCGATCGCTGCGGCTGGCGCGTTGACGTTCGGGCTGTCGTGCTGGGCCGTGAGTACTACTGAGATTGCCGCGGCCGGGGAGACAACTTCGCCATGCTTGGGCTGGCTCGCGCTACGCCCCAGCTTGGTGATCACGAGGGCATAGGATCGACCCGTCTCAGCGTCGTGCCGGCAGACCGGCATGCCCGGCTTAGCCCGGATCTCGCGCGCGAGACCTTTTTCGATCAGAGCGGCGACAAGGCGTTCTGCCGCTTTGCCCTTCAGCCCTGCCGGCATGACCAGTGCGCCGTCATCGCGTTCTGCCGCAGTGGCGAGGGTCAGCGACTGAGGGGCGGTAAGCGAGGTGGATCCGAGCGAGGTGTTGAACTTGGTCATGATTGCCTCCATCGCAGTGTGCTGACGAGGCAAGATCGCCCTGTCACCACCGCGACCCCGCTTCGGCGCTCACGCCAGCAGGGTTCTCGGGGAGGCGCCTCGACCACCTTCGGGCCGTGGCTCACGTCCACACCAATGCTCGGTTCGGAGCACGAGTCCAGTCGATTTACGCGACCGCTCCAATCGAGCCGCCCGGAAGGCGACCGATCATCGGGCAATAATGATTGTAACCTTGCCAAGGTTGGGGTCGAGGATTAGAATCCCTTCGCCCGCTCCAAAATATTATTGAAAATTCAAATGCTTAGAACGGTCCTTCGGGGCCGTTTTTTGCTTACAATCTCCTCAGTCGGCGCTGATGTAAGCACCCTGTAAGCAGATGATCGGAAGCCGCCGGATAGCAACGGTCGCTCCGGGTGGTGCCGGGGCGGTCTGACGGCACGATGAGCGCCGGTCGGGGCTCCGTTGGACGCATCGATTTGGGGACGACGAGCGTGTCCTGCCAAGCGATCTCCTGGCTAGGCGTGGCCACGTCCGTCAGATTGTTCCTCGGCGATGCGAGTGCGTGCCACGCCCTTGAAGCTAGGCGTTGCGCCGCGCGTGGCTGACGCCTAGGGTGAAACACGAGTAGTAACTCGTTCCATCGTGTTACTCGTCGCATGTGGTCGGCCGGAGCGTATGGTGGGCGAAGAGCAGCGGGATCTTAGATGGGGCGTTGAGCGCAGACTTGAGTTTATCGAGTTCCCCCTTGCGCTGGATGACGGCCGGTCGAAGGCCGCGTTCGCAGCCGTTGTTGTGAGGCTCGACGAGGCCCTTCCAGTCCGCGAAGGTGAGAAGCTGATCGCGGGCGCGCTCGAACTTGGCCCTCAGCGC
>JAABUY010002266.1_pt1 | contig 23270 bp, 41 predicted proteins | sample 5560271 | NCBI WGS metagenome assembly JAABUY01 (sample SAMN10711886, study PRJNA513374) | rock metagenome | isolation source: Antarctica rocks | place: Antarctica: Victoria Land, University Valley | reverse complement strand
CGTGGCCGGGAAGGTCGCGGGGTCTGTTATTGCCTTGCTGGAGATGCTGTCAAAGGCCAGGCCCAGCGCGCGCGGCCGCGCCCGGGGCGTCCTGAGCGGAAAGCCAGTGCTGGCGTGGCCAGGTGTGAACGGCGCAGGCGTGCCGCACGGCGTGCGCTGCTCGCTGTGCATTGTGCACAGCGAGCAGCTCGCAGCCTCGTGCGGGCAGCCTGGTTGCAGATCTACTGAGAGTTGTCGTGCGCGTGGTGGGATGCACAAAACGTGTATACCAACAGGCTGTACATACAGAGTGCAGGACTGTGCTCCTTGTTCGGACCGTTGCGAAACGAAGCTAGCTGTCCTCGCTCGCGTTTGCGTCAGTAGGGCTAATTGTAGGTTTGTTTCCTGCCACACAGGCCCCGAGGTGAAGCTCAGGCAGGAGTCACCTACGTCATCTTGCTCCCAAGACGCCTGGTCTGCCTAAACGTCGCCCAACAAGGAACAACAGTCACAAGCTTGTCTGTGAGGTCACACACGAGCTGACAAACTTGAAGGTGCGCACACTGCTTCCCTGTGTATTGGTCTCTGGACTGGCACCACATCCTTGGAGAAGCGATAGTAAATCCTAGGTGTGGTGGCGTGCAAGGGAGTACTGGTTGAGCAGCAGTTACCATATCTGTTCTATCCTCACCTGGTGCTTGAGCACGTAGCAAGCATAGTTCGTAGCCCTGTACCTGCTATAGCTGGCTTTCTTTAGAACGTATGCAGTGTTTCTTCTTCTGCAGGTGACTCAGGTACGCCGCTGTGGTACAGCGTGGAGGTAGCGCAGCGCAGCGTATAGCGCGGAGGTACAGCGTTGACGGCACACGCCGGAGTGTATCAGCCGACCGTGTGTGGTGGCAGGCAAGATGCTGAGGGGCGCGCTCTTGCGCGCCGCGAGGACTGCAGCGCAGCGCTTGCCAGCAGCGCTGGCTGCAACGCCTGCCTGCGCGGCATGCTGCTCCCAGGGAGCGCGGCTGTTGCCGGCGTCCAGCGCGTCTGGCGCGCCTGCTGCGCTGACGCGCGACCTGCACCGCCTGGCCTTCCTGCCCGCGTCCGTGCGCGGGCTGCACGGGACAGTGCGCCCCAGGCGCTCCAGCTTCACGCCTACCCTGCTTGTGCAAAGCTGTGCAGGTCGGGCGCTGCGCCCAGCCTAGTGCAGCAAAGCGCGCTTAGCTGTGCAGGCGCTTGGCTTAACCTGCCAAAGCGACCCTCCTGAGCAGAGCCGGCTCCTGCTGTTTCGCTCATGTGGCTGCGCGGGCCTGGCTTCACCGGTAGGCGCGGCGCGCAGGGCGCAGCGCTGCAGCGGCCGGCCGAGGACACTGAGCACAAGGGCGAGCCCAGCGTGGAAAAGCCGCAGATCCGCCACGACGCCGGCGACACGCGCCACGACGCCAGCGGCGAAACCAAGAGCAAGACGTATGACGAGGGCTACATCGCACCGCACCCGGGCTCCGCTAACCAGGACGAGCCGGACGACGACACGGCCGGCACCTACATGATGTCGTGCGCGCCCAGTGGTGTCCGGCTGAGGGGACCGGGAGTGCGGCGGCAAGGGTCCACGCCTGTAGCGCGTCTGCACACTGTTCGGGAGAGGCAACCAGGAGTGCAGCGGCAAGGGTCCAAGACTGCGGCGCGTCTGCTCGCTGTGACGCTGCATGCAGACCATGTGCGCGGCGCCCTTGCACCCCTGCAGCTGTAGGTCCTGGCACGCCTCACGCGCTGTCGGCACAGGCAGCGTCCGGGCACAAGGCGTGCCTGGCGGCGCGCAGGCACCCGGTGTATACGCCAGAGTACGTGATGAGCATCCAGCCGCGCCACAAGAAACCCGAGTCGGCCATGGACTGGACGGGCTACTGGACGGTGACGGCCATGCGCTGGTCGTTCGACACGCTCACCGGCTACCGCGCGGACCGGTTCATGAGCTCGTCGCGCTGGCTGATCCGCATCCTGTTCCTGGAGACGGTCGCCGGTGCGCGGCCGCGCCAGGAGGCCAGCATGTTTGTCTGCGGCGGCGTTGCGCCAGGCCGCTTGGGTTGGCTTGACGCCTGGCAGGTGCTGGGAGCCGTGATGCGCAGTGCTGGACTGTTTGGCACGAGTGCAGCTCACAAGTAAGTGTGCGAAGGAGTTGTGAGCCTGGTGGGTCCTGGGCAGTGCTGGCAGATGCTGCATGTGTGCCCGTTAGGCGCCTGGCTGCTATGGCCTCGTCCGATGCCTTCAGGTCGCAGCAAAAGCGATGCAAGGTGCCCGCGACAGACGCATGCAGCCGTGCACGCACGTGCATGCATGCCCGAGACTGCGGAGCGCGCGCAGGCGTGCCCGGCATGGTGGGCGGCATGCTGCGCCACATGCGCTCGCTGCGGACCATGCGGCGCGAGTGCGCCGACCCTCCCGACAGCTTCCTGTCTGTGCGGGCGTGCTTGATGCTCTGTACGTGCATGCACGGCGCGCGTTCGCCGCGTGAAAGACCTGCGGCTTCAAGTGTTGCTCGCCTGTCGCATGTCAGGTGGCAAATGTCCCAAGCCCGTTTTGCCGGGTGGGTGCTGCCGTGCGGCTGCATCCCTCTATGCGCAAGTTTAAGGCGGCGAGCCTGGGCTTGCGCGCAGCCATGGCTGGATCCACACGCTGCTGGAGGAGGCCGAGAACGAGCGCATGCACCTGCTGACCTTCCTGACGCTCAAGGAGAAGAACCATTTGCTGTTCCGCACGCTTGTCATCGGCGGGCAGGCGCGCCCACGAGCCCGCTGTTTCGTTGGGGCGAGGCCTTGCGGCGCTGACTGTCCCAGCAGCCGCTCTGCTGGTGAGACGTGTGTTATAAGGTGTCCAAGCCAAGCAGAACTGTTGCTGGTACAGACTGTTGCTTCAGGGTGGTGGCAGGCACACCGATCCATGTCACCTTTGCTGTTGAGTCTGGCTGAGTGCGCTACGTTGGGTGTAGCTGACAGTTCAACCTGCTTGCAGGGCGTCTTCTTCTTGCTGTACACCATCTTCTATTCGATATCTTCGCGGCACTGCCATGCGTTTGTTGGGTGCGCGCTCGTGCCCGAGCAAGTAATGCACTTCTGCCTGCGCCGTTTCCCTGCACCTAGTGTCATGGGTTGGAACTGGCATGACCTCAGTTCTGGCGTGGGTTTATGTTGGAAGCAGCCCCTCAGCCTGTGCGCCGCGCATGTGATTGTCTGCCGTGCTGAGCTTTTGTCATGCGGAGCATGCTGTGGCTCGGGCATTATATCATGGGCCGGTGGCCTGCACGGATGGCTGGTGACCTGCACGGGTACAAATGGCGTGTGCTCTGTGCTCAGGTACCTTGAGGAGGAAGCCGTGAAGACATGTGAGGAGCCCCGTGTTGCTAATCTCGAAATCTGCTCGTGACTGCTTCCCTGTGTTTTCAGCTTGTCAGATACACCCAGCGTGCCTTGTTTGCTTGCTGCTTCTGCCATCATGGACAGGCTATGACTTGTCTGCCACTGCCTTCATCACAGACAACACAGACGTTGATGGGACATTCGATATATGCTGAATTCATGGTAATCAGCTGCCGCGTCCTGACTGCGCCGCGCGCCGCGCAGACACGCACTTGCTGCACCAGATTGACAGCGGTGAGCTGGAGGAGTGGAAGCACCACCCGGCGCCGGCTATCGCGCGCAACTACTGGAAGATGCCACGTGATGCCACCCTGCGCGACGTGCGCCCGCGCCCCCTCAGCGCCGGATCTGCAATGGCTTTCCGCGTACATCCACAGAAGTTCAGTGACAAGGGCAGCCCTGTGTGGCGTCTGCGCACCCAGCCATGGCCTGTGCGGTTGTATTGTGTCTGTGTTCTGCCTGCAACTAGGGTGCTGGGACGTCCGAAAACGCTGCGGGTGCATCATGCACAGCCGCTCTGAGAGCCGATATAGGAGTGCTCAACACTCACGTTATCACCCATGCCCGTCCGTGGCATCCAAGCCGCCGGGCGCGTGGGCGCTCAGCAGCGCCCGTGGGCGCCCAGGTGGTGCGGGCGGTGCGCGCGCGCAGGCCAGCGTGGCCCTAAACCTAGTCCTATCACAGCGCACTGACGACCTGCGCGCAGGTGGTGCTGGCGGTGCGCGCCGACGAGGCCTGCCACTCGCACGTCAACCACACCTTCTCGGAGCTCAAGACGCATGAGAAGAACCCTTTCAGCGGCAAGGGCAGCGAGCTGGTCGCCTGAGCGCCAGGGATGCCAGCGTCGCAGAAGGCGACAGCGAGCTGCGTGGCGAGCGCCACGGCAGCTCGCAGCAGGGCAGAGCAGGGTGGGCACCTGGGGGTAGCGAGTAGGATATCAGGGTATATAATGCGGGAAGCGCAGCTACAGGCACACTGCCCTTGTGCCAAGAGCAGGGGTTGAGTTGGATAGGACTTGAAAGTGCAGTAGTTTTGTGGCATGACACTCGTGTCATGCCATAATCGGGCGAGGATTGTGCGCAAGGCATTCCTGCTGTCAGGCAAGGCGGCGTGTCCGGTGTATGGCTTCATACCAGGAACAAGAACGTCTGGTATGGTAGCGGTATGGTAGCGGATGAAGGAAACATGGCGCCCACCGTGCTCATGCCCGACACCTCAATTGCTTCTGTTGTCGCTTCAGGTATGCTGACACAGTGGGCGTTCGAGGTTGCTGGCAGAGTGTGCTTCAAGATAGTGTGTTGGTTTGGGTTGGCGTGCATCAACCAGCTGTACGCTTGCAAACATGTTTGCCTGCGCTGCATGCATGTCTATGACTTAATTGACTTAATTGGTTGCATGACCGTAATGTCGACAAGCTTTTTGCTCGAGCTAGAGATTTGTGCAAGCAGCATGTTTCTTAAACTGCACCCTATGTAACATAGGACTTGAGCTGCCACGTTACACTTAAATAGTCGTGCGCACAGTGCTGCCTGCGCCTGTCACCAAGCACTCGTCGTTCAGTATCGACGGAGGTTCATAGTGAGAAATAAAGAAAAACAGTTGCTGTTCCTGCTGTGTCCTGCTCTTCGAGTTGTATTTTCAAACAGAAAGCTTTTCAAAGAGCACATCCAGGCTTCCGCAGCTGACCTGGTGGATGTAGCACGCAAGCCGCGCCGTCGGGGTCGCTCAGCCGCGGCGCTGCGCAGTGTGGCAGGATGCCCTCCGTGGCGGACGTCCCAGACGTCGCCGCCGCGCTGTTCACCAGCCAGCACCGCGCGGTGAAGCTGGCGGGCAAGCGCGGCCTGCGCGCCGCGCCCGCTGGGACAGGCTCGGTGCGCCTTCCCCTGCTGTCGCGTGCCGGGGCTCACACCACACACAAGCGGGAGCACACCTGTGCAGCGACGGGCGCTTTACCTGCCCGCCGGATAGCTTTTCGCTGCACTGCGCCTGCGCTGCTAAGGTAAGGCCAGAGTGGTTTGACGCCGGCAGGTGCAGTGCGCGCTGTAGTCTTGAGCGCTCAGAGCTGGGGCTCCCTCCTCTGCAGACCTGCTGTAGGCTGATATGTTCTATGACAACACCCAGGATACCCGCACACTACGCCTGCGCATTCACGTTGAGGCACTTCAGTGCTTCTCTCCGCAACAGCGTGATATAATGGGGGCCCGTGCCAAGCTGCTGGGAAGCGGTTATGTGTGTGTGGGCACTCCGTATGCAATATCAGAGCGTGCGCTTGCCGTCCCCCGATGTCGTGCCCCTCACGATTATTCCCCGTTCCATCTGCCCGACCGCGCGCGTGCACGCAAAGCAGCCACTTGGTCCACCAGAGGGAGCGTGTTATGCTCTGGCGCCAACACAGTGGCGCTGCTGGGGGCAGTGCTTCGACATGAGCGAGGCGCTGAACTGGACGCAGCGCGCGGGCGCGCACCCGCCCAGCCGCTTCAGCCCGGCGTCGCTGCCGCGCTGGCCGCGCGCCACGTGCACCTACATGCGCGCACCCCTCGCCGCGGCCGCGCCCCCTCGCGCTGCGGATACTCTCCTATGCCTGCTACGAATGTTCTTGCTGCGCAAGCTAGGGGCCAAGAAGGCGTTGTCAACTGCCAGGGCGAGTCTGTGCCGGCAGGCCTGCATGCAGCGCCGACGCTGGCGCGTATCCCATCCGCAGGACCGGCGGCTGCGGGGCCCCCGCGCGACCGGGCACGCGCGCGCGCAGGCTGCGCTCGGCGCGGCCGAACCCTGCGCACTACATGCGCAAGGGCGGCGGCTCGCTGGTGCGGCCGCTGGCGGGCCCGGCGGCGGCGGCGGCGCGCGCAGCGCGGCCCGGCCCCGCGCCGCCGCGCGCGGGCGCGTACCGGCGGCGCTCCAACCTGCCCAACACGGCCTTCCGGCGCTTCTACGAGCGCGGCGACCTGCCCATTGCCATGGAGCACCGCGGCATGAAAAACGTCATCCGCTGGAAGGCGCGGCGGCCGCCCGCGACCAGGCAGCACGCCCGCTGGACGCACGCCCGATGGACGCATGCCTGCACGCTCGGCGGCCAGAGCTGTGACTGCCAAAGGACCAGGGGCACTGCTGTCTTGTGTCACTAAGGTTGTAGTTTGTTTAGTAAGGGATTCGCGACTACAGGTACCTGTGAACAGGGGCGGCACGCGCGCCACGCGTGCCCGCCCGGACGCGCGCAGGTGGACCTGGACAAGCTGGACTACCACCACTACCTGCCCCTGTTCTTCGACGGCATCCGCGAGACGCAGGAGCCCTACCGCTTCCTGGCCGTCCAGGTCGCCCGCCCCGCCCTCCTGGCGCCGCGCCCGCGCTTGCACCCCCCAAGGCGCGTGCGCTGCGCTGAGAGCGTGCAGAGCGGCAGCGCCATGCACGCGAGGGCCTCTGGCGACAAGGGAGTACAGCGGTAGGACCTGCCGTGCTCGAGCCTGGAGTACCAACATGGCGTAGGGCCACATGTGCTCTGCTGCTGCCTGACTTCTGCAGAGGCCCGGCGCGGCGCTGGCTGCTCCAGGGGCCGCCGAGCTGCCCGCATGGGAGCCCAGCCAGCGTCATGAAGCACTGCTCGCTCCGGCCTCCCGCCTGCAGCAGCAGACAAACCGGGTGGCACAGTCGTGCATTGCCCTGCAGGGCGTGGAGGCCCTGCAGGGTGTGGAGGCCCTGCAGGGGCAGACACCCTGGGTGGCACAGTTACATGTGCAAGAACCTGCAGGGCGTGGAGGACCTGCTGAAGGCCGGCGGCGCCAAGGTGCTGCCGGTGCTGCCGCAGCTCATCATCCCCATCAAGACCGCGCTGAACACGCGCGAGCACTTGGTGCGGGCGCGCCCGCGCCGGGCGCGGCCTGCCAGCGCGCGTGCCACGCGCGCCAGGCCGCACATACTGTGCAGCTCTCGTGCACCTGCATGAGAAGTCCTCAGAATATAAGTATGTTTGCATGGTACGAATGTGCCTGCTGTGCTTCAGAAGCTGCACAGCATGCGCCTGTTGGAGCGGTGTCGGCAGATGCTCAACCAGTCTGGTACCACGTGAGACACAGCCGACCGCGCGTCTTACTCGGGTCCAAACATACAACCTAGAGTGGAACAGAGAGCGGCCCGAGCGCGGGCAGGTGATGTGCATCGCGCTGCAGCTGCTGCAGAAGCTGGTGCTCAGCGCGGAGCAGATCGGCGAGGCGCTCGTGCCCTACTACCGCCAGGCGCGGCGCGCTGTGGGCCGTGGCACGCGCGTGGCAGTGCACGCACGTAAGAGGGTTGGTCGTGTTTTTTTCAGCCCACGATGGTGCACAGACAGGTCAAGCGCGCGGGGTGCATGCATGCGTGGCCTCCTATGCCTTGAGGCCAGGGCCGTCAATGTTTGAGGCAGAAAGCCGAGCCTGCACTCGATTGGGGCCCAGCCGCACATGCAGTCATCCAGTGTCACGCCACGCAGCGCAGCGGCTGGCTGGACCACTTAGGCCGGCTGCATCACTGCCCTGCTGCAGGAGTTCCGTGTCTGCTGCTCAGGACATTTTCGCGCCTCACAGGAGCGAACCCACGCTCCGCGCGCGCGCGCAGCTGCTGCCCATCCTGAACCTGTACAAGGCGCGCAACAAGAACCTGGGCGACGCGATCGACTATGCGCAGCGCGAAGCCACATGCCTTGGCGAGCTCATCGCGGCCGCGCTCGCGCTGCTTGAGCGCACCGGCGGCCCCGACGCGTTCATCAACATCAAGTACATGGTGCCCACATACGAGTCCGCGCTGCGCTAAGGCCCCGCCTTAGCTCTATTAGCGGCTGGATGCTGCATGGGACAGAGGTGTGGCAGCGCCGCCCCTGGCACTCGACCAGGCCAGCTGTTGAGGCGGGAGTGGGCGCGTCTCTTCTTGTCCTTTTGGCACCACACAGCGTCTGGCCCATGCCGTCTGGACCCAGGGCACACACACCGCCCTGGTGAGGGGCGGCTCTAGCCACACATGGGATCCCGCTGCGCGGGGCAGTGTGCCCCAGGGGCAGCCTCCCCGGGACACCTTTGCGCCTGTGGGGCCGGCGCGGCCCTTGTGCCAGGCACTGTGCCGCAGAAGCGGGTTTGAGGAGCCTAGATGGAATATGCGGCCTCCCAGCATGCTCTGGGCGTGAAGGTTCTGCAATTGAGAGATGCTGCGGGGCTGCAAGGCGCCGTGGGCTACAGGCCCATGTGCTAGGCATGCTCTTGCAATACCACGTCACATCATCAGCACTCCCCCCTTACAGCAATGCTCGTGGCGGAACCGACACTGCCACATCGCCTCCTATGACTGCTCAAATACTCACAAAGTCATTGCATGCGTTCCTACCCTGCGCACAAGCTGCCTCAATGAAAGAGCACGCACTTCAGCAACTTGCTCACCGCTCTCTGCTGCACCGACCGAACGCCCGTCAGTGCTCGGCATGCACATAGTCCAGGAACACAAAGCGCTGCTCCAGCCAGCGCAGCGCGAGCAGCGCCGCCGCGCTCGCCGCCGCGCCGCCCAGCGCCGCCGCCAGGCCCGCGCTGGGCAGCCGCGCGCCCGCGCCCAGCAGCGACGCCGCCGCCAGCGCGGCCGCCGCGCCGGCGACGAGAGCGGCGCTGCCGCAGCAGTGCGACTTTTCAGCAACGCCCAGCATGTCAACACCATTTCACTCACCAAGGCCCACCTCAATGAGCCATACGCACCAGCCAACAGGACTTGGCCCCGTGATGGGTATGCAGGGTAGGGTAGAGCAGGGCATGGTAGGGTAGGGGCACCCGGTGTGCATGGCAGCGGCGCGGGGCCGCACCGCTGCAGCAGCCCGACCGTGCGGAACGCGCGCGAGCAGCTGGCGCACTGCGCCGTGTGGCTCTCGAAGCGGTCGAGCAGCTCGCGACGGGTCAGCGGCGGCGCGGCTGCGGCCGCGGCCTCCGCGCCAGGCGGCCACGGCAGCGGCGCGCCCGTGAACCAGCGCCGCGCGGCGGCGACCGCCGTGTCCATGGACGTGGGCAGGTAGTAGTGCCGCCGCCACTGCCCGCCCACCCGGCGCAGCTCGCGGTCCTGCGCCGCGCGCAGCCCGCACGTCATAACTCTACCCCACCCTCCCAGGTAGTAGTGCCGCTGCCACTGCCCGCCCACCCGGCGCAGCTCGCGGTCCTGCGCCACGCGCAGCTCGCAGGGTATGCCCTACCTTTCCATGGCGCCGCGCGCTCGCACTTGTGCACGTACGGCGTGGCAACATATGCACTTCGCTTTGCGGTGAAGCTGGAGCTGAGCGGTCTGACGGCAGCGCACAGGCGCAAGCAGCGCCGCACCGGCGGTGCCGTGCAGCTTCACGAACATGGGCAGGGGTCGCCAGCGGCCTGCGTGCCGCGGCACGACCAGTGCCACTACAGCCCTAGCTGGAGGGGAGACAGAGTGGGTGAAGCAGAGGCCGCGGCGCCCTGCCCGCGCGCCTGCATGTAGAGGAAGCAGTTGTCGCCGTCGAGCACGGCGTGCTGGCTGAAGTGGCCCAGCCAGCGCGGCATGCGCGTCACGGCGAAGCGCATCAGCGCGTTCGCGCCCGCGGCCGGCGTCACCATCGCGAAGAACAGGCGCGCGCGCCCGGGCGCGGTCGGCACGCAGTGCGTGATCATCTGCACAGCACATCGATGCTCATAAACACTTGCTAATGTAGACTGCTTGCAGCAGCAGTCGTCCCAGCAAGATTAGCACGTTTATCTCGGATCTGCATGCACCATCACACGCAGGTCATGTACACACTCGTGCTTGCAAGAAAATCAAGTGACTGGAGAACCTGAACCCTGTCTTTCTGTCCTCCCTGGGTGCCCGTGGCATGCACAAACCTGCGCCCGACCGCCACGCAGGCACATGCTGCGCATGCTTGCGATGCGCACGCACGACTTCGGCATCAAAGTCGCACACGCAATGGCGGCTGCTCAAGCAGCCTACATGCGCAACAGCTGCAACACACACGCATGTCATGTGTGTCAGTGCACCTGCAGGCCATGGGCGCGCATGCCATGCGCATGTCAGCGCACCTGCAGGCCGCGCTCGCCGAAGCGGTAGCGCGCGAGCGTGGGCGGCTGCCACAGCAGCTTGTTGCGCGTGCGAGTCGCCGTTGGCGCCTTGGCGTGCGGCGCGGCCACGGCCTCGCTGGCGACCTGGAAGCCCTCGACGGGGTCCGACGCCAGCGCAGACATCCTGCGGAGCCGCGCCTAATAGCTTTTTCTGTCTACTCTGTATACTTGAGGCAGCGCAGACATGTTAAGGCTTAGGTAACTCAACCTAGATTTCCTGGCGAGCATGATAGGCATGCTGGCCGAGCACAGGTCCAAGCGCAATGAGCCGTGCCCTGCTCCAAGCACAGACAGGAAGGGTCTACAAACCAAGCTTCACTGCCAGCAGCTCGCTGCAGCCAAAGTCACCGCACTCATCGTCGTCCCACGCCACAAAAGCTGCCCAGGCATCTGCTCTCAATGCTGTCTGGCAGAGCCCTGTTGTGCCGCGCCCGGGGCGCGCCTGTACAGCGACGGCTTGGTGCGGTCCGCACCGCCGATCACGCCGTGGTGCGAGAACGGTACGTGGCTCGGGTCCAGCACATTCTCCACCAGCACGTCCACGCCATACCTGCATAGAAGCCACCGTCAAGATCCACGCGCTGAGTCAGTTAGCCGCTTTAAACACTGCATGCGATTTTTTGCGCAAGTCGGACGACTGGCAATTTTCCCATGCTGATGCCCAAACAACGCAATTATTCGCATTCAGTCCTTCGAGACGTCAACGAGTATTTGCGCCAGGCTGGGCTGCGCGCCTCACCCCAGCGCAAAACGTGTGGAGACTGCTGTCATCGCATCATACCAGGCTGGCCCGCTGAGGCAGCGCACACATTGCGTGCCATGCAGCTGCCACCCGTAACCAGTAGGGACCGGCGCCAGGTCTACGGCCCTGATGGTAACAGATGCAGGCGGCTGGGCACGCCGAGCGCCGGGCGCGCACGGGACGTCGCGCATGAACCAGCCGGACAGGTACAGGTTTGGCGTCCGGGTCGTCCAGCTCCTTCACCGCGACAGCCGGCGTGGCCGCGGCCTCCGCCGCCGCGGCCGGCCCGCCCTCCGCCCACACCCAGAGCAGGCCGTCGGGGCGAACCTGCGCGCGCGCCCGGGCCGCTGGCACAGGGCGGCTTGCTGCGCAGCACTCTGTGCGGAGCCCCCTCCTGCACAAGCTCCTGTGTGCTGCAGGCGGGCACGCGGGACCATCAGGCCCTGCTTCCCAGCCAAGCCTGTCCGCACCTGCTCTGCATGTTGTAGCACACTGTGCGGTCTGCCCAAGGAAGAATGCACCGCGCGGCACAGAGGTGGGACATGCATCAGTTATTGTGCCACAGTAAGCTGGACCTAACACAAGCAAGGAATGCAGGCGGCAGCAGGTAACCGAGCGGCACAGCATCAGCGCGCAGGGACCGCGCCTGCGCGGGGTGCACCACGGCGCACGAGCGCGGGCTGGCGAGCGCGGCCGCCTCCGCCCGCTGATCGGCCGCCTGCGGGATGCTCGTGCAGGCGCCGTCGCCCGCAAAGCGCCAGCCGTGGTACGAGCACATGAGCGTGCCGTCCGACGGCTCAATGCGCCCCTCTGCACGCCACGCGCCCCCCACCATGTGATGAGCCGCCCGCACTGCATCCGTTTTTCAGGGCGCAAAGCGCATCAGCACCTGTGCAATGCGCATGCGAAAGCACATGAACAGTTGTCCTGCTCCCGGCCATGCGTTTGCTTGCACCGCGCATGCGCAGCAGGAGCCCCGCACAACCCGCCAGAGCCGTGCGGGGCGGCCGGGCCGGCCGCGCGCCGGACAGCGGCGCCAGGCGGTGCGGGCACTGGTCGGCCATGGCGCGCCAGGCGCCGCCGCCGTCGCGCCAGAGCACCAGGCGGCGGCCCAGCAGCTGCGCGGCGGTCGGGCGCGCGGGGTCCAAGTCCGCAACAACCGCGAGCGGGTACCTGGCAGGTTGTGTCAGTTGTATCAGCTTCGCTGCCCGACATGCTTGCCATCACCTGGACTTCAGCTGGCAGACTCAGGCGCTGCGTCCTTACTTGCCGAGCAGCGCCTGCCTACGGCGCCAGCGCAGCTACGGTATTGAGGAGCTGAGCAGGGCCTTGAAACAGCTGTGGTGGTCTACACGGGCTTCTTCGCGCCACTGAGCGCTCCACTAACCTTCTCTTTGACGAGCGGAAACAATAGACAGGCAGAGAATACTTCTAACAACATGAGAGCTCTACAGCTCAGGACACGCGCTGTTGTTGGCACAGATACTTGCGGCTCTCCCGCAGCACAAGCCGTCTATCAACGCCATGCTGAGCCCAGGCGCACCACTGCTTCAGCCAGTTGAAGCTGGGCGTGTGCGACTCTCCCATGTCCTGCTGGTCCACGCGCCCGCTCGGGCTTGCTGCGCGGCTGTCGCGCTCGGCCTGCGGCGCACCTTGCAGCACCGGCGGCGCGGCTGTGGCCTTGGCAGGGTATGCAAGGCGCCTCCCGCGGCTCACGGAACGGTACTGTGGCGCCTGCAGAGTCAGTCGAGGCACTGTTGGCGCCTCCAACAGAGACCTACCTTGACATATCGTTCGCAACAGCAGTGGGACAGCATAGAAACGCGCCTGCACGACGTGTACAGGCGTGTGAGCACGCTGTGGTGGCGCGAGACCAGGACAGCGCGCCGCCGTCTTCAACAGCGCCATGATGCGTGCTCGTGCGCACTAACAAGAAGGTTGATAGGTGATCTGACACTGCCGCTGGTGCTCTGTTTATTGCTGTTGCTTGAGCTAGGCTGTGTCGTATTCCCTCTTGCTAAGCAAGCCCCCGAGATCCGGAGCGTGGCTTGCTTGCACGCTCCATGTATGCATAGTTGTACACTGCTTCGCAAGCAGGAGCTCTGCGTTGGAAAACCAGCAACTACAGTAGTTGCCAGGCAACCGCGTGCCAGGCATGCGTGCTCTATGCCAACCAAACACCGTGCAATGGGGAACACCAGCGCAGCACAGGGCTCGCAGCAGCGCTTGTGTCACGGTGTGCACTGGATTGGCACGTTGAAAGAAAAGAAAGTGTGTGGGAAGACTTCTGACTTCTTACAGACACGCCTTTATACTGACGTCTGATTTTGAGGCACAGGCGCGTGCTGCGGCGCACAACGGCGCTGCAGCACCTAAAAAGGTAGTAGTCATTGGTGCTGGCTGGTGAGCAGCACCGTGCACCACAGCCAATTTCACTGTTTCACCTAGGAGCGGCATCTTTGTCTGTTCCTTTGGCTGCAATATTGGCTGCTATGCTCTTTGTCTGTTCCTTCGGCTGCTGTATTGGCTGCTATGTTGGCTGCTATATTAAGGCAGCTGATGACGGTGTTTGTGGTGTGTGGCAGGGCGGGCCTGGGAGCGGCCTGGCACCTGGCCAAGAATGGGTACACAGTTGACGTTCTGGAGGCAGGCCCAGGCCCAGGCGGCCTCGTGGCCGGCTGGACGACTGCTGGCGGCCGGAGCGTTGAAGTGGGCATACATGGGTTCTGGTGAGCGCAGCTGAGCTAGCCAGTCAGCAAGCCTCTGCCGTGACAAGCTGCGAGCGCCTTGAGGGCAAGCTTGCTGACAACATTGCTGGTGCCTCTGCTCCTCAGCTGTGCCTGTGCTTATTCAGAGTGCGTCACTGGTGGGTCCGGCTTGCGCCTCCACATCGGAACTCCGGTCAATTATGTGACATTCATAAGACATAGCCAGGCTGGTGAAAGAGTGCACACTGTGTAGGCGTTTCCCAGCGCATGCATTTGCATACTATAGTGCAATGAACTACCCATGAGATGCAGTCCTCGGCATGGCCTGCACTGTCAAGCAGGGGCAAGCGCCATGCCCTTGTGCATGCACCGCTCATCATGACGCGCCCTGTTTGTTAAAGGAGCCATGACCGTCCCAGGCGGGCGTACTTCAATATTTTTGCGCTCGTTGAGGAGCTGGGCCTGGACCCCTTCACGCCCTGGACGCGCAGCCAGCAGTGGTCGCCGGCAGGCCTAGAAGTGGACGCGGCGATATTGCAGGCACGTCCACGCCTGCACACTAGGGTTCACAACCTTTTAGTTGCAGCGACCCTACACTGCGACCCTACACTGAGACAGTCATGCTCTCTGCATGCCCCAACGATAAGCCGTGCTGCGGCGTACGATGCATGGGCGCGCCCGTCACGGCCAGCCGGCGGCCCCGCGCGGCCGGCCGGCGGCCGGCCGGCGCTGACGCGCGGCCGGAGCGCAGGACCAGCCGCGGCTGCCGACGCCGATGGGCCACTTTGTGTACAGCCGCTTCCTGCGCCTGCCGCTGGCGGACCGGCTGAGCGCGCTGCCGCTGGTTGCGGCCGCGGCCGACTTCGACGGCAGCCCGGCCGCGTGGCGCCGCTATGACGCCATGTCGGCGCGCGAGCTGTTCCGCCGCGCGGGCGTCAGCGAGCGCCTGTACCGCGACGCATTCGAGCCGATGCTGCTGGTGGGCCTCTTCGCGCCAGGTGACGCGCTCGGCGCCGCCCGCCGCGCGGGCCGCACACTCTTGTCACATGTGAGCAGGGCCAGGGTGTAAGAGAGGTATGCTCAGGCACAGGACGGTGAGACATCATCATGTCACATTTCAATGTCTGCCTTGCGAATCAGCGTTGCGGTGGTCTAAATTTAGGCTTGAGTGGCGCTGCCGCGCCAAACACGCCCTCACCTCGCCCGAGCCCACAAGGACGTGTTTAAGTGCGTTTGTTTGGCCGTGGTGCGGGAGTCAGGGCTGACAGCCGCATGCACGAGCCAGAGCTGACAGCCGCCTGCAGGCGAGCAGTGCTCTGCGGCGGCCGCGCTCGGCATGCTTAAGTTCTTCCTGCTCAACCACCAGGCGGACTTTGACGTGAAGTGGCCGCGGGGTGCGTGCCGGCCCGCAGCCGCTCAGCGCGCCGCTACTTGCCCCACCTGTGCAGCCTCACTGCCCCTACATGCCCATCTCTGCCCTAAGATGCTGCATCTGGCATTGCCCGTCCCGCTTTGCTTGCACTTGAAGCAGCGGTTGTCCCCCCGGACGGGCGACCTGCTGTGCTCCTCGCTCCGCCTCAGGGCCGAAGGCCTGCAGGCATTGAAGAGGCCGAGCTCTGTCATGCTAGCATGGCCCCGCGCGACCGCAGGCACCATCGGCGCGAGCATCATGGCGCCCTGGGTCGAGCGCCTGCAGGCGCTCGGCAGGCGGATGCGCTCGCAGCACCGCGTGCGCGACGTGCGCCTGGACGGCGGCGGCGCCGTGACGGCCGTGCTGGCGGACTCGCCGGACGGCCCTGTGGTGCGCGCTGCCCCGCGGGCTCCCCTGCGTCTGGGGCGCAGCTTCACGAGCTGCTCTCAGACCACCGCTTCTGCTTGAGGAGACTAGTGCCAGTGCAGCGCGACGTCCTCATGTTTTCGAAGGCGTGCTCGCGTGCACACAAGTCTCCAGCGTCGCCGCTCGCGTGTGTTTCGTTGCGTGTTTCGGTGCGCGGAGGGCGCTCAGGCGCGCCCGCCGCGCGCAGGAGCTGGAGGCTGATGCCGTGGTGATGGCGGTGGGCATCGCTGGGCTGCAGAAGATCGTGGCCAGCAGCGCGGCGCTGTCCTCGCGCGCCGAGTTCCGCGCCGTGGCCAACCTGGGCGCCCTGGACGTGCTGGCAGGCATCGATCCCTGAGCCAACCCTACCTTAACCCACAGCGCGCTTGCTTGCCGGGCCCCTCTGCTGCCGCCTGCGCCGGCCGGCACCTGTGCCATGCCGCGCGGGCTGTTAGACGGGCGGTTTGCGCGCATGCCGCTGTTTGCTTGCATGGCACACGGCTCTGTCGCATAGCGCTTGAGAAGGGGCTGCATGTCCGCGCCGGCTCACACCGGCCAGCTCAGTGTCTTCACGGTGCGTGAGCATGCAGGCACTGTAGATGCGATTCTGCATGTGTGCGCGCAGTGCGCCTGTGGCTGGACCGCCGGGTCGCCATCCCGCGCCCGTCCAACGCGTGCGCGGGCTTCGACCCGGGCGTCGGCTGGACCTTCTTCGACCTGAACGCGCTCCACGTGCGGCCCCAGCCGCTGCTGTGCGGTATAGAGTTAGGGTTAGGGCTAGAGCATCAGCTAGAACTGTTTTCGACTTGAATGCGCTCCACGTGCGGCCCCAACCACCCCATCGCGCAGCTGCGCAGCGCGCGCGCGCGCGCGGCCGCCGCGCCCGCAGCCCCCTGGGCCCCGCGCACGTGCAGCCTCTGATGCATCGCCGTGCTGCTGAGGGAGGCAGACAGGGTGCAATATTGCATGCGCCTGTTCGTCGTGCACTCAGCGCCCACCCTCATCCGCGCAGGACGAGTACCGCGATGAGCCCTTCACGGTCCTGGAGGCGGACTTCTACGGCGCCAATGCGCTGCTGCCGCTGTCCGACGAGGCGCTCGTGGCCAAGGTGCGTGCTGCCCGCCTTGCTGGCCTGTGCCTGCCTGCCGCGTTTCGTCAGGCTTGCCTGGTGCGCCCAATACCGTTCTGACACGGTAGGAACTCGGCAGTGCTGATCGAATATCTGCTTCTGCAGGTTGTGCACAGGTGCCGCTGTGGAAATTTGGATGTCCATTGCTGCTCAGCGAAGGCAGTATCGTGGCGTTGCCACACATGGTCTAGACACTACATGGCGGCCATATGCATATGGCATCGCCTCGGGCACTGCTAGCAAACAGCTTGCGTGACAGACTTGTTATCTTGAAATGAATTGATGCAGAAAATGGCGCGGAGGATGACATGCGCCCTCGCTCCCAGGTGCTGCAAGACCTGGCGACCTGCGTGCCCGGCTTCTCGGGCGCGGCCGCGCTGGACCACTTTGTGGGCCGCTTCCCCAAGGCGGTCACGCACTTTGCGCCCGGCAGCTACGACGCCTTCCTGCGCCCGCGCACGTCGGTGCCCAACCTGTTCGCTGCGGGCGACTGGGTCGTCGACGCGCACGGCTCCTTCTCGCAGGAAAAGGCGCGCCGGCCGCAATCGCTGGGCCGCCCTGGGCTATGGTAGGGGTAGGGTTACCGTATCCCTGACATTAGGCTGCTGCTGCCGGGCCGTGCGGTTGCGGCGCGGCGAGCAGCATCATGCGGCATACATGTCATGGGCCGTGACGCTTATTGTCGTGACCTGGGTGTCGTGAGCGTGCACGCGTCCTCGTCATGTTCGGCCGTGACGCGGCGCCAGCGCCGCGCAGGCGTATGTCATGGGCCTGGAAGCCGCAAGCAACGTGGTGCGGTGGTGCGGTGTGGGCGCGCTGGCGGCCGCGCTGCCGCTGGAGCCCGAGGAGGCGCACGTGCTGGCCGCGCGGCGCGTGCTGCGCGCCGCGCAGCGCGCCGCTGAGCTGAATCCGCTCGCGCGCCTGCTGCCGGCCGGTCTGGCGTGAGGTGTAGGTTTAGGGTAGGGCTAGGCCTACCCTGGCGTGAGGCGCCGCCTCAGGCGGCGAGGCGCCGCCGATTTGCGGCCACGTCTGCATTTCGCCGCGCCCGAGAGAGCGAGAGAGGGGGCAGCCGCCTGCGCTGGCCAACAGACTGCCGCCGCGTGCGCGCACGCCGCCGGCCGTGCTGGCAGCCGGCGCGGCCTGGCGCGTTGAGGCATCTGCTGGCGCATGCGCGGCAGATTAGCAGTAGACACATAGCAGTAGGCCGCGTCAGCGCACAACGCCTTGTGGTAAGGTCCTTGCTGGAGCGGCGCATGTTGCAGGTGGGTGCGATCACGGCAGTTGTTTCAGCTCGGACCGAGAAGCGCGTGTGATGCTGAGTGGGCCGCATTATGCCGCGGCATGTCTGGTGACTGTGCTGCAGAGAGCTTGCCAATGTGTTTGCAGGCGTTGGCCTCTGGCATGAACCCGTCACATGTCAGGGTTGCTGCACCATTGTGATATGAATAAATGTGTGCGGTGTAGTGTGGAGCGGTGCGTGCTGTGGTGGCACGAGTGCAAGCAGAGAGCTGGCAGCCCTTCATGCATGGATGCGCCATGCCATACAATGCCGACAAAATTGCCAAAAAATGCTGCTACAGCCCAGCACGTTGGCCAAGTAATACTGCGACTCCACCACTGCACTACTTGCATTTCAATGCTATATCAGTAGCAGTACAAGCACCTGCAGGCCCTCAACAATGAGCGCCGAACGTATCCCTTGTATGGCAATGATTCTTTTACCCAAAAAAAAAGTAATGTTCTGCAGCGCAGGGTGATCAGTACCATGAGTTATACAAATGTAGCTGCGGGGGGCGGTGCGACGGGTATTGACAGCAACTATCCAACCACCCTGAGAACTCCAACAAAAACCAATGCAATTCAGCACAAAAAAGGACCTGCAGTGTACACCCATCATGCAGCCACCCCGGTGCCTGTCTTGAGGCCCTGCTGGCACAGCAAGACAGGCACCTGCGGCAGCAAAGCCAAGAGGCAGCCCCCAGCCGTGCGCCCCCCTCAAGCCGCATGCAGGCTTCGTGACATGCACGCGACCGGCGGGCCCCCCGGCATGGCTACGCCCTGCGCCGTCAAGCGTGGCAGCACCAAACGCGCGCGTCTCGACTGCCTGCATGCAGGACTGAGCCCCGCATGGCTCGGCATGCGCGGCAAAGGGGCTCGCGACGGGCCGCGGCATCCGCTGCGCGTGCCCCGCCGCCTGCCCGGGCCCGCACGGCGGTCCGCTGCCTGGCTCCTGTGGCGCCTGCATGACCGGGAGCGCATGTGCAGCATCGTCCCCAAGTGCCCCTGTGTCCGGCTCCCCGCACGGCCCTGCGGGCGCGGCGAATGGGCTCACAATGCGCTGCGGCGGCTGCCGCCGGGGCGCCGCTGCCTGCCCCATGGCGCCGCCCGTCGCGGCCGCCGGGTCGGGCGCCGGGCTGGACGCGGGCGGGGGCGCAGACGCGCCAGCGGGCGCGCCCGTCCCTGCCGAGTCAGGCTGCACCCCTTGCTGCCCGCCGTCATGCGTGGCCGTCGCGATCGCTGCCGCCGTCGCTGCCGCTGCGGCCACGCCCGGCGAGCTGGGCTTCCGACCGCCAGCGGGCAGCGCTCCTGCGCCCTCGCCGGACGGCTGCTGCGCAGATGCGGTCTGCAGTGGATTGCCATGTGCCGTGGCGTGCTGGCTGTTGTCAGCGTCGCCGCGCACGTGCGCCGCCTCCGCGGCGCCCGGCGCGGCCCCTTCCGCAGCGCCGCTGTCGCGCACGCCCGCCGCGGCCTGCGGCGCTGCCGCCGCGGCGGCGGGCCGCGGCGGCGAGGCGGTGTCAAAGAGCGTGGGGTCGGCCGCGGGCACCAGCGGGAGCACGCCCGCCGGCGCGCTCGCGCTCGCCGCGTCGCTGCCCGCGAGCGCCTCGGCTGCGGCGCCGCCCGCCGCGGGCGCCGCGCCCCGGCCCCTGACCCCCGGCCCCTGGTCCGACCACGGCCCCGCGCCGGCCGGCGGCCCGCCGCGCGGCAGCGGCATCGACACCGTCACGCGGTCCAGGCCCACGCCGCCGTCGTGCGGTCCCGGCGCGCCGCGGCGCGCGGCCTGCTCGGGCGCCGCGCCACCGCTGGCGAAGCGCACGTCGCCGGCGCTGGCGGCCGGCAGGGCCGCAGCGGCGGCCGCAGGCGGCGCCAGGCGGCCGTCGGCGCCGAGCACGAGCGGCGCCGGCAGCGCGGCCAGCGCGGCGACGAGCTGCTTGGCGCTCGGGCGCGTGGCCGGGTCCTCGGCGACGCACGCAGCAATGAGCGCCTCCACCGCCAGCGGGCACTCCTCGGGCACCCTGCGCTCACGCGCTGCGCCGTTGGCGGCGTGCAGACAGGGTTATGGTAGGGTTGGGCTGAATCGGCGGTGGTACGCAGCCACAGACGGGCTGATCTGACAGTTCGCACTCACAGCGGCTGGCGGAGACCCGGGGAGGCCCCGCAGCTGACAGATCTGGCGCCACCATGCGTTGCCAAAGGCTCCTGACACTGGTCAGACACGTTTCCTCCACCTGCATACGAAGAGCCTTGGCTTAGACAGTGCAGCATCCCGGTCAATGAGGCCGGCAGGGGCGCCCGGGGCAGCAGGGGGCGGCGCGGGGCACGGCGCGCACCGCAGTGGCCGCAGCGAGCGCCCCGGGGGCGCCTCGCCCGCGGACAGCTCCCACAGCAGCACGCCGAACGAGTAGATGTCCACCTGCGCGGCGCCGGTGACCGGCGTGAGCTCTGTCCACACTTACAACCGTAAGCTCTGTCCACACTAACAGCCGAGCGCCGGCGAGAGCGCTCGCACACGAGCACAGCCGAGCGCTCGCGAGCGCTTGGCACGCCCGGTTCACAGGCAGGCACATGACCAAGCACTCGAACACGCGCATGTAGGATAGGGTTAGGGTTAGGGCGGCAGTGCGCCGCGCGGCGCGCCTTCTCGGTGCACGGCTTGCCCAGCAGCACCTCCGGCGCGGCCCAGGCGAACGTGCCCATGTCCTTGAGCGTGGTCAGGAAGTCAGTGCGCAGGATCTTGGCGACGCCAAAGTCCGCGATCTTGGCCGTCCAGTCGCGCGCGAGCAGCACGTTGGGCGACTTCAGGTCCAGCAGGATGATCTGCGCGCCCGCACGCCGCCTCAGCCTTCCCTTCTCCTTCTCGACAGCTGCCCCCCGCGCGACGCCAGCCGCCGCTGGCTTCAGTGCTGTGCTTGCTGCTGTCGCGCCCTGCGAAACCCCCATGGCGGCACAGAGCTCCTTGCCTTACTGCGCACTCTGCACCCGATCGAAGAGGGCGGCGGGGACGGGCTCTGCTTCCAGCGCCCTGCCCACGAGCCTGCCGGCACACCTGCCGCACGGCCAGCAGCACGGCCCGCAGGCCCCCTGCCGCCAGGGCGTGCCCTGCCACCTTGATCCCCGCCTCACTGGAGGCAGGATCTGTGCACGCTCATGCCGTCCCCTCCTGCCCGAGAGCTCGCCGGTGACCCAAGCCCGCGGCAGGCGGCGCGGCCGGCGAGCCCGCCGGCCCGGCTCGGCAGCAAGCCGCGCGGCCAGCACGCCCGAGCCGCAGCTTTTCGGGTGTAGGGTGCGTTCGGGCCGCGCCTTCTTGTCGTGCAGGAAGAAGAGCCCGCGCGCGACGTCCAGCGCCACGCGCCGCGCCAGGCCGGTGTTGGGCGCAGGGCGGCCGCTGGGGCCGGCGCGGCGGTACCAGCCGAAGCGGCCGCCGGCGTCCTCGGCGAGCGCGCGGAACAGGTCGCCGTTCTCCATGTACTCGGTGACCAGCACCGTCTGGCCCTCCTGCAGGCAGGCGCCCACAAACCTGCGCGCGTTGTGCAGGATCAGGGTTAGGGTGACGCGCGGCAATCACGCGGAACTGGTCGCCGTTCTCCATGAGCACGGTGACGAGCACGGTCTGGCCCTCCTGCAGGCAGGCGCCCACAAACCTGCACGCGCCGCGTAGGGTTAGTTTTAGTTTTAGGGTTAGAGTAGATTACGCACAGCGCTCGAGCCCGCCTGCGCGTGCGCTGCGCGCGCCGCCCGGCATCGGCGCCCGGCAGGGGCGCGGCGGACAGAGCGCGGGCGGGCCGGGCTACTGCCTGCCAAGGCCGCCGCGCGGCGGCGCCGCGACGCTGGGAGCTCGCCCGCGCGCCGAGCGCGCGGCGGCAGCACGTGGGCGCCCGCGCGGGGCCGGCGCGGGCGAGCCCGCGCAGCGGGGGGCGCACTGCACGATGTTGCGGTCGTGGCAGGAGCGCAGCAGGAAGATCTCGCGCCGGCAGGCCTCGGCGAGCGGGCCAGCCTTGGCGCTGACGGAGAGCTGGTCGCAGTAGATCTTGACCGCCACCGTCTGCACGCCGTTCACCAGCGCCTTGTACACCTGCGCGCGCCGCGGCAGGCAGGTTGGTCAGGGTTAGGGTAGGTCACAGCATACGCTGACCGCCGCCGTCGGCACGCCGCTCACCTGCGCCTTGTCTACCTGCACGCGCCGCAGCGGACGAGAGCTGGGCATGGCTAGGGTTAGGGTGAGGGTAAGTCACAGCAGCCCCTGAGACCGTCGCCGCCTGCCCGCCGCCCGTCTGCGCCGCGGCCGCCCGCGTACGCCCGGCGGTGAGGGGCCGCGCTCGCCCGCCGGAGCGCCGTGCAGGCAGCAGGCTGCCCAGGCCGCGCCCTACCCAGCATTCCGCTACAGTCCGTGAGCAACGATTGGAGCTGGGAGCAGCACTGGGCGCAGGCGCAAGGCCACTTAAAGGCCGCCGCATAGCACGTCACGCCGACGGCGGCACCACCTTGTCAACACACGGGAGCGCCTGTATGGTGCCTTTGCGTGCACCGCTGACAGGGCCCGCGTCTGTGTGCAGTCGGGGCGGACGGCGCACCCGGCCGGACGCGCCGGAGCCCAGCTCCCACTCGGAGCCGTCCGGGCGGCGCAGGATCGCGATGTTGGCGGGGTCGATCTCCCAGTCGCTGCCCAGGCCCGGCAGCATCAGGCTCTCCTGCGCGCGCCGGGGCCGCACAGAGGTTAGGTTCACACAGGGTAGGGTAAAGTATAGTATAAGGTCAAGATGCAGGGCTGCGCGCCGCGGCTGGCAGAGTCCCAGAAAGGCAATGCCGGTGTGGCCCAAGAGCTCAAACAGGGGTGCGGGACGTGCGGCTGGGACGCAGAGTCCATCCGATGCGCCTGACTCAGCGCTCGCGTAAGGCGCATACACACCAGGCACGCGCCGCCAGCGGCGTAGCGCGCTTGCGGGCAGCGCTGGCACAAGGGACAGGACTGGACATGCGCCCACAAACCCAACGTGTTTGCGCACAGGTCAGCTAGACAAGTGCCCTGGCGGCAGCCAGCAGTGGGTGCGCTCTGAGCACCAACGCATGCCGGTGCGTGGCAAGGTCTGCCTTATGCACGAGCACGCGTCAAGGGAGGTTTGGGTTCTGTCAAG
>JAABUY010002263.1_pt1 | contig 23289 bp, 21 predicted proteins | sample 5560271 | NCBI WGS metagenome assembly JAABUY01 (sample SAMN10711886, study PRJNA513374) | rock metagenome | isolation source: Antarctica rocks | place: Antarctica: Victoria Land, University Valley | reverse complement strand
CCTCACCCACCCCCCCCCCCCTACCCCCCCCCCCACCCCCACCCCCCCCCCCCCCCCCCCCCCCCCCCCCCCCCCCCCCCCCCCCCCCCCCCCCCCCCCCCCCCCCCCCCCCCCCCCCAAATAGCCGTTCGGCAGGCAAGGGATAAAACTGCTGAGGTGAAGGAGGAGCGAAAAAAGCGGGTCTGAGAATCGGAGAGAGAGGAGATGGAATAAAGCTATTGCGAAAGGCTTCAAATTAACTGGCAAGTCAGCTCAGAAGTGAATCGACTAATAGAGGTTATAGACCTGTTGGGGTAAAAAACGTCATTTGGGGGGTGTACGTCATTTGGGCGGCCAGCACCTACTTTAGTAGGTGACAGCGTGGCACGATTAGCATTATTGTGGGCTGATTCCTGGTCCCAGAAGCCACATTAGCATCTTTGATCGAATCTTGCTTGAAATATTTTGCCTAAGGTAATGTTGAAATCTTGCTTCGACGACGCAGCCGGTTCAGCCACCACCTACTTGCCTACCTACATGCTCACTATCACATGCTCAGCTAATAGAATGACCCTTGATTGTAGGGGAGATCAACGCAGATTCTGAATTACGAGTATCGCCAGCTTCTCTTTTCGGCTGGCGACGAGGCAAAGTGATAAAGTTAACCCTCAAAGACCTCTCCTAGAGTAGGAGATTCAGAGCTTATCATTGTGATTACCGCTGTTATTTGGCTTGAAGAAACCTGGCCGTTTCGCTGACAGAAGGGTCGCTAATTAACGCACGCATCGAGACCGAGTGCTACTTAAGATACCCCATCTATTAGAGTGGAATTTCGAACTTGAGAATGTCGGTCGTCCCTCTTTCGTCTTCACAAAAAAAGCCAGTAGAATGTCACAACGAGAAACGCTCTTCGTTCAACGGCGAGGACAGCGACTGGACGTCGTCGTCTGGCAACAGTTCGGCGAATCCCTCGACGGATAAAGAGGAAGCACGTCGGTTGTTGGTTCTTGTGCAGATGGCCATTGCTGAAATATACTGGAACGTCGATGCTTTCACGAGATTAAGTGACACAGAGCGGCAGAAGGGTAGAAGAAACATCATGCAGTCTCTGGCCAGCATAAGTGACTTGATAGCCCAGAAATCTGTGACCCGGAGGCGGATTTTCAAAAGAAGATCTACTAGCCTCTCTTAAAGAGCGTAGGAACATGTTCATTTATCTATCGAACGCTTTGCATTTCAAGTTCAGCATAAGTGCGTGCTCGAAACGCTAAATATATGGCGGAAATATTTGAACTGTTCCGTTAAAAAGACTGTGGTCGATTGTCCTCCTCTATCGCCAGCTTAGCTCTTTTCTTACTTTTTCCGCTCGATGCTATTCAGGTATCATCGTAGAGACTTTGAACGATCACCCCTCGAGCTGGCAAGTCGCCAAAGGTTGGAGCACAAGGACTTCCGAATACCACGGTAAATTCCGCTTTAGTATTTAGGACTGTCAGATGAAGAGAGGTGAGCATTTGATGAAGAGACTCTTCTTGGCGTGAATATGGTTATACATCATGATGCAAATAAGATTGCGTGAGAAGCGACAACAATCTGTACGCTCGAATGGAGATATTAATGCTTACCTTCGGTTGAATGATCTATACTTACATGAATTGATTTTACTGTAATCACGGTCAAGATACTGGCCGAGCTAGAATACGCATGCGAAGTATATAAACCAAATGCGATGGAAGGAAAATTTGGAATAACAAATGTCGAAGCGCTTACCCACCCCAGAGAGTTGGCCTAGGTTCAACGACTTGTATGAAAATAGTGTAAGAGAAGAGAAGATCGACCAGCCTTCTGCACCTCTGCCCGGTCTGCAGCAACCAGCAGCCAGAATGACACAGAATAATCATTGGGGTTTTGATAGAGTCGTGGAACTTAACATTGAATCGGATGAAAACTTCAAATTCAACTTCAAGGGACCTTATTCTGCACTTCTAAGCACGTACAGCTCATTAGCGATGATGAAAGATTGTTTTTCATCAACGAGAATCGATTCAGGTGAAACTGATTCTTGCAGCTAGTATACCTGCGTTGTCATTTAGAACATGAACGATACAGACATGAGACAGCTTAGGCAAAGAAAGATCAGTTCTAACATCAATCGTGCGGACACTGAGTTTTCAATTACTTCGAAGCATCGTAGTCATTGCATCAAACACTTATCTCAGCGAAATTGATGAACAATATCTGAAATAACCATATAGGAAATTATTCCTCGTAAAGATCGTTGTAATAAGGGCATCACTTTGGCTGTGAAGGTTCAGAGATTAAACCGTTCACTGCAAGTTTGTATTTTTCAACACTGAAGCTTTATCTGAAGTTTCCGACTCTGATCGCTCGTTTGAAGTGATTTCTCCGACGCAAATCACGATGATGTGTCCGAAAAATAGGTAGTCATGCTAATTCTCCAAATGACTATCTTAAGGCAAGAGAAGTGACAGTCTATACCATGTATAGAGTCTGCTTGTTCAAACATTTTTGTAAAGCTTCCCAACCATCCTTTGATTAGATTTCATGAGTAATATTCTAATTCCAGCCCCCAAAGTTTTGAATCATCATCAAACATCCGCCCTTACATTTCACTTCAATTGGGCGTCCTTTTGGTCAGGCACTCAAGCAAAGAAAATATATGAATAAAGCTTGTAAAGAAAGAGAAAAGTAATTTCCAAGCAGGAGAGGAGTCCCTTCCTTCCCCTTTCTCCGATCCCAAATCCCCACCTGTCTAAACTATTCATTGCAACAATTCAAAAATCACAAGAACCGCTCTGTTTCGTTGAACGAGACACGTCATCATGCCTGGAGTGCGCGACTAAGGTCTCAGCCGATGGACTGAACGAATGATAATTAGTCTTAACCTTCCTAAAAAGGAGGCACTTGAGAAGGTGCATGCACAACACACAACACATGATACCTAGTGACAGTGAAACTTGAGAGTATGAGGCTTCTTATATTTTGTAAATTTTCGAACATGGTTCCATATTATCCAAGGTGTAAAGATGTCAGCCTCGTATGCTGAGTAATTGAAAACGTCATCTTAAGCAGGCAATGTACTACAGCGTAAGGCAGGACGGGGGCAGCATTTCTGCTTATGGAATGCAATAACTCTTCAAATTATTTATCCAATAGGGTGGCCAGCGATGGAACCCACCTGTACGAGTACACGGTGCTGGCTACGAGGTTACCACGGCAAACACATACGAGCGTCGCGTCGCGATGCTCACAAACAACAAGCCCACGTGGCTAGATAACCAGGAAGCTTACGTCGAAGTGGCCAGCTTCCACATATGTACATAGACTGAAAGTCCACCTAGCCCTGCCAGCTAGGTGGCCATATAGCGAATACGGAAGCCCACGTCGAAGTGGCCAGCTTTCACAATTTCGATTTGTCTAGACAGTTCAAGATAACGCGAAGCCATTTTCTATACCAGATGAATGTGCCAACGGTCCGTAGCACAATCTGCTTGTGTGGATGGAGGAAACGCGAAGCACATACTTGTGTTCTTTCCCGAACATCCGGTGGCTGGGCCAGTTCTCCTTGACCAGGGAACAACTAGCAAGGTTCAGACTACCTCTAGAAAACGCTCAAGCCGGCGAAGAAGGAAGAGAAAAGAGAGCCACAATCATCAGCCTGATTAACGGCGGCAATTGTTGGAATGCGAGGTCATGTGGGGTCATATTTATATTTTGTTTGTTTGTTGTTAGGAGTCTATCTAGGAGGTGGAAGGTGAAAACTCGACTAGCAGGCCCCAGCCCTACCAGCCCTATGAAGGCCAAGATTACCATCTCCCCTATTTCCAACATTCTCAAGGAAATTCCTCATTAGTAAAATAGTCTTACCATAGTAGAGTAGGTGTATAAATCAATCAATCAATGAATGATCGATTTACGGGAACCAGCGGAAGCGGAGTCAGCTAATGCTGTAACTAGTGCAATGCTTATGCATTAAAGAGAACTTTGTATTACTTTAATTCATGTTGCGCATACTACCTACTCATTTTTAAAAATCAATTACAAAAGATGACATGAAACCCTGTGGATAGAAAAACAGGGTAGATCTGATAATTGTCTAAGGGTGTACCTTATATTCTACCTTAAGTTTTCTGCCGCAATTGGCGCTAGCCTCAATCAGGCTAGCGCAGCAACTATAGTTCTACCTTAATGGACGACTACTCCTCCTGCTCCTACTATTGCTCCTCCTGTGGCGACAAATCCCGCTCTAGTTCAGCGACCATTTCAAGGGTTGTGTTTAGGTGTTCTTTAATCGCTTCGACTTTTCCTAGCGATGGAGAAAAAGTTCCAGCTGAATCGTCAGATGAGCTTTCAGAGATCGTAGTATCACTTGAGATCGACGTCGCATCAGCAGCTCGTGGTCTTTTCTTGGCGCTTCGGCTCCGAAGTTCACCGACGTCGGGATCCGAAGTGTCTCCTCTGAGACTAAGTTGCTTTCCAACAGGATACTTTTGCTTAGTACTTTGAGGCATTTGGTTCAAATGTTTATTTATGCAAAATAATATTAAAGCGAGGAAGCAGTCGGATTATATACTTGTGTGTATTGATTACTGAGCTCATTTTACCAGCAGTCAATGCTTACCCTTGTTATGACGGCTGACGGCGAACAATTTACTTTTTTGGCCGAATTTACGCTGCGTAATCGGGGCGCAAGGGAGAATCCGCCATGGACCCTCGTATGGTAAATCTATCTATGCTAGTCATGTAAAAAAAACCTACTGAAAAGACTAGTGGAAGGTTTGGGGTTAGCAACGCCGCTGACACCACTAGCTGAGTCACTATTTCATAGGTGGTGGACCCCGTAATTCCTTCATTCCCATACAATGTTACCCCACCTACTCCGTACGAAGGTACTTACTTCATAGACTGGTGGAGGCGGAAATTACCAACTCCCATCTAATGAACATTAGGTCGGCTGAGCTTTACGACCTGTTACGAGGTATTCCCTATCTGTTTAACCGATGCCACGAAGATCTGCACAGTTCAGACATCTAAGAATATATGGAATTAAAAGACTAGTGAGGCTCGATACTCGCAACAATTCTCGAGATCACTGACAGCATAAATCTCTTCACTGGTTCAAGTTTGCCGATAAGAGTTAATTTTTCATTATCGCCAATGAACTGCATGCGGTACTACAGTGTGGATATCTTTTATTGGTATTGATTAGTGTGTTTAATATACTAAACAAAAACCAGAGTTGTAGACATCCGGGACAGTCAATGCAATAAAACACATATAAGGATCATCACGGGGGTTGTACAGCTTGTCTATTCGTGTTCGAAATTCGGTCCTGACCCCTCTTGCAACAACGAACCTGGAAGGTTAAGCTTGTAAAGCCCACCTTCGGGCGGCGGCGGTATGACTCTGGATTGTCGTCGGTCTCGTATATTGGATTTAAGACGAAGTCCAGAAGCAATTTGAATTACATCTAGAACGGAATCAGTAGCAAAAGAAGGATGTTGCCATTTTTGATCCTTGTAGCCTTGCAAAAGACCTTCGACGAAAGCAACGATGTCTTGCTCTCCAGATTTGATCATAGGCTGTATGAGCATGACCAGCACAATTACTATGGCCCATGGAGTCTTTTCGCCCGAGTCAAGCTTTGTCAATATAGCGTGAACTAATGGCCCCTTGATTCTCATCTGCGATTGGATTGTAGTCTTCGTCACTCCAGTGTATTGCGCGAAATTTGATATGAGACGGCCTCGAGCCTCATTTTTGTCAATGCGCCAGAGATGATAATAGGCGAGATGCCGATAGATAGGCCATGCGTGCATAGTGATTAAACTGGCGAAAAGAGGCTGTAGCGGTTGATGTAATTCCTGATTTTCACGAGGAACAGTTCCTTCCAACCGCTCGATCGCAGTTTGAAACCTTTCCTGTAGAGACAATCCGTCGTTGCGGTTTTTGCGGCCGCCTTTACTAGGCTCGAGCAAGGTAGGGGCCGATGGGAGCGACATTTTGTCTTGTAAAAATACGAACACTCGCTGTCAGAAGCTTTATAGCAAATAAGACACTAAGCCCCGAAATTCTGTTGTGTTTCATTCCGTAAGCTTGATGACATTTATAAATTATAAGTGCGTGCATCTTCCTAGATGAACATGCAAACATGGACTTGATCAGGAACGACCTTGACTTGCTATTACAGCTAAGCAAAAGCACTTTGATGAAAGATGAACGCAGAACACTTCAAGAAGTACAGGCAAGACTTTGCCCGCTTATAATAGGGTCGACAGCAGAAAATACGCTTCAAGGATTCAGATCTTTCCTGAAGATTTGTATTGCAAAACGTTATTTTGATGAATCCGCACATGAGGGATTAGAGAACTTGAGATACGAAGTAGAGAATGATCAAAATTATTTGTTAGAGCTATTGGAGTGGATTGCAGTGCTTGAATATCTTGATGATAACCCAAAGCATCCATGGAAAGAAGTGAGCTACAAGAAATCTCAAGATTCTAAACATGTAATGAAAGAGTCAGAATCAGACGTGGCCTTATTCAACGAGCCTTCGAGCTCACCAGAATTCTGATTGCTTGAATTCTGATTGCTTATCAGGATTATCGTCATTACGTATAAGATAATAGCAAGAAGATTAAATTAGATTACCGACAGTAAGATAAAGTTTTGGAAACTTTGTAGACCATCCCAAAGGGACCAATCTCTTTATCCAGTGCCTTTGACAGATCGATTTGCTAATGTCGCCTGCGTTGAGGTATCTAGTCGTGGCGCAGCATCGTCATGAAGACAAGTGACCAAAAACCACGTAGCCCGGAGGCGAGATTGTGGCCTTATGACAGCAGGTAGCAGTCAGCTGTATTGCATTCTCCAGAGCACAATCGAGGAGCAGGATTGCCAGCAGAGTCCTCTAATCTTACGACCAAGCTTGCCCTTCCCTCCTGGGCCTGTCGTTTCATGTACTGTAGGAGTTGGGGTATCAATCAGGGATCATTTTGGCCAAATCAACAACCCTGAATTTGAAGATCCTGCCGTTGCTGTATAGAAGCACTTATACGGTGGCTATATCGGCGCCTGCTTCGGCGAGGTGTAGCTTGTACTGAAGGAGAATGAAAAGTCTTGGACGGGAGTTCTTGGAGCTTTTCTAAGTCAACGAGCACAGCGGTCTCGCCTCCGAAGACCGTTATTTTGCTTGTCACGCCAGCGTAACTTGGGCTGCATCCTTTATCCACCGTTATAGAATACCAATGCTGAGAAACATTTTCGTGTACTTCCTACCCCATATAATTGACGGCAGAGCGTTGGAAAAATTGCGCTATGCAAGGCTGTTACAACGATCATCGAAGCCACCGAGCAAGAGGCAGGATACACGTCCTCACCACACGATTTATATAACCTCAATACCGAAGTTCTATCGATAGGGACTCTCAGCGATCTTCGACGGTTAAGCTCTCGAGGCTTATTTGACTGCGTTTCGTTCAAATCACTGCTCTGTTGGGAAAGAGACTTTGCCAATAAACACACTATATGAGCTATAGAGTGGCCTTCGGTAGGAGTTTGGCTCTTGGATCCAGCGCCCACTACGATGGAAGGTATACAAGTTGGTTGGAAAGTTGGAATGCTCAGGAAGAGGGGGAATCAAGACTTAACGATGTGTCGTTTGAGAGCCAGGGACTGTGCAGGACTGGATCCAATTGTCAGTCTCCCTCATACGCCTCTATACCTAGAGACATCGATGCATTTCTACGGTTTAGAGTTTCCACCGGGAGAAAACCGGTGGTTTTTCGTTTCCGTGGGGCTATTCTACAAAGGCCAGCTATCCTGGAGTACTGAAGGAGGGGGTACGAATAGGAGGAATCTCGTGTATTGAGGACCTGTCTTGAGGATGGTACAGTTCGGTGGCGATTGTATAATCTGTGGGTAACCAGGCCTACATATTTAGCGAGTGTCTATTGTAGCTTTATAGCTTCGCACTCGAGTCAATAAAAGAACTATTAATTATGCAAGGCTGTTGAGGGATCGTGTGCTTGTTCTTCGAGTTTTATAGTATTGAGAGTACTTGTACAGTGAAAGGAGACAAGTATACTCGTAATGGAAGTGCCCCTTTGCCCGTCCTACAACCCAAATCTTCAAACCTTTATTTGGGCTCTCACTGCCACCTTGTAACATCATTGCCCGGTCGCAAGATGACCAAGGGCCCCACAAATCACTCTACGTTCGTCGTCGACGGCGACCAGAGACGCAAGACCAACATCGCGACAGCACCTACTGCGATATGCATTCCTTCTGTTACTGATGTCGGGATGCTCTATCGAGGCTGTCTATAAAGAAGCGCGACCCTCAGCAATATGCAGCGCGGCAAGGGCATAGACGGTCCCAACGCCTTTTTCTTGGCCACAGAGGAAGGAGACGCAAGCCACCGAGTGACGGCAAGGTGGAGCCATATTATGACGATCTGACTTGGGGTTGAGGGATCAGTGGAGGCTGGGATAGTCTTTCCTCTTTTCTCTTCGGATAGAGATAACCGTGGGGAGTGCCTCCTGTACACACATTCGAAAACTTTCCAATGCCGTGAAAGTATTTTTAGATATGTTGCTTGGTGTACGTTATGGCCCAGGGTACCCTTATTCCTCTCCTTCCCACGCAACCGCACACGAAGCGAATCTCGCCTTTAAGGCCAGCGGCGGCGTCTGAGACGCAGTATCACCAGCCCCACAATCGGAGAGTGCTAAGCCACATATGCCCTCCGTATCATGTGCGCGAATTGTGTGCCATTCGTTTGCCATTTCCATAGGCATTGTGCAATGCGTTGAGGTAATTGCAGATGCTTCTGATTGGTTATCAGATTTGGAGACAGCGGTAGAAGATCAAATGGGTATCCAATCCTCCACCTACGCGTCTCGATAAAGCCTAGCTTGACCCATCCATGGTAGGGGCGTTCCATTAGGGTAGGGACTCGAATAGTGTAAATCTGTAAATTTCCACCTTCGCAGATCTATCAGCGTCGTCCGTCAAAGTCCAATCCTTTCCCTCCCGCCTCGTCCTCCTTCTACTCGTCCCCAAGCAGGCCGTGAGCTGGCCTCGAAAACGATTAGCAAGCAACCGAAGTGGACCCAGGACGATGACGGTAACCATACCGAAGGAATGGGAAAAATCGTCCAGTTATATCGCTAGCCGGAGCCCCAGCTGTTGAAGGCGACGTTAACAAGGAACTTGGACTCGGAAGAGCGGGTCGTTGGACGTATAGGTTGGTAATGTTCGCCTTATTGGGCCCACTGGTAGAGTTTTCTCCTTCTGTTGGAATACGAGGTCATATGGGGCATATTGGTACTTTGGTTGTTGCTGTTAGGAGGCTATCTAGGAGGAAGATGAAAACCAGCCCTATGAAGGCGAAGATCACCATTCCCCCTATTTCCAACACCTTCTCCTTCCTACATGCAACATCGATATCCTTCAAATTCTAACAGTTCTAAAGAGCACAAGCCCCGAGAGAGCACAGTATCGAGCCAAGCTAAACAACGAAGCTGAGCCCGAGCCTGCCAGGTTCGAACCCCATCATAGAGATGATGTACTGCTTTCGTTGGGGCCCTGATGGTCCAGCGTCTTACAGTAGCCCGTTCGCTTGGTATTAGCATGAGTTGAAAATCACACAAGATTCCGCTAAGTCTTTCAAACCATATTGTCAACTGCCGGCAAAGTTCCATCGTACTGCTTTCATTCAAGATCGAGTCGTGACTGCTCAACGAGTTCCCCCTTCCATCATCCCGTGAGGCAGTCTATTCGTCGGTTTTCGATACACGAAGCGCTTTGTTCCGAGACTCCCACCCTCCGCGAGAAAACAAATCACCCTATCTCCGGTCCTCCTCCTCCTCTCCCTACTACCACCACTACCATCCACTGCGAGAATACGATAAATTTAAGTCGATCCACATTCAAAGTGAGGCCTCCTGTGACCCGTGTCTAGACCTTCCGCTGGAAGGAATGACAGCATACGACTTGTTGAAATACGAGGTCATATGGGGGCAGAGAGGCATGTAGATATATTTGACTGAACTATCTAGTAAGTAGGAACTATGGAGGAAGGAAGAAGTGGGCGAAGGGTAAATACCCATCCACTAGCGCCGGATCAATGCGGAGATTACTAACCACAGGTAACAGTACTGTTCCCTATTTCCAACATGACTTTCATCGTATCCTTCACCTCCGAAGCTGTGTAGACAAGCCACGTCACTGTCGCGCTGGCAAGTAACAAAAGGGCTATTCAAAGTCAGTGACTGGAACTTTGCGGGAGATGAGCAGCTACTTATCTACGTCGTGAGACAATTGCGATGCCAAGGATTCGAAAGCTTTCTGCACACGCTAATACACGCGCATGATCGGTTGCGGGTCCAACACTATTCACCTTGTGGTAAGTATCAAAGTCTTCACAGGCCTCAATGTGCTTTTGAATTCAATCGCGGAGGGCGAAGTGCTGACGGCGGAAAGTTTTCGTAGGATAGTGACTTGCGGCCCATTGCTCGATTGATCCAGGCTGCAAACGGATCTGTCATCTTAGAGGAGACGGAGGTGATTGTCTACAGGCTGCGCCGCACAATGTGTCAACGAGACACCTTGAGAACCTGTGTCTTCGAAGTCGAAACTACGACTGGGGACGAAGGCAAGGAGATCATTGAGACTTCTTCTTTTGCCGTGGCTTGTCTTCTGCATGGCTTCAGGCGAGGGAGCGCTTCTCGCATGATTCGAGCGACTAAAGTCGTCACTGCATTCGCATCTGAGAGCACTTATTCACCTTGGAATCAAGAGACACAAATAGAGGACGAATCGTTGATACTTGACAGCTGGTCTTCGCAGTGGGACGATGGGGAACAGGTTGAAGACAAATAAGAATATTCCTGGTTCAAGTACTCGTCATTTGAAGGCATTAGGTGGCGATTTTGCCTCTTGATAGCGCTCAATCAACCTGTCAACATTCACCACCGCGATCCATCACCGCAATCCACTACTGCAGTTTACAAACGCTTTACGCCCACAACTCAAATTCATGGCAGCAGCCATTTTATTTATACACGCAGCGCATCCTTCATATGTTTTCACTTACTTCTCTTCCCGTCCGAGCTATTCCCTCGAATCCTGCTGGCACACCGGAGGGAAGTCTTCATTGGCAATTACTAACGACAATTTTCCGGCAGCGCACCCTCTGCAGGATCATTTGAAGAGAAAGTCTCTCTTCCACTGACACGAATGATTATAGACTCCTCGGCATATCCAGTATCGCGCCTCTGCGAGACCGTGGTAACGTAGCATCTGAAAAGCAATGACTTGAATACCACAGAAACCTTGGACTTCCCCACAGAGCCAGACGAGCTAGGCTATCAATGGAAATATTCACCCGAGACTTCCCGAGGCCACCCACAGCTGTGCTAGGGGCTCTGATATTTCATCCGTTCAGTCCGTTTCATGATGAATGTGGCCCCGCTCAATTGGGTGCGATAACCCATCGGCAGTGTGCAAGACGTATCGATAGCCACAATCTCAGCGAAATTCTTCGGTCTCGAGGGAGAAGCATTTGAAGAAGCCACAAAACGAGGGATATAGGGAGCGAGATGAGCAGCCTGTTGTAAAACAAGGTCAGATAGGGGCATATTGATATTTTGGTTGTTGCTGTTAGGAGACTATCTGACCCCAGCCCTATTAGCGTGTGCAAAAAGGTTTCGAATTCTCGTAGCTAACCTTCTATTCAAAATCCTCGGCCCCGCGATTGGTCTTAGCATCGTCAACAACGTACCTATATACCATGTCCACTTGGTCTGTATCGCCCTTCGTGGCCGCCAGGTCGTCGACCGCGTAGATTTTCGACTATTAACAGGATCTAGTCTACGAGGCCTTTGCGCTTCTGCTTTTGGCAAAAGAAGCAAGAAGTTCTGACCAACCCTAGCGCAATCCTAGGCTTTGTCCCATGATATAGATCCGGCCTCACATCAAGCTCTTCACCGCCGGCGGTAAAGCCGACCTCATCGTCTGCAGCGGTGCCCGCATTTTTGAGGACCTTGCCACGAACTAAACACCAAATATACTAGGAGCTGACTGTTCAGCACCTAAACTCAAGGGTTTGCTAGATCCCAAACCCCCTCGCTTGTTGCCCTGCTCTGCGACCGATCAGAGTGTACCTCGTCGATGCGAATAATACGTTCTACAGAACTCATGTGTGCAGGGCGCGCTTCTCCCCATGTCGATTGAAGTTAAGCTAGTCGTAGCATCGCCTAGGCAATAAGACGTTTAAGTTCTTGACGGCCACGGCGAAGTGCTATTCTACCATCGAAGTGGAGCCGATGCAGGATGTGGAGAAGCTGGGGAAGCTGAAGAAGCTTGGAATATGGAGATGGAAGTAGTAGAGCGTTATTTGATTGGTCATAGTCCATTTCGGAGATTGCCCTCTTGAATTGTAGGCTCTATCATTGGCTGGCCTATAACAGCAAGAGTTAAGAGAGTCTATGTGTTCTTTACACCCAAAGTGTGAATATGTAGCAATTATGCTGGGGTCTCCTTACCTTTCTTCGTTTCTTGGCAGCGCTGTCGACGGCGGTGTCGAAGACTATGACATACGGTATGAAAATATAACGATAAAGCTGCGCTTAGGTATGCCTGCTTCTTGTGCCACGAGGTGGAATTAGAGGAAATGCTTAAGATGTAGAGTGTATCAACGCAACGTATGGCTGATATGACTTGGCCTCTCACAAAGCTTTTGCTCTGGTCCGGCTTGAGGATACATTTACAAGACCAGCCATACCCAAGCGGAGGTTGAGCTAACCTAATCCTAATGACATAGCTCTCAGAGCGTGCGAGAGCATAAGTGCTGAGCATACAGCACTACCGTCTTGAAAGAGTCACTAGACCACCAAAACTACCTCCTTTGATGTATTCACATGGCGTCAAGTACCATCGATAGCACCTGCCATCATTGTATTGGAAGGCGCGCCATATAAGCGTTATTCTCTACACTCAACATAAACCTAACCGTCCGAAGAGCATAGAAAGCGTTTCAGTCGAGATCAAACCTTCTCACAAACCATTCCCAGCATATCACCTAAGGAATTAGAGATGTACTACTACCCGTAGGGACTCGGTTATTCTTGAAGCGTTGAGTTCAGCTCATTCAGAGCTACAGTTATTTGTCTCGAGAGCAAGGGTGGTAAGCTGGTCAAGCTCGGGTAATCTGAATTGTTTGCTGGCATAAGCTCATCATTCGGATTCCAGCCGTTGTTTGATCGTAGCTATAAATAAGATAGCTTCGATCTCATTATTTTCGTATAAAATTCATTTCTAAGATCAAAAGTTGGAAACTATGTTTAGTCCTTGTGTCTTGGAAGAAAAATACCCGATTGATGGCTGTATATATAACAAGATCTACTACGGGGACAGACTAGTTGCAGCTGATACAGACGACACATTACGGGTCTGGACTCTTCAAGGCGAACTTATGTGGTGGCAATATCCCCTTCATGCTCATATCACCTGCGTTGCCCTTCAAGGTTTTCAGATTGCCGTTGGAACTGAAGATGGAAGTGTGTACATTTTGTATTGCGACACGAAGAACATGAAAATTGAAGAACTCAATAAGTTGGAATGTTGTGACGATTCTTGCATTAATCAGATTCGTTTCCTGTTTCGTGAAGTGGACGCTATCACGATATGCATGTTCTTTCAACCCAACAAGATTTCCATATTCGAATGGAGGCTTGATACGATCAAAAAAGTGGAAGGGAAGTTGCCTAAAGCAATTGATGTTCCTGGGGAAATTTTCTATCACTTAGATGCGATCCAAAGGGCAGAAGATCCCTCAAAATATCTACTTTTTGGCATTAATGAAAAGCTAAATGCAATCTCAGTACGACTTGTGAATTATGACGGATTTTCCGAGGAGGTAAAGCCCACATGGAATTTGACACAAGCTAAATCAGAAATCCAAATTCTCGATATTTCCTCCCATGGATGGGTTCTTCTCGCAGAAGACACTTGCAAACGGAAAACGCGCGGAGTTCGACTCATTGACGTAGACAGTAAGAAGACACACTATGGAGACCCAGGATTCATGTGTGGTTGTTTGCTTTCCACAACTCAGGCAGAGGCATCTTTTGTCGTTCAAGACATTAAGCCTTCCGCCCTCAGAGCGTATAATTGGAATGCTGATAAGGAAGAGCGCACACTCCTGCAAACCTGGGGTACAAAGGCACCTGGCACAAAGAATCAGAGCGCCATTGCAAAATGTGTTGCAGGTTGCAACGGTAACTTTATCATGGTTTGGGATCATGTATGGAAGGAGGAATGCGCAGCCTTGCTCTTCTGTCGAGATCATGCATGGAACGAGAAATGCGCAGCCCCACTCTTCTGCCAAGGGTCTCCTAGCATATACCCTCAGCCGTACAAGCACTCTTGGTTACAACCTGATTCAGAGTTCGACAAAATAATTGAGTCTGCGTATTGGCGTAACAACAGTGGAGCGTTGTTAGTACGACGAAGAAAACCCAAAAGTTACTATGTACGTTGTTGGACCTTTGATGGCAATATTTTCCATCTTACTGAACAACTGTCCTTTAACCGTTCGAAAGAAAAAGTAAAGTACACGAGAATTGCAATGTACAAAAACATTATCGCTGTCTGCTCCAAAGTTATCCGGAAATCTGTTACAGTACAATTGTGGCGAAATAATATATTTTCAGAAACTTTCGAGATAGGCAAGGTCGAGTCCAAGATTATCAAGCTCATAAACCTTCGGTCAGGATATTTTTGCTTAATCACAGAGAAAGAGCTTATAGTCTTCAAAGATAAATCTCCCCCACAACGACTCAACGTTAACCTTGTGAAAGACGCATGCTACGATCTCAACTCTCGCCAACTAAAAGTACTCGCCCACAAAGAACTAATGATATACGACAAAAAATTGCGTCTAAAGAAATTTCATAAACATTCGAAGATCTCCAATGAACAAATAGCGATGAACTCTTCTAATGAAGATTGGGTCACTCTTGATGATCAATCGACGCTTACATACTTTTCAAAAGGAAAGCTGCGACTTCTTCAAAATCTTAAAGGTACTGTGACTGCTGTCTCATTGAACCTTTTGAGCGGCAAAAATGTCATGATAAAAAACAAAAGAACAATGCAATGTTTCTCCGTACAGAACAAAAAATTTGCTCTGACCTGGGATCTGAGTTGCGAGACTGGACCTCGAAATTGGCAAGTGAAAGAATCTGGTGGTCGATACTTTCTGTTGACCGAGTACACCTTTGGCGTTATTGAATCAGATCAAGGCGTATATAAAGAGCGGATTTTATTTGGGTTTAAAGAGCGTGACGTTTCGGAAGCATATTCACGGTCGGGTAAGCGGATACTCACTACTAAGAAATCGTAGTTAAATTAAAAAACAGTTTTCTAGATAAAATTTTCATTCTTACTCGTCCGTTTACCGTCCAATTCTGTAGCGTAGATAAAGAGAGTTCTTCGCGATCTAGAACAGCTAACTCGGAGTTTGCTTGGATATTATGACAACATGTTTCATGGGATCCTAACATGTGATGCCCTAATAGTGAGTTTACAAAGCATGGTTTCTGGACGGTATTTTCCTCTACTCTTTGAACAAACTCTCGCTGTCTCTTGTTAACAGTGAGGGTACAAGACTATTTTTCTCATTACTTTCGTTCTCTGCAAATTGCCGGACTTGGAAATCATGTCGGTCATCGTTCAGCCGACAAAGAACATGCTCGCCACTTTCGATGAGCAACGAGTAGGGTATCTCATCGAGACTGCTCCCCAGTACCTAGCGTCCAGCGTCAGCGAGTTATTTCAAGGGGTTAGATCTGCATGAGAACGTGCAGGCTCAGTCGGAAGGGCGTTTTGAATATGTATTTAAGATAAGAAATACGAGCAGAGGCAGCGACCTTACGGGCGGGACTTGCTTCCCTGACCCTCATCCCCAGACATACCTGACAGCCTCTTGGGGAGCAAGTTGGGAATTCTGAAGCTGAGGGGGCAGTACTGGAACGGGAAGTGACTAAGTAAATTTGAAGATGGGAAATTATAGTCCATCTATCCAAGATCTTGCTCACGGATAACCCTAGCATGAGCAGTGATGCAGGTTGGTCCTTTGACTTCTGGGCTTCAACTTCAGTATCATGATGTATTGCATTTCTATCTTAGATGCGTATCTTATCTAGACGATCACTGATCTTTCCAAGTTTTCACTATGGTGCTTTGGAAGACTTTTTTGACCTGTTTCATGATTACTATTTTCCTTGGTTGACGGTGGCATTTGATATAGTAGGCTAGGTTGATGTACTCGCTGTCAACGGTTTCCAATCAACCCTTGATAATTGCGTCGTATGCGGGGACTAGGTTTGGGTGGCTTATGAGTATGGCTTGTCGGATTTCCTCTCTGAATGATCATCAGAAACCTTTATATACCTACATGCCTTTCTACCCTCGTGTCCTCGTATATCAAGAGCCATAATGTATATATGCCCTAGCGTAGCCTATTTAGGTATGTATACCACACTCCAACAGCTTTAAGGTATGCTTTCCAGGCATTTCGCTGATACCGAGGCTAGGGAGGAACCAGAGCAGAGTTGGACCGAGTCATCAAAGGCGGTGGTCGTAAGTAGATATACGGTGACATCTGTCCGGGGTGTTTAGCATTTAGTGCTTGTAGAAGATGTCCTCTGCGACTGGTATCTCCGTAGCAGCCACATGTCGTAGGCCGGCTGCTGCAATTCTTGATGGGACAATATCAAGCTCGGCCATGTCCAAGATCATATCTAAACCAATTTCCATAATCACTACTCCGTACCAGTCGGCGTTTACGAATATGACAGCAAGCTATTTCTTCTCCCCCCCCCAAAATTGGCAGGGCGAGGCGCTCTTGCCGTTTGATTTCCAATATAGTTTTTGCCGGACTGCCAGCTGCAGGGATATAACAAGTGCTTCGAAGGACACCAGAAAGTGCATCATTCTTTTCAAGTGCATGCAATCTTCGTCTAATACTGTAAAATAACACTTCTTTTGATGAACAAAGTTTTGCACATGCACATCTCTATCTTCCGCATGGTAGTGTTAGAGCTGGGTCGATCGAAACACGAAAGTGAAAAGGACACAAAGATTGACCACGTCTCACTCATCCACACGCTCTTGCGTACCAGCCTTTACATTTTCACCTCCGCGTTCACCTTCATGATAACACCACCTACACTACTATTAAGGGCGCAATGAATTATCCGTAGCTGGAAACGGCTTCAACGAACGACTCAACTGCCAGCTCCCCATTCTTATCACCATGTCCATATTTATGAGCGGGGTCCTTCACTTCTTGGAAAACTCTGCCCTCTTCCTTCCATAAATCAACATCTCCCCACTGGAAACGTTATATATACATAGTCGAGGCTGCAGCCAAGATGTCCCGTGTCCATTTATGGAGGACTCGACCAGTATTTCCCTTTCCCAAATCAACAACAACTTGCCAACACGTCTGAACTATCCTATGCGGCCCCTACTCTGTCCCACACAGTATTCAGCACCACCCCAGCACCCAAACGACGCTTGATTGGCAGGAGTGTATATAGGGATGGCGCATTTGTGAGGAAGTCACTGTGCTAACGGGGATATTCAAACTCATTGGCCACCCACCAGTGATGGAACTTCCCCAACGGGTCTCAGGTATGATGTGGGCTAGACAGTCCACGAAAGATGATGAAGGTCTTATCTCAAACTGCTAATTTGTTTCAGAGACCTATCATCACCACCCTTCTCCTTGTCGCCCGAGATACGATATAACTGTCAAGCTGCCTTGAATGTGGCCAGAGGGCTGCGAGTTCTTTGGCAATGCCGACGAGGAGGCGTTGGGGTTTGGTAATTAGATAATTTGGGTGGAGCAAGATGATTGTAGAGAAGGGCGGCGGCAAGGAGGGAGAGACGACTCATCGCTCATACAGTCGCGCCAGCTAATCCTTCTTCTTCTCCTCCGGCCAGGGTACTTTGAGCCTGCAGCTGATCTCACTGCGCGGAAGGGGATGAGGAACTCCATTTCCCGGGTGGTGCGGTTGTGTTGTCAGAGTATTCCTTGGCCAGAAGGATACAGACAGGAGGAGGGGTATGATGTTGAGTTTGCGGGCTAAGGAGACGGCCAAATCCCGCCGAATATCTTCGAAAGGATTAATGCCCCCCTCTCAAGCCTGACTGTCACGCATATGCCGGCCCGCCCACACATACCCACCCACCCCACTCATGTCAAACATACCACTCCGGAACACAACCACCCAAACTTGCAAATTAAGTACTCATCCTTTCAATACCGAAATCCCGACTAAATTCTAATGACGAGTTGCAAGCCGTATCGCAAGGGGCAGAGACAAGTTTGCTAGACATTATGGGTGGGCTGAGGGTTTTGGAGGGAGAGGGAGGAGGAGAGGGAGAGGGAAAGAGTCCAATGGGGGGCGGGTGGGACAGGATAAGGAGATTGGAGAGATAGGGGTGATGAGAAGGAATCATAAGCGAAGAGGAGGAATAATGCTAGGAATGATGCTAGGAATGAGAAGGTGAAGTATGCAAAGAAAAAGAATTGGGAAGAGAAAGGAGGAAGGAGAGGGAAGAAGGGAAGATCTTTAATTTGAAAGGTATTGATGCAGTTGTAGGCAGGGTGGGATGACAGAGAGGAACCCATACACCCCCATCCTACCCAAACGTCGAACACCCCAGGGCACTGCCAGAGCAGCTTAGAGCCTCAAACATTCAAACATTAAACAGGGGCATAGTCACTAAACTAAGACCACACTGTTCTTGTGGGGACACTACCCTCTACGATTCCGAAGATGCCGCGACTCATACAGAAGCTGGCATAGAAAGTCGAGAATTTGTGTCTGCGAAAAGAATTGAGAGAGCGAAATAGCATTCTATTTGATGCTCATGACCTGCTGCTCCAACCCCTTCTCCCTCTGACGATTCGTCTGCCTATCGTCGTGATACTCGACGTCGTTTTGACTATCTTGTGAGTCGCTCAAGGACGCGAGACTTGCCATGTTCTCGTCGTTGATCGACCGCTACGAATTCGAGGCTTTTGCGCAAGGCGATAGTGAAAAAATTACGAGCTTCGCAATCCAAAGATCGCAGATGGAACCTGAGCACTGTTGGGTGCGGAAGCTTAGTGACCATGATCGTACTTCCGACTGGCTCTGGTAGCTGAGCATGTAGGGTGGCGAGTAGGTAGCTGAGCTGGTAGCTGAACATGTCTTGGTATACGAGGTCAGTAGGGTAGATAGGCATGTAGATATATATTGAACTGTCTAAACTAAGGTAGGTACGGAGGAAGGAAGAAGTGGGAATCGGGTAAATACCCTGAATCCACTAGGGCCGGATCAATCCGGATCAATGCGGAGCGGAGATTACTAACCGCATTGGTTGAAACCCTGTTTGACGTGTGTTATGCGCCCGACCGAAGCGTATTTTGAAGCATGTAGAGAGCTCGATATGGAGGGAGAGCAAAAAGCCTCTCAACAAGGATTATTTGTATGAGGGCGTAAGCCAGAGTGAAAGTGCGGGGTACGAATAGGGGTTTCCCGAGTAGGGCCCAGACTTCACGAAGATATTATGGGGGTTTCCCGAGCGAAGTTTCCTTTTCCTCGACGATAGGCATCGATCTAATCTACCTATCTACCTAGACATCATTCTCGTTATCTTTACCTGTATCTAGCCTACCTTCTAGATCTACTTTTCTACTAGAGCGACCGTTGCACATGTTCGTTGTCTGCTCACCCTGTTGCTTCTACGAAGCTCCCTATACCGCATCTGTATCCTATCTCTTGACATCAGGTATTCTTCAGCAAATTTCCAGCAAAAGTAAGAGCTTATAGTATGGCATTGAAGGTGTCATAAGAGTCTGAACCGCGTCATACCACAGTTGAAGAGCCCTGTAACGCAAGTTTACAAGGAAATCCCTGACCACTTTTCCCCTGTAATTTGATGCCTATGATAGTGCGTTAGGACGATGTCAATAGAAGTTAGGTAGGTTGTTGGCAAAGCTTAGCGGTAGGCAGTCATATTTCGACGAACTCTTAGGAATATGCCACATTCATCACCAGGTATGCGTAATCTCTTAACAGTGGAACAAATTCTTGTTCTGGGTCGTAATCCTCATCTAAGTCTGACCACTCGGTTCAGCCTCACCAGCCATCATGGCCGCTTGGCAGCCCTGGACCAGACGTTCCACTTTTGGGTCATCTCTGGACTTCATGGGTACAATAATCTCTACATATCCAACATTCCTCAAACGTGCAAGGCGGTGCAGTATTCTCCTCAGATGTGTTGCTCTGATTTCACAGTTGGATACGAATTCGACTTGCACGCTTGCAAGGCGTTCGGCGAGACGTAGTTGCCTGCACAGGGCAACAACGCGTCTCTGAACATCAAGCATCAGATCTGCATCCAATATTTCGATTTGACACTTTATTCGTGTCGCTTTCTCGAAAGGAAAACTCTCATGCCAACCCAGCCACCAGTCGTGGAATGTGTTTGCCTGGGCTATGGACGGGCCAATTTCAATTATGAAAGTCCGCTTATACAGAATTGCCGAGCTCTCTTTGTAGAGTTGCCAGTTGGTGCGTAGAATGTCGGCATTCCAGCCGCTTCGAGAGATTGGGGGTTCAACGTCATAACACAGAGGGCACAGTCCACATCCCAAATCTATTGAATCGGGAAAGACAGCACTGAAGATCTGATCCCGTATTTCTGGAGGGAGTCCTAGTAGAGTGCAATCCGAGTCCTGAGGCATAATTTCTGTGTATGTAGAGGGGATAAGGAGATTGGGATTACGTGGGCGACGGCTCTTTATCATACTGTGGGGAGGGTTCATAAGCATTGTTGATGGAGGAACTTGAGAATAAGCAAGTAACGAGTAGAACTACCTTAGAATTTGCCAAAAATAAAAAACCAGATTTGTAAAATCAACCCCACTGCCCTTCCGATGCTTCATACGTAGTATATGCAGTGCCCCATACTGAACAGGCCTCATGTAGAACCCTAGGTAGTTCACACATGAAGCATTGAATATACTACATATGCATTAAAAAACGGCACAAGTTTCACATACAATGATGCTGCGTATGCTATTTGCGGTGCACGTCACCAATCTCCGTTGGCTGGTAAGTGGAATAAGCGGAGTGGCTTTCTGGGTAAATTGCCTACGCCTGACGTCTCTTCCTGACCGACGACTCTGGCTTCTGGCGTCAAGAGGCGGCATTCCTCGACGGAAAAGCCCGCAAGTGCTACAGATCTCATGGTGATACAAAATATCTATGCAACAACACAGGCGGCCACGATACCTGCAAAACCCCAACATCGACGGCATCCCTGAGAGGGAGGGATAGTAGAGGGAGGAGGTTTAACTCATAGCTTGGGTGGACTCAGCTAACGGCTTTTGCGCGTCGTCTTCTCCCTCGTCAAAGTCCTAATTCAATCATTAGCGTGGGCTCGTATGGCTGCAAGGACCACATAATAGTCAGAAATTCTGGCCTAAAGTACAGGCAGCTTAGGCTGACCCAGAACAAGCTGCAACTCCACCCTTCCGCTACCTCACACAATTGAGCTACGAGAGGGCGGTACATCAATACTTGGGTGGTCGAGGATTGAGGGGTAGGATTGAGCCAGGTCGTATCCACCTTTTTAAATTTAAGCCGAAGTAATGCTCATGTGCATGCTAGGGGTACTCATGGATGCTGGGACGATTCCGAGTAACGTTTGGAAGATCTGTATTATAGGAAAACGGGGCAGCAATGAGAGCCGAGTCGTTGCGTATTTGCGTGCTGGGTGACAAGATGCAGGACGCGTCTAGGCGATCTCGCCAGCTCGAAAGCTCCGGAAGACGTGACACGTCCTTCTTTGACTCATAGGTCTACCCGAGCCTTACCTTCTTCGTTATGTCCTTACAGCCTTAATAAACCTATACACATATCAATAGATTTGATTGATTTGATTTGATTTGATTTATTTCATACACCCTTGTGACATCGGTTTAAGCCCGACCCATAACCCTCTGGGGGAGAAAACCGCTCGCCGGCTACACGGCGACTGCACGCCACCGCTGAGACTGTGTACCACTCATGAACCTATAGCTTCTATCCAGCGCGTGACGCTCGAGTAAACTCTTAATGCGTGTCTGTGCTGTTTCCTTGCAATGCATCGTTCTTGCCCTGCTCTTCATTGACGATATTATATACAACGATGTTCCGGTCTCCAATCGCGAAGATCATGATTCCTTTGCACCCGTGGTGCTCATGGTTGTAATGCCGAACTGTGTTCTTTTGCTTGATGATTGCCATTCATCGAGCAGAGGCGCGTACGATGGGGAGGTAGAGTGTGGTTGTATCAAATAACCCTATCCTGCTCTTGTCTTGTGTCACGTAGACGTTGAATAAGTTGCTGATATAGGTGTGCGGAATCTCTCTTGTGCAGACCGACCATGTCTTGCAGAGATGTTCGTATGCTACACCCCTAACCAGGCAGCGTAGTCCGATCATTCTCTACTAACCCGCTTGTGTCTCCCTTCTCTTAACGAAGTCTTCTCGCCAGCGTATCTTCTGCGCACAGATTATCCGTGTCTGAACGTTCGCTGAACGGTATTAACGAGGCTCGCGGGTTGCCCGTGTCGTAGCAGCAGCAGCACTCGCTGAACGGTATTAACGAGGCCCTCGAGTTGCCTGTGTCGTAGCAGCAAACACGCAGTCTTAACGAAGTCTATACGTAGTCAGCACGTAGGTCTAAAGGATGTCCGTGATCCGGGTTCTTCCTGCTATTTCACCCCCAACAGGCCAAACGCGAGGGTGTCCTGTCCCAGTTCTCGTCGTCGCGAACACGACACAGCGACCAGGTGTTATGGGCCTGCACAGAGCTAGGAGTTCAAAGCTAAAGAAGGAAGAAGGTGTAACACGTCGAGGGTCTTATACCCACGAAGGCGCGCTAGCCTACTAGCGTGTCAACACTAGTCTATGCTAGTCTAACACGACCCATCTGGATCCAGTCTGGATTCATCTGACGCCTGGGGGGTTGTAGGGTGAGAGCTTGGGGTGAGAACTCACAGGGAGAGGTTAGAGACGGCGATATTAGCCGTGTACAAGAGCGAGAACAGGAACAGGACAGAGCTGTCCTTGGATGTGATGGGTGTCAGATTGAAGTAACCGCATGAAAGTAACACGGCGGTTCCAAGTGCCCCAGCTGCAGCGTGAAGAGCGGTCAAAAGGAATGGGAACGGGAACT
>JAABUY010002262.1_pt1 | contig 23317 bp, 16 predicted proteins | sample 5560271 | NCBI WGS metagenome assembly JAABUY01 (sample SAMN10711886, study PRJNA513374) | rock metagenome | isolation source: Antarctica rocks | place: Antarctica: Victoria Land, University Valley | reverse complement strand
GACTGACATGTATTGGCTGAATATCGCCGACGAGGCGGTGCCATTTACGGGCGTCATCGAGCAGACAAATTTCGTTCCGCCGCAGCAGTACGGCGGGAGCCATCTCGTTTACCTCTCGCGCTACCTCGAAGTGACCGACCCAATCTGGACAATGGATCAGGATGCGCTTTTCCAGCACTACCTGCCTGCCTTGCAGCGCATCAACCCGGCCTTCGATCCGTCCTGGGTGCGGGAAATCCGCGTCTTCCGCGAGCGGGCCGCGCAACCGATCGTGCCGCTCCATTATTCCTCACTGATCCCGGAGATGCGCACGCCGTTACCGAATATCTACCTCGCGAACACGACGCAGATTTACCCGGAGGATCGCGGGACGAACTACTCGATCAAACTGGGCGGCGATGTCGCGACGCTCATCAATGATGACCTGCGGGACGGCCGCATCACGCCGACAGCGCGCACTCCAGCGGCTGTAGATTAGCCTATCTCGTGGTGGCATAGGCTTCAGCCTACGTTCCCTATGGATGCAGCCCTCCATAGTGAGAGACCGCAGGCTGAAGCCTACGCCACCGATTCTAACGCATTGCATCGCGCGTAGTATTTGCGACCAATGGGATCAAGTGGGAATAGCGACCTGTGCTCATTCGTTGCGCACTATATCCGGGTTGCGCGAGTTTCTTGATTTCGTGTATACTGCGAAGTGCTGGTTGCAGCGTCATCTATCATGTGCAGGTCGTACATGATGCGGCTAGCGGTATGAATGTTTCACATCGAGTCATCTGACCGGATGAGGGTTGAAACAAACGAACATGGGAAGGTATATGGACCAAAATACGGCAGTGATTTCCGAGACCGGGATGGGCGAGGCGCCGATCGGCCGGAACCTAATGGAGCAGTTGCTTGCGGAGCCCGACACGGATGTGCGAACGCTCAAGTACGGTGACGTACTCGAGGGAATCGTCATGCAGTTGGATCGCGACGAAGTGCTCGTGGACATTGGGTCCAAGTCTGAGGGCATCATCCCAAACAAGGAACTTTCCAGTCTCGGTGACGCGGAGCGGAAGGCGCTGTCGTCCGGTGATACCGTACTTGTGTTCGTCGTTCAACCGGAGAACGCGGACGGTCATGCTGTCCTCTCCATTGACCGCGCGCGGCAGGAGAAGTCGTGGCGCGTCTTGCAGCAAAAATACGAGGCCAGTGAGGTCATCGAGGCAATCGTCAAGAACTACAACAAGGGTGGTTTGCTCGTTGATCTGGATGGCGTGCGCGGCTTCGTGCCGGCCTCGCAGGTCACGGAAATCCGTGGCGGCGATGAGGCATCCAAGCAGGGCGACATGGCCCGTTTGATTGGCATGAGCATTCCGCTCAAGGTGATCGAAATCAACCGACACCGCAACCGCCTGATCCTTTCCGAGCGACAGGCAATTCAGGAGCGACGTGATGCGATGAAGGAGCGGCTAATCGGCACGCTCAAGGAAGGCGAGGTCCGTAAGGGGCGCGTCTCCAGCATCTGCGACTTCGGCGCCTTCGTAGACATCGGCGGCGCGGACGGGCTTGTGCATCTTTCTGAACTCTCGTGGAGCCGCGTGCGGCATCCGAGCGAAGTGTTGAAGGTCGGCGAGGAGGTCGAGGTCTATGTCCTTGGCATCAACGAGGACGAGCGGAAGATTGCTCTCTCGCTCAAGCGGACGCAGGCCGAACCATGGACGCGTGTCGCTGCTCAATTCGAGGTCGGCCAACTGGTGAAGGGGGCGATTACGCAACTTGCCAACTTCGGGGCGTTCGCGCGCATCCAGGACGGCATCGAGGGGCTGATTCACGTCTCTGAACTCTCCGATGACCGCGTCGCGCACCCGCGCAACGTCGTCAAGGAAGGTGACGAGATGACCCTGCGGATCATCCGTATTGACCCACAGCGGCGGCGGATGGGCCTCAGCCTGCGGCGCGCGCTCGAATTCACCGAGCAGGACGCGATTGATGGCTACGTACAAGACAATATGGGCCACCCGGTGAAGCCCGAGGATCTCGAAGCGCAGAACGAACGCAACCTTGAGATGCAGGCAGCGGAGGCGCAGGCCGCGCTGTATGACGATGAGAATGCGGAATCGGACGCGGAGGGTGCGAGCGATACCCGTGGCGGCAACGATGAGAACCGGACTAGTGGCGAACGGAACAGTAATAGCCAGAATGACGACGGACCGTTGACCGCGACGATTGGCGAGCAGATGGAAGCGGCTGAGGAACCAACGAATTCGCCTGATCCGGAAGCGGTTGCCGAGCAGGAATCGCATGTCGAAGCGAAAGATGCGTCTGGTGATCTGACTGTTTCCGCGCACGGTATGGTGACGATGGACCCGGGAACCGAGGTCGGTGCGGCGGTATCGAGCGCGGGCGCTGATGAGACGCCGATGGAGGAGAGCGCCGAGCCGGTGCCGGAAACTGACCAAAGCGCGGAGACGAGCTTGACAACGGAGCGGCGTTCTGACAGCGCGGCCGTTGAGCCGACCCCTGGGAACGAAGCCGCAGCGGAGGAAAGCGTCAAGGCGTAGGCTGGCATGATGCATCCATTATGGTATAGTGTACGTAGTACTGAGTGAGAGGCGGTTCATGCGCCGAATGCGGTAGGCGATTTGAGCAGTTTCCGATCTCCTCGTCTGACAGGACGACCGCTCCTTACCACTGGTTCCCGTCCCTGCCGGACGCGAGTGACTGACGACAATTCTCTGTGCAGCCCCCGCGATTCGCGGGGGCTGTGTGGTATCTTTATTGCAGTATTGGGGACCGACGCAGGGATCTGCGAGACCGTCGTTACCCGAACAAGGGAGTCGCCAGATGGCAGACAAGTTTGAGAAGTTCACCGAGCGCGCGCGCAAGGTATTTTCACTGGCACAGGAAGAAGCCCAGCGGTTCAATCACAACTACATCGGCACCGAGCATTTGCTCCTCGGACTTGTGCGTGAGGGGGACGGCATCGCCGCCCGCGTACTCGCCAACCTCGGTGTCCAACTGCCGAAGGTCCGTTCCGCCGTCGAGTTTATTATCGGGCGGGGAGACGGGCTTGTCGTCGGTGATCCAGGGCTGACACCGCGCGCGAAGAAGGTGATTGAACTCGCGATGGATGAAGCCCGCCGCCTAAACAATCACTACATCGGCACGGAGCACCTGCTGCTTGGCTTGGTCCGAGAAGGTGAAGGGATCGCCGCAGGCGTGCTGGAGTCGCTGGGTGTGAGTCTGGAGAAGGTGCGCCAGCAGGTGATGCAGGTCGTCTCCCAGTCCTCCTCCTATCAGCAATCCAAGCAACAGACGAAGACACCATACATGGACGCACTCGGCTTTGATCTGACCGAGGCAGCACGCGGTGGCAAATTAGACCCGGTGATCGGCCGCGAGAGCGAGATCGAGCGGGTGATGCAGATCCTCACGCGCCGCACGAAAAATAACCCCGCGCTGATCGGCGAGCCAGGCGTTGGCAAGACGGCCATCGTCGAAGGTCTCGCGCAGCGGATCGTTTCGGGCGATGTGCCGGAACCGCTCCAGAACAAGCGGCTCATCTCGCTCGACATCGGCGCGCTCGTTGCGGGCACGAAGTATCGTGGTGAGTTCGAGGAGCGGCTGAAAAAGATCGTTGGCGAAATCAAGGAGACATCGAGCATCCTCTTCATTGATGAGTTGCATACGATTGTCGGCGCCGGTGCGGCGGAGGGTGCGGTTGATGCCGCGAATATCCTCAAACCCGCCTTGTCGCGTGGTGAATTGCAGACGATCGGCGCGACGACCCTCGATGAATACCGCAAGCACATCGAGCGCGACGCCGCCCTCGAACGCCGCTTCCAGCCTGTGATCGTGGATGAACCGAGCGTCGAGGAAACGATTGAGATACTCAAGGGCATTCGGAGCCGCTATGAAGATCATCATCAGTTGAAGATTTCCGATGAGGCGCTGAAGTCTGCTGCCAGTTTGGCCGCCCGCTATGTGCCGGATCGTTTCCTGCCGGACAAGGCAATTGACTTGATTGACGAGGCAGGCTCCCGCGTGCGGATGCACCGTTCTGTCGCGCCGCCGAACCTGAAGCAGGCGCAAAGCATGCTCGCCTCGCTGCAAAATGAGAAGGAATCTGCCAAGAACGCGGACGATTTCGATGTCGCCAAGCAGTTACAGGATCGCGAGGAACGCCTGCGTGACCGCATCCATGAGATGGAGCGCGAGTGGCAGGAGGAGAAGCAAACCGACGAGGCGTATGTCACGGAAGAGGACATCGCGCAGGTCGTTTCGATGTGGACAGGCATCCCACTGATGCGCATCGCGGGCGAGGAATCCGAGCGACTCTTGCAGATGGAATCCGCAATGCACAACCGGATCATCGGTCAGCAGGACGCCATCGAGGCAGTCTCCCGCGCTGTGCGACGCGCGCGCGCCGGCTTAAAAGACCCGAAGCGGCCGATCGGCTCATTCATCTTCCTCGGCCCGACGGGTATCGGCAAGACCGAGACGGCGAAGGCGCTCGCCGAGTTCATGTTCGGCAGCGAGGACTCGTTGATTAAGATAGACATGTCCGAGTTCATGGAACGGCACGCCGTTTCCCGGCTCGTCGGCGCTCCTCCCGGCTACGTTGGCTATGAAGAGGGCGGCCAACTGACGGAAGCCGTGCGCCGCAAGGGGTATTCGGTTGTGTTGCTCGACGAAATTGAGAAGGCACACCCGGAGGCATTCAATATCCTCCTCCAGATTCTCGAAGACGGCAATCTCGCGGATGCCAAGGGACGCAAGGTGGATTTCCGTAACACGATCATTATCATGACCTCGAATGTCGGCTCAGAGCAGCTGAAGCGCGACAGTGGCCTCGGTTTCGCGATCACCGGCGACGAAGCGAAGCAGCAGGCGCGGCAGTACGATGATATGCGTGTAAAGGTAATGGACGAACTGAAGCGGACCTTTCGCCCGGAGTTCATTAACCGGATTGATGCCATCGTCGTCTTCCACGCGCTGAACAACACGCACATCCGCCAGATCACCGACCTGCTCCTGAAGCGCATCCGCGTGCAACTGGCGGAACAAGACATTGACCTCACGGTCACCGATGAGGCGATGGATCTCCTTGCGAAGCGTGGCTATGACCCGCAGTTCGGCGCGCGGCCGCTCCGCCGGATCATTACGAACCTGATCGAAGACCCGCTCGCCGAGGGGTTGCTTGATGCGCGGTTTGTGCCCGGCAAGCGTATTCGTGTAGATGTGGAGGAAGATCTCCTCCGCCTTAGCCAGGAAGAACGTGATGTCGTAGAAGAGGGCGAACTCGCCATCGTTGGCGCGGAAACCTAAACACGTATCATCAGGAACGACAGGCGCTGGCCCGTGTGGTCAGCGCCTTTTTGTTGTCGCGATGTGAGAACAAATGTGCGATACTGCGATGAGATGAAGTAGCAGACGCATAGGCTGGCGAGTCTGTGCTATCAATAGCGTAGGTTTTCCCGCCTACGATTTGAGGCAGGGATGGCGAAGAAAACAATAACGAAAAGTCGCGTCAAATACGTCTGCAGTGCGTGTGGGTACGAGAGTCCGGCATTTCTCGGGCGATGTCCTGAGTGCGACGCATGGGGTACGCTCGATGAGACAGTTGTACTGCCGGAAACGCCGACGAGCGCTGCGACGCGTGGCGGATTTGCCTCGCTGCCAGTCGGTATGCAGCGGCCGGAACCGCTCGCGCGGATTTCCCGCGAGGGCTACCAGCGCATCCCGCTCGCCATCGGTGAGGTAAACCGCGTGCTCGGCGGTGGCCTCGTGCCGGGTTCGCTCGTCCTGGTCGGCGGCGATCCGGGGATCGGCAAGTCCACGCTGCTCTTGCAGGTCGCGGCGTTGCTCGCCGTCGAGCATGGACCGGTACTCTACGTCTCCGCCGAGGAATCGCCGCAGCAGATCAAACTGCGCGCGGAACGGCTTAACGTCGCGCAAGACGAACTCTATGTGATTGCCGAAACAGATGTTGAGACAATCCTCGCCCATGCCGCCGCGTTGCAACCGAAACTGGTCGTCGTAGACTCGATTCAAACCGTGGCATTGGACAGCATTGCCTCCACGGCGGGCAGCGTGACGCAGGTCCGGGAATGCACCGCTGTCCTGATGCGCTGGGCGAAGACGAGCCAGATTCCCGTCCTGATCGTCGGCCACGTCACGAAGGAAGGCGCGATTGCCGGGCCGCGTGTGCTCGAACACATCGTGGACGTGGTACTCTATTTGGAGGGCGACCGCTTCGGGCAATATCGCGTTCTGCGCGGCGTCAAGAACCGCTATGGCTCGACGGACGAGGTCGGCATTTTCGAGATGGCGGGCGCGGGTTTGCTCGAAGTAACGAACCCCTCCGAAGCATTCTTGCAAGAACGCGTCACAAACGCCGCAGGCTCAACGGTCGCGGTCACGGTTGAGGGAACCCGACCGATCCTCGTCGAGGTGCAGGCGCTCACCAGCCCAACCCCGTACGGGACGCCGCGCCGAACGGCAAATGGCGTGGATACCAACCGCCTGTTGCTCCTGACAGCCGTTTTGTCGCGTCGCGTCGGGTTGTCGCTCGGTGACCAGGACATCTTCGTTAACGTCGTCGGCGGATTGAAGATCGCGGAACCGGCGGCGGACCTCGCGATCTGCACGGCGGTTGCGTCGGCCTTCAAGAGTGTGCGCGTGGACCCGACCGCTGTCTGCATCGGTGAGGTCGGCCTTTCGGGCGAACTGCGCTCTGTGCGCGATCTCGACCGCCGTCTCCTGGAAGCGGCGTCGCTCGGTTTCAAGCGGGCGATTGTCCCGGCGGCGTTGCGGCGCGGTCGTGGCCGTCCGCCGGAAGGATTGGAATTGACGCGCGCCGTCACCGTCCGCGAAGCGATTGCCGCCGCGCTGGGGGAAGAAGGGTAACGATCGCGCGGGCTCTCCTGGTGGCGGGCTTCAGTCTGTCGCATTGCCTATCAGTAATCTACAGACCGCCGTCACCCGAACCTGCTGCCATCGGATCATATGCTCTGTGTGGCTGTACCAGATCGAGCAGCGCATCCACGATCTTGTCTGCTGCGTTCAATGGTGCGAGGGATCGTGCCGCGTCGCTCATACGGGCGCGGCGGGCGTGGTCATTGAGTAGCGCGATCACGTAGGACGCGATCAACTCAGGCGTCGCCTCAGCTTGGGGAATCAGGACTGCCGCACCCGCATCGGACAGGACGCGGGCATTCTTCGTGGCTTCGTCGCCGCCGGTGCCAGGGAGGGGGACGAGGATGGACGGCTTGCCGAGCGCGGCCAACTCCGCGACTGTGCCCGCGCCCGAACGCCCGACGACGAGCGCGGCGAGAGCGTAAACATCGCGTAGTTCGTCACCGAGTGTTTCGACAACGACATAGCGGGCGCGCCACTCGTCCGTGAGGCCCGCGCGGACTGCCCGCAGGCGAGGATAATCGCCGTTTACGACTGTTGGGCCAGTCGCGTGGACGATCTGCATTGTCCCAAGCAATAGCGGCAACGCGCGTTCAATCCGCTCATTGACCGGCGATGAGCCGCGCGCTCCGCCTGTGACATAGATCGTCGGCATCTCCGTCGTGAGCCCAAAGTGCGCTGCCCCACGAGCAGCATCGCCACCGAACAGCAATGCGCGTACCGGATTGCCGGTGACGATCACGCGCGCCGTGCCGCTGAACTGGCTTACCTCCGGTAGCGGGAAAGACAACGCGAGCACAGTGGCAGAGCGGGCGATAATCCGCGTCGCCAAGCCGAGTTGCGCGGTCTGCTCGTGCGTCAAGACCGGGATGCCGAGACGGGCGGCAGCGAGCGCGGTCGGTACGGCGACGTAGCCACCGGTAGAGAAGACGACCGCCGGACGAATCCGTTTCATCTGTCGGTACGCCTGCGCATACCCTAGCGGAATACGCACGGCGTCCACGGGCGTCTGCCATGAGAGATAGCGCCGCAATTTGCCACTCTGAATAGCGACGAACGGCACCCCGGCACGCGCCGCCGCTGCACGCTCGATCCCCCATGTGCCACCGATCCACGTCGCATCCACCGCGCACTGCTCCCGCAACGTGTTCAACACCGCAATCACAGGACTGATATGCCCGCCGGTGCCACCGGAAGCGATGACCAGTTTCAGAAAGTGCTTTCCCACAATCGGCCTCCTCCGCTGGAAGTGTACCAAAGGAGAGGTAACCGCTGGTGGATCAGCCTGATGATAATCCGGTGATGGGGCGCAGGCTGAAGCCTACGCTACCGATTTCATACATACCCCTGACGGAGGACAATTCCCCTTGCGGCGTCAATGAAGACGCTGAGCGGTACACGCCAGTAATCATCGTTCGGCGCCGCCCCATTCGGGAGCGGGTCGTAGTTACGAAAGATGACACGCCATACACCGTTGTCGCGCCGCGCGATCACGTCTTGCCAGGTGGAGATGTAGGGCGAGACGACCGTGCGGGCGATGCGAATGGCGTCCGCTTCCGTAACGACAACGGGAGATGGTGTATTTATCACGGTCGGCGTGCGAACGGTACTAACGACCCGCGTCGCAAGGATACTGTCTTGTGACTGGCCGCAACTACCTACCATCACTATCAGCAGCAGGAGAGAGCCAGCAAAGATGCGACGCATAGCAGCATGCCTCTCAATAGATTACGACACGGGAATTCGCTCACTGTCCGATTATACTGTGTCCGCGAACGCGCGTTCGTATATACTGTGTACGGACGTCGGGCGGGCGACGCATTTTCCGTGCTAGGATTAGCAAAACGAAGCGCCGAGAAGCCTTGCAGATAGTACGCAGAAATGCTACACTACCACGATGCGACCGTGAACGTACAGGGATCGTAGACTGTTGAGTGAGGGGGCCAGAATCAATGCCACACGATCAGATTATTGTCCGCGGCGCCCGCGAACACAACCTCAAGAATGTTGACCTGACGATTCCGCGCGACAAACTCGTTGTTTTCACGGGGCTTTCCGGTTCCGGGAAATCCAGCCTCGCCTTCGATACGATTTATGCGGAAGGGCAGCGGCGATACGTCGAATCGCTCTCTGCCTATGCCCGGCAGTTTCTTGGTCTCATGGAGAAGCCGGACGTGGATCATATTGACGGTCTCTCGCCCGCGATCTCGATTGACCAGAAGAGCACGAGCCGCAACCCACGCTCGACCGTCGGGACGGTGACGGAAATCTATGACTACCTCCGCTTGCTCTTTGCGCGTGTTGGCCACGCACATAGCCCGACGACGGGGCGGCCGATCCAGAAGCAGAGCGCGGAGCAGATCGTCGAGCATATTCTCGGTCTTGCCGATGGCACACGGCTCCTGATCCTCGCGCCGATCATCCGCGACCGCAAGGGCGAGCATCAAGGCATCTTCGAGGAGGCGAAACGGACGGGTTTCGTGCGCGTGCGCGTCAATGGCGCAGTGCGCGACCTTGATGAGAAGATTGATCTCGCGAAGTATAAGAAGCACACAATCGAAATCGTCGTGGATCGGCTCGTCATCCGGCATGATACTGATAGCGACGAGGCACAGGGATTTCGCACGCGTCTGACGGACAGTGTGGAAACGGCAATCAAGCACGGTGAGGGCGTGATGATTGCCGCCGAGGTGGACGGGCCGGACCGCTTCTTCTCCGAGAAGTTGGCCGACCCGGAAACAGGCGAATCGTTCGAGGAATTAGAGCCGCGTGCCTTTTCCTTCAATAGTCCGCACGGCGCCTGCCCGCACTGTTCCGGTCTCGGTACTGTGATGGAGTTCGACCCCGATCTGATTATCCCGAACCGGGATTTGACGCTCGCCGAGGGCGCTGTCCAGCCGTGGGTGCGCACGACACAGGGCGGGCAGGGATACTACCTCCAGTTGCTCACCTCGCTCGGCGAGCAGTCTGGTTTCCGCGTCAACACACCGACGCGCAATTTTTCACCCGAACAGATGGGGATCATCCTCTACGGCAATAATGGCGAGTATTTCCCGGTCAAATACCAGACCGGCAGCGGCAAGACACGGACCTACGACACGACCTTCGAGGGCGTCATTCCGAACCTGAAACGGCGGTATAAGGAGACGAGTTCCGAGCATGTCCGCGCTGAGATCGAACGGTATATGGGGGCAAAGCCGTGCCCCGTCTGCAAGGGCAAGCGGCTCAAGCCGGAATCGCTCGCTGTCACGATCGCGGCCTATAACCTGACCGACGTGACGGAGATGACTGTCCGTGACGCACAGCGTTTCTTTGATGCGCTCGCGCACCGGGGGCGGCTCGATGGATCGCCACACGAGACGGATGTCGTCGGCGTCGCGGGCAAAGCAGCGGTACGGATTCAACTCTCGGCAGCCGATCTCGAACTCTCCGAACGCGAGCAGATCATCGCGCGGCAGATTTTCAAGGAGATCCGCGAGCGGCTTGGCTTCCTCGTGGACGTTGGGCTCGATTACCTGACGCTCAACCGGGCGGCAGCGACGCTCTCCGGCGGCGAGGCGCAGCGCATCCGGCTGGCGACGCAGATTGGTTCGAGCCTGATGGGCGTTATCTACATCCTCGATGAGCCGAGTATCGGTCTCCACCAGCGCGACAATGCACGACTGATCAACACTTTGCTGCGGCTACGCGACCAGGGCAATACGTTGATCGTCGTGGAACACGACGAGGACACCATGCGCACGGCGGACTGGATCGTGGATATCGGGCCGGGCGCCGGGGAGCATGGCGGCCACATCGTCGCGGAGGGCACGGCCGAGGAGATCAGCGCGAACCCGCAGAGTGTGACCGGGCAGTACCTGAGTGGCCGCCGAGGCATCCCGATCCCACCGAAGCGACGGCGCGGCAATGGCAAGATGCTCCACTTAAAGGGCGCGCGGGGCAATAATCTCAAGAACCTTGATGTGCGCTTTCCGCTCGGCACGTTCACGGTCATCACCGGCGTCTCCGGTTCCGGCAAGAGCACGCTGATTACGGATACGCTCTATCGCCGCCTCGCACAGCATATTTACCACAGCAAGGAGCGCCCCGATCCCTTTGACGCCCTTCTGGGCATGGATCATCTCGACAAGGTGATTGACATTGACCAAAGCCCGATTGGTCGGACGCCGCGCTCGAATCCCGCGACGTATACGGGCCTCTTCGCGCCGATCCGCGAGTTGTTCGCCTCCTTGCCGGAAGCGAAGTTGCGCGGCTACAAGCCCGGCCGATTTTCCTTCAATGTCAAGGGTGGGCGATGTGAGGCGTGTCACGGTGACGGCATTATCCAAATCGAGATGCAGTTTCTGCCCGATGTCTACGTCTCCTGCGAGGTGTGCCACGGCGCGCGCTACAATCGCGAGACGTTGGAAGTGAAGTATCGCGGTAAGAGCATCGCGGATGTGCTCGATATGACCGTGGACGAGGCGCTGGAAATGCTCGGCAACATCCCGCAGGTCGCGAATAAACTGCAAACGATCACTGATGTTGGCCTCGGCTACATCCATCTCGGCCAATCCTCGACGACGCTTTCCGGCGGTGAGGCGCAGCGCGTCAAACTAGCGACCGAGCTCTCACGCCGTGCGACGGGTAAGACGATGTATATCCTCGACGAACCGACGACGGGCCTTCATTTCGCGGATGTGGAACGGCTCTTGGAGGTGCTCCAACGGCTCGTGGATACCGGCAACACGGTACTCGTGATTGAACATAATCTCGATGTCATCAAGTCGGCGGACTGGCTAATCGATCTCGGTCCGGAGGGGGGCGATAAGGGTGGTGAGATCGTTGCGGAGGGAACGCCAGAGCAGGTCGCGGATGTCACGCAGTCGCATACGGGCCACTTCCTGCGTCGCATGCTGCATGCGCGGCGCGGTGAGCCGGTCGGTGTAGCGGCGATGTAGCAACCGATCGCGTGCGTGCCGTGGTACACTTGCGGTTCAACGACTACATGTGGCGAGATTGGCCGTGTGGACGGCAGTTGGCGGAATGGAGAGCATGCCATGACGGCGTTTACGCCCACGTTTCTTGAAGCGCAAAAGCAGAAGTTGATCGAGGAGCGCGACCGTTTGCAGAGCGAATTGCGGGCTATTGATCAGGAATTGATCCGGCTTGGGCAGTCGCAGAGCGATGAGGGCGCGGGCGTCGGCAACCATATGGCGGACGAGGGGAGCGACGCGCAGGAGCAGGAGACCGATATGACCGTGCGCGTGAACATCGAAGAGATGCTCGGCGAAGTCCAGCACGCACTGACGAAGTTCGAATCGGGAGACTACGGCATCTGCGAGGATACGCACGAGCCGATTGCCATCGCTCGCTTGGAAGCCTTACCATACGCGCGGTATACGGTGCAGGCGCAGGAAAAGCGTGAGGTACTGGGCACGTACCGTCCGCTTCCCGCTGCCCGATAACGCTATGGTGGTCGAGCGATCCGATCAAACAGCAGACACCGAAACGCACGCGCGGGCGTTTGATTTTTGGCCCATGATTGTTGCGGCGGTCGTTGTCATTATTGATCAGATCACCAAAGCACTGGTCGTCCGTTCGTTCGGGCCACCCGATGCCGCCACGTCAAAGCAAATTATCCCGCATGTGCTCGATTTTCGGCACGACGAGAACACAGGCGCGGCATTCAGCCTTTTTCAGGGGCGTAGTACGACCTTGCTGCTGATTGGCGTTATCGTAATCGGTGTGCTGATTTATTACTATCGGGCGTTGCCACAAGGGCAGCCGATTCTGCGCCTCGCCGTTGGCAGCGTGCTTGGCGGTGCGGTCGGTAATATCATTGATCGTGTCCGGCTTGGGTATGTGACGGACTGGATTCACATTACCCATTATCCGACCTTCAATGTCGCGGACAGTTGCATCACGATCGGGATGGCGACGCTCGCGTTTTCCCTGCTCTTCGTGGACCGATTCGCGCATCGTGACGGCTGATTATGCCCACCGTGCGATCCCTTCCGCTTGCTGTCGAGTCGGAATGCGCCGGTGAGCGGCTCGACCGCTTCCTGGCGACCAAACTGCCGCAATTTACCCGCGCCTACCTGCAAACGCGGATTGAAAACGCCGATGTACAGGTGGATGGGCGGCTCCGCAAGGCGAGTTTTCGCTTGCGTGGCGGCGAGCAGATCGCGGTCGCCATTCCTGATGAGCCGAGCAGGACGATGCTGATTCCTGAACAGATGTCGCTGGCAATCCTGTACGAGGATGCGGATGTCATCGTCGTTGACAAACCTGCCGGTCTCGTCGTCCATCCGGGTGCGGGGAACTGGACTGGGACGCTCGTGCATGGCATTCTCGCGCACTCCCCGGACGTGCGGACGAACGACGCGGTGAGACCCGGTATTGTCCATCGCCTCGATAAAGAGACGTCGGGCGCCTTGATCGTCGCTAAGCACGATGTCGCCCGCGAATTCCTGGCCCAACAACTCCGCGAGCGCACCGCGCATAAGGAGTACACCGTGCTCGTTCACGGCATTGTGCCGCGCGACGTGACGATCAATGCGCCGATCGGACGTGATCCTGTCCACCGCACGCGCATGGCAGTTGTCAGCAATGGGCGGGAAGCGACAAGCATTGTGCATGTTGTGGAACGTTTGCCCGGATACACGCTGCTCTCGGTTGATCTTCGTTCTGGGCGCACACATCAAATCCGCGTCCATTGCGCGTACATCGGGCATCCGGTGGCTGGCGACCGCCGGTATGCCCAGCGCTGGACGCCGCCCTACAGGTTGACTCGTCAATTCCTGCACGCGGCGCTGTTAGAAATTACGCTCCCGAACGGCGAGCGACGCGCATTTGTCAGCCCGCTACCAGATGATCTTGTCGCCGTACTCGATAGACTTCGCGCCGATCCATAATTATTGGTATCGGCACGGTGATTGCTCTGTACAGATGCGCATGGTATTCTCTCGGTAACGGAGTTTGTGAAGCAATGCACGATCAGGGGGCGTTCTACGATGGCGCGAGCGGTCGAGCAGACGGCAGATGCGGCGATTGGCGAAAGAGACGGGCGGCGCGGGGCGCTCTGGATTGACGCCGACCTGACGCGACGCGTCCTCACCCAGTTTATTGCGGAAGAGATTGGCAAGTTCGGCGTGCGGCGCGGCGTGGTTGGCGTGAGTGGCGGGATTGATTCGGCGCTCGTTGTCGCGCTGGCTGCGGAGGCGCTTGGGCCGGAGAATGTGCTCGCGGTTCTGATGCCCTACCGAGCAAGCAACCCGGATAGCCTCGTGCATGGTCTCCTCTGCGTCGAACAACTCGGCGTGCAGAGCCTCACTATTCCCGTCACGCCGCAGGTAGACCCGTACTTCGCCCAATTCCCAGAGATGTCGAACCGCCGTCGGGGCAACATCATGGCGCGCGAGCGGATGAAGATCCTCTACGATCAGTCGGAAGGGTATGGCGGCCTCGTCATCGGCACCTCGAACAAGACCGAGATGCTGCTCGGCTATTCGACCGTCTACGGCGATTCCGCCGCCGCGCTTCACCCGATTGCGGATCTCTACAAGACGCAAATTCGGCAATTGAGCGCCGCTATTGGCGTGCCTCCCGTTATCATTGGCAAGCCGCCGAGCGCCGATTTATGGCCGGGGCAGACAGACGAGGACGAATTGCAGTTATCCTATGAGGCAGTAGATGCGGTGCTGTACGAACTTGTGGATCGCCGGATGCGCCCCGCCACACTGATCGAACGCGGGCTTCCCGCTCCGATCATCGAGCGCGTCGTTCATCTCGTCCGTTCTGCGCAATACAAACGCCGCATGCCGCCCATCGCGAAACTCAGCGCCCGCACGATCGAGCATGACTTTCTCTATCTCCGCGACTGGGGACATTAAGGAAGTAACGAGTAACGAGGAGGGTCCCGGTCGCCTCTCGTTACTCGTTACTCATTACTCGTTTGAGCCAGCGGCAGAGGAGTGGCGATCCCAGGGCAATCATCCCGATCATAGCGGCAAGCGTCGCATCGCCGAGGAGGAGCCAGCGACCCGGCAGATGATGAGGGGTTGTGAGGACGATGCGCGCAGCGGCGAACATGCCGATGCCGAGGATGGGCACGATGAGGAACCACCGATGGCGTTCCGGCAGAAGCCAACCAATGCCCGCAGCCACTTCGGCGATGGCAAAGCCGATCACTAACGCGGTGAGTACCGCATGATCCGAAGCGTTAGGGCTGGTGGCGGCGACAACAGCGATGAGCGCCGCAATCGGAGCAACGATCACGCCCGCCCAGCCGGGATGGTCTGCCGCCATTGAGTAGAGGCAACCGGCGATCAGCGATGACGTGACCAGCAGGCTAGTCCAGGTGAAAACGAGTGGTAGCACGAGCACCGGTACCGGCGCATTGAGCGCGCTATTTTCGAGCGATGCGTGAAGCGCGAGAAACGGCGCCACGAGCACGAAGAGCACGCAGGTAACTGGCCAGGTGAGATGCGCGTCTGACGTCTCCCAAAAGAACATCGCACCCGCTCCGACCGCGAGCACGATGACCGCGAGAATGACCGCGAGGATCGCGGGCGCCGTTGAGACGAACGGATGACGGGCAATTGCGACCGCGATTAGAACGATCAGATATGGCGCCATCGCATCGAGTGCGTCATACCAGCGCGCGGTGCCAAGGCGGGGTCGGGCCAACCGGCGCGCGGTAGGTTGACTGCTCGCTCGCGGCGTTTTAGCCACGTTCAGGCGAACGTGGGTGTGGCAATACGCAGCGCTTCCAGGACGCGTTCGAGTGGCACAGCAACGAGGCGGCCGTTCTCAATGTGGCTGACAGTAGTCCAACCGGCATCACGTAATGTCTGCACCGCGACATCAATATTCGTTCCGAGAGTATTGACCATGTGCGTGTCAGAGCCGAGCGTGACGTGTTCGCCACCGTGTTCGCGAAAGAGACGTAGGATGTCCGGGCCGGGCATCGGTTCGTGCGCCGCCGTGCGTACCGCCGAGGTGTTGAGATCGAATCCCTTGCCCTGACTTGCTAGCGCATCGCAGATGCGACCGAGTTGCATGCGGTTGTGCTCGACATCAATCCGGCCATTGACGGTGTCATATCGCTTGCCGAGGTCGAAGTGCCCGATGACGTGGAAGAAATCTTCCGTCGTGACGAGCGCTTCGATTTCATCGAGGTAGTGCCGATAGATCTCGATGCTCGGATGCTTACGGGCACGCTCGCCGAGGTATTCGCCGCTGATCCAATGGACAGAGCAGATAATGAAGTCGAACGGTTTATCGGCGAGATACGCGCGGACATTGGGCGCGGTCTGCCGGTTCCAGTCCACCTCAGCAGCGGCGAGAATCGTCAGCCGGTCGCCGTAGGCCGCGCGGCATGCGGTGATATCGGCCATGTAGGTAGGATAATCGTTGTGACCGCGTGTGCGATCTGCTGGATCGTGATCGATATGGTCGGTGAAAGCGATTTCCTGAATGCCAATCTCGATTGCCCGCTCGCAATATTCGTGCATCTTTACCCGGCTATCGGGGGAATTCGTCGTGTGTGTGTGATACTCGTACATTCGCCAGGGTCCTCCCTTTCTTTCCTTTGATAATACCACAGTGGGCGGTGGCAGCAGGCAGCAGGCAGCCGAAATACGGCATGGTTCTGGCTCCCTGATACGTCACTGTGTTCTTCCCCTGTCCGCTGCCTGCTGTCGGCTGCCCTGCTGCCTGCTCTCCCGGAATGCTATACTCCCGCCGATATACGTCGGCGTTTGGGGAGAATGAAGAATTCATGAAAAGTTTTTGAGAGACCCTCCGATATCGGTTTCAGGGGCAGCACACGCTCGTCAATATCATCTTCGCGCTCTGCTGGACCGCGATTGCAATTTGCATCACCATTATCGCGACGCGCTTTCTCAAATGGCTGCTGCGTCGTATCCTCATCCGTGCGCATATGCCGCTGAATGTCGTTGCCCTTGCCGGCAACGGTATCACCGTCATCGGCGTGATTTTCTGCGCCTCGGTCATTCTTTCGGTACTCGGCGTGCCAACGAGCGCCGTCATCACATCGTTTGGCCTTGCGACCGCCGGAATCGTGCTTGCATTCCAGGATGTGTTGAAGAACTTCATCGCGGGAATTTATTTGCTTATCGAGCGCCCCTTCACTATCGGTGACCATGTGAAGGTGCGCGACGCGGAAGGGTCTGTCGAACAGGTGGATATCCGGACAACTGCACTCAAGACCGATGCGGGGGTGATTATCCTCGTGCCGAACAACATCATCTTCACTGAGATCGTCACAAACCGCTCGGCGTCCGGCATCGGCCATGCGACGCTCACCCTAACGAACGTTACCGGCACGCCCGATGAGATCAGTATGAAGGCGCGTGATGCGATCCAGAAGGTTGACACATTAGCTGCTCAGCCGACGCCACAGACCAAAATCATCGGCCTCGCGGATGGCGTTGCGGAGATGCAGGTCGAGTTCTGGTATCGGGGACTGCATAATCCCACGCCGGAAGTGATCGCGGCGCTGGGTGACCATTTCCCCGGCGCGAAGATCACGAGCGGGGCTTGAGTGATGTCGGTAGCGTAGGCTTCAGCCTGCGTTCTGCATCATCTCGTAAGATGAAAAGCCTGCGCTACCGAGAAGGGACGCAGGCTGAAGCCTACGCTACCAAACCTGAGGGGGCATAATGCGTCGCATCGGTGTCTATGGTGGGACCTTCGACCCGATTCATATCGGCCATCTCGTCGCTGCTGCCGAGGTTCAGTACGTGCTCGGCCTCGACCATGTGCTATTTCTTCCCGCTGGTGAGCCGCCGCACAAGGCCACCAATGGCATGACCGCGACGATGCACCGCAAGCGAATGGTCGAGTTGGCGATTGGCGACAATCCCTTTTTCGCTCTCAGCACGATTGATCTTGACCGCCCTGGTCCACACTACACGGCGGACGCCCTGACGATTCTCCGCCACAGTGAGCCGGATGCGGCGCTCTGGTTCATTATGGGTGAAGACACGATCCTCGATGTGCCGAACTGGTTGCATCCCGAACGGATCGTCGAGCACGCCCGCCTCGCGGTCGTCACGCGCCCCGGTTGGAAGGTGGATATCGCGGACCTTGCAATGCTCGATATGGCAATCCCCGGTATCGTCCGGTGCTGCGATTTTATCCCGATCCCAATGCTCGACATTGCCTCGCGTCAACTACGCGAACGCCTCCGTAGTGGCGCACCCTCACAGTATCAATTACGCACGGATGTCTGGGAATACATTCAGACGCACGGACTCTATCGGAAGCCGTAGGAACGGTGCTCGAACCGCCCATTGTCAGTGGCTGAGCGCCGTCAGGTGCGGGTCGGACGATTTCGGGAGGGCGGTTCGCGCACTGTCTCTACGAGTCGCGCAGGATGCGGGTCAGCTCGCGCTGGACGAGGGCAGGACGTTCGTCACGGAGAGCGGGGAAGGCGAGGCGGCGGCGGCGGGTTTCCGAGCGGTCTATCTCGGCGATCAGCAGATTATCGGTCATCGCCGGGGCGCGGGCGATCTCGACACCGCCCGCGTCCACGACGAAACTCTCGCCCCAGAAGTTGATGCCGTCTTCCCAACCGACGCGATTGCACTGGACAATCGGCACCGTCATGCTGCCGGCATAGGAGCGACAGAGCGCGCTGACGAACTCAATCGAGGCGATGTCACCCGTCCGGCTATCCGTGCCCCGCCCAGGGTGGTTATTGCAGAAGAGCAGCAAATCTGCGCCATCCTGCCAGAGAAGGTACGGCATGCTCAGGTGCCAAAAGTCCTCGCAGATCAGCATGCCGACACGCCCGAACCGGGTATCGAACGCACGCACATGGTCGCCGGAACCGAAGAACCGGCCATCGTCGAAGAATCCGTACGTCGGCAGATAGACCTTGCGGTGGAGATGAACAAGTGCGCCGCCACTCCAGTATCCGGCGGAGATGAAGAACCGCCCCCGCTCGTCTTCCTCCGCGAAGGAGAGCACAAGGTCCATCGGCCCGGCGAGTGTGGAAAGGGCCCGGAGCCGGTCGTCATTGGCACGCATCGCCACGTCGGAGACGAGATCGCGCAGGAAATACCCCGTTAGCGCCAGTTCGGGAAAGACGAGCAGTTCAGCGCCCCCGTCTCGCGCCTCGATAATGACACGCTCGTGTGTAGCGATATTGGCGTCCAGATCACCGAGGCAGGGCCGCACCTGCGCGAGACCGACGCGGATCACCTCACGCAGCACATGTGTAGCCGCCGATTCAGAAGCAGGAAGTGTCGTCACCGTCGGCATACTCATCGCTCACACCGTTCTGAAACCGGGGAGAACCACAAAGACGCACAGGACACAAAGAGCGCAAAGGAGATTATCTCTTTTTCCTCTTCTTTGCGCTCTTTGTGTCCTGTGCGGGTCTCCCTGGTTTCGATTAATCCCCGTCGCCATCGGCGGGGACAAGGGCAGGTTCGACGGCTTTGCGCCGTTTCGTCAGTGGCGCTTCTTCGATGGCGACCGGCTCAACGCCCATCTCCGTGACGAGACCGTTCTCGTCTGCACCGGCGGGGACACGGGCGAACGAGGCGACGCGGTCGCCATCGTCCATTCGCATAACAATCACACCCTGCGTCGCCCGCCCGATCATACGGAGATCAGCAACTCTGGTGCGCATGACGATCCCTTTAGCGGAGATGAAGATCAGTTCGTCGGTCGTCTCGACAATACCGGCGGCGACGATTTCACCCGTCTTCGGCGTTATCTTCATGGCTATGACGCCAAGCCCAGCACGCTTCTGCACCGAGAAGTCTGAGACGCGCGTCCGCTTGCCCATGCCGTTCTGCGCGATGACGAAGAGGCAGAGGTCCTTCGCGCGCTCGGCGGGGATCGCATCAGCGGAGACGAGTGAGTCATTATCTCGTAGGGCAATGGCATGGACGCCTGCTGCCGTGCGGCCCATTGGCCGCGCATCCGACTCATTGAACCGGATCGCCGAGCCGCGTCGCGTCGTGAGGATCATCTGGTCGTTGCCGGTCGTGACGTGTACCCAGCGTAGCTCGTCGCCCTCATCGAGACCAAGGGCAATCAACCCGGAGGACCGCACGGAGGCGAATGCTTTCAGTTCCGTCCGCTTGATCCGCCCATTCTTTGTTACCATCGTCAGAAACGATGAATCGCTGTAATCCTTGACGGCAAGGAGCGTCGTTACCGTTTCATCCTGCTGAATGTTGATTAGCTGAATGATCGGTGTGCCCTTGGCGGTACGCGATGCATCGGGCAGTTCGTGGACTTTAACCTGGAATGCCTTGCCCCGGTCGGTGAAAAAGAGGAGCGAGGCCATCGTGCTGCAATGCAGGATGTGCTCGACCTTATCTTCTTCCTTTGGCTTGACGCCCGTGATGCCCCGCCCGCCGCGATGCTGCGTGCGGTAGGTGTCGCCGGGGATGCGCTTGATGTAGCCGGTTTTCGTCAGCGTGACGACGACATCTACATCGGGAATCAGATCTTCCTCGCTGAGATCGCCGGATGCCTCGGCGCGGATTTCGGTGCGCCGCTCGTCCCCGTATTTCTCCTTGATTTCCTGCAAGTCCGCCTTGATAATCGAGAAGACGCGCTCCGGGCGGGCGAGAATATCCATGTAGTCCTTGATCGCCTTGAGGACTTCCTTGTACTCCTCCTCGATCTTCTTCCGTTCGAGGGCGGCGAGGCGGGCAAGACGCAGATCAAGAATCGCTTGCGCCTGCACTTCGCTCAGTTTGAAGTTCGTCCGCAAGTTCTTGCGCGCCGTTTCAGTCGTCTGGGACTTGCGGATCGTCGCTATTACTTCGTCGATATTGTCGAGGGCAATCTTCAAGCCCTCCAGGATATGCGCCCGCTCCTGTGCTTTCCGCAGTTCGTACTCGGTGCGGCGGCGAATGACGACTTGCCGATGGGCGATGAACTCTTGCAAGGCGCGTTTCAGCGTCAGCGTGTGCGGCTGCGTGCCATTATCCACGAGCGCGATCATATTGACGCCGAAGGTGGTCTGCAAGGCAGTATGCTTGAAGAGGTTGTTGAGCACCTTCATTGGCTGGGCATCGCGCTTCAGTTCAATGACCATCCGCATGCCGGAGCGGTCGGACTCATCGCGCAGGTCGCTGATACCATCAATCTTGCCGTCCTTGACCATATGGGCGATCTTCTCGATCAAGGTGGCCTTGTTCACGGCGTACGGCAATTCGGTGACGATAATCTGATACCTGTTTGCTCGCCCTTCCTCGATGTATGCCTTGGCGCGGACGACGACGCGACCATTGCCCGTCGAGTACGCCTGCTTGATCCCCTCGCGACCGAGAATGATGCCGCCGGTCGGGAAGTCCGGCCCCGGTAGCCGCTCGATGAGGTCCGTGAGCGCGCACTCCGGGTTGTCAATCAGGTAGATCAACACGTCGCACAGTTCGTTCGCATTATGGGGCGGGATATTCGTCGCCATGCCGACGGCGATCCCCGTCGAGCCGTTGAGGAGCAGGTTGGGCAGGCGGGCAGGAAGAACCTTCTTCGGCTCCTTCATCTCGCCGTCGTAGTTGTCCTCGAAATCAACGGTATCTTTCTCGATGTCGCGCAGCAGTTCTTCCGCGATGAGCGCCAGTTTCGCCTCGGTGTAGCGCATCGCGGCGGGCGGATCGCCGTCCACCGAGCCGAAGTTGCCCTGCCCGTCAACGAGTGGGTAGCGCAACGAGAAATCCTGCGCCATGCGGGCCAGCGCGTCATAAATCGCGGTGTCGCTGTGGGGGTGGAAGTTCTTCATCACTTCGCCGATCACACCGGCGCACTTGCGATGCCGCGTGTTCGGCCTGAGGCCCATTTGATGCATCGCGTAGAGGATGCGCCGCTGGACCGGCTTCAGCCCATCCCGCGCATCAGGAAGCGCACGCGACACGATGACGCTCATCGCGTAATCGCGGTACGAATTGCGCATCTCCGTATCAAGGTTTACGAAGCGGACAAGCCCCCGCTCATTACTGTCAACCATTCATCTTCCTCCGGTCGCAATCAGGATTACGGGCTGGGGATTACGGACTGAGTATCCCGAATCCACCGAAGTCCTTAGTCCTGAATCCTAAGTCCTTACTGCTCATAGTATACCTTAATATGCGTAGGGCGGAAAGGTGCGAACGTACGCACCTTAACGACCGGTATGAAGAACATCCGTTCGTCCCTCGCGAGGTCGAATAAACTGCATCAGGAAGATTCTCATCCGCGATGATGTTTGATTGACACGACCGAGGCGTGCGACGTATTCTCGCGCGATAGGGACAAGGCTCCTGACCGCGTAACGCGTGCGGTGGGCCTCTTCGCGGAGGAGACCGAACATGGAAGAAAGCAACGGAAAGATTAAAGTGGCGATTATCGGCGTCGGCAACTGTGCGTCGTCGCTCGTGCAGGGTATCGAGTTCTACAAGAACACGTCGGATGAGGAGCATATCCCCGGCCTGATGCACACGAATCTCGGCGGTTACCATATCCGCGATATCGAGTTCACGGCGGCATTCGATGTGAACGTGACGAAGGTGGGCAAAGACCTCTCTGAGGCGATCTGGGCCGACCCAAACAACACGATCAAGTTCTCGGACGTGCCGCATCTCGGCGTGCGGGTCCATCGCGGTATGACGCACGATGGCATCGGCAAGTACTTGTCGGAGGTTATCACCAAAGCCCCCGGCCCGACTGCCGATATCACTGGCATCCTGAAGAGCACCGGCACGCAGGTCGTCGTCAACTACCTGCCCGTCGGCTCGGAACTGGCGACGAAGTGGTATGTCGAGCAAATCCTCAATGCCGGCTGCGCCTTCGTGAACTGCATCCCGGTCTTTATCGCCCGCGAGGACTACTGGCAAAAACGGTTCATGAACAAGGGACTGCCGGTGATTGGCGACGACATCAAAAGTCAGGTCGGCGCGACGATTACCCATCGCGTTCTTACCCGATTGTTCGAGGATCGCGGTGTACGCATTGACCGGATGTATCAGTTGAACTTCGGCGGCAATACGGACTTCCTTAACATGCTCGAACGCGACCGCCTGGAATCGAAGAAAATCTCCAAGACGAACTCCGTCACGAGTCAGTTGCCGTACACGATCGCGCCCGAGAATATTCATGTAGGCCCATCGGACTACGTGCCGTGGCTGACCGACCGCAAATGGGCAAACATCCGCATCGAGGGGACGACCTTCGGGAATGTACCACTCTCGCTCGAACTGAAGTTGGAAGTTTGGGACAGCCCGAACTCGGCGGGAGTGGTCATTGATGCGATCCGCTGCGCGCGCCTCGCCCTCGATCACGGTTTGAGTGGCGCGCTCACTGCCCCGTCGTCCTACTTCATGAAGTCGCCGCCCGTGCAGGTGACGGACGATCAGGCGCGGCAGGATACCGAAACCTTCATCCAGACCTATGTCCGCGAAAC
>JAABUY010002261.1_pt1 | contig 23329 bp, 10 predicted proteins | sample 5560271 | NCBI WGS metagenome assembly JAABUY01 (sample SAMN10711886, study PRJNA513374) | rock metagenome | isolation source: Antarctica rocks | place: Antarctica: Victoria Land, University Valley | reverse complement strand
TGGGGTTAGGCAAGTATCTTGGAGTCAATCCACATCGTGTGAGCATTCAGGAGGATGAGACCCATAGGGAAAACACACCTCTTCAGCTCAAGGGGGACAACCAGGCTGCCTTGACACTGGTCAAGGATGCTCATGTGCATGAGTGGTCAAAGCACATCAATGTTGCCTATCACCACATCTGAGACCTGCACAAGAGGAACCAGATTCAGGTGGACTTTGTGCCCAGTCAAGACATGATAGCTGATGGACTGACCAAGCCCTTGCCAAGACAGATGTTTGAGTGCTTTGTGTGTCAGCTGGGACTTGACAACAGTGAGAGCCAATAGATATGAATGCACCAAGTGAGAGTGTTGAGAAGTGCAGTGCTCTATCTGCACTTCTCAACATGCTTTACATTTTAAATAATAGCATACAAGACAGAATTTTTGCTGTGTTAAAAAATAAATAAGTTAGTGTTTTAAATTATGATATAATTAAGTAAGATATCTGATCTTAAACATAAGCTTTAGCTTTATAATTATAAGCACTTTTTTAGATATCTTACTCATCAGATTTAAAGCTTTAAGTTAATGAAGAAAATTAATTTGAAAAAAATGATGAATAAATTCATCATTATGTAAATCAACTTTATTTTAACAATAAGAACTAATCTGTTCAAGATGTTAAATTCAGTAATGACATACATATTGAATATATCTTAATAAACAGTTAAATATTTTATTCTTTTACATAATACATACTAAAATATCTGAGATCTTTAAATTGCAGATATCTCTGTTTAAATTCTTAAACAATAATTATAAACAGTTTATAATAAGATTTTTATATATTCTTTCTTAATCAATTTAGAAATAACTGTCTTGACATCTTTTCTTGTTAAGAAGGAAATTGTGAAATAAGAAATAAAATAATTATATAGAATTATTTAATTTCTTTTTCTTCAAAATATGCAGCATTGAATGTAATGAATTAAGAGATATATTTATTATTTTAATTAATATTGAAAGCAGATTCATTAATGTAGAGACAGAAAGTACATTAAATAGAATGATAATAAATTTAATTATATATTTAAAGTGTTTATTCAGCTTCACTTTTTCTTTTTTGCATTGATCTTTTATAAAAGAACACTGCAAAATCTAAATATATATCTTATTTAACTTTATAATAAATTATTTATTTTTAAGATCTTTTTAAAAAATTAAAAAAAGTTATTCTTCTGAAAGTCAGTTTAAGTTCTTAACAAAATGATATATTATTATAATGTAAATAAATAAACAATTTAATCTCTAAATGAGCAGTTTAATCTTCTTTTTGTCTAATTAATTTTAAAGATTGTGCTTTTTCTTAATTTGATGCAGTTCATGTCTTAAGAATACAGATATATTATGCTTAATAATTAAATAAGAAACATTATGCAAAATAAAATCTTAATACAAGATCTTGAGCATATTCTGAAAATTAAGTTGAATAGAAATCTTTAATTTATTAATTACAAAGATTTCAACATTCATGACATTTAAATTTTTTATCTTGATAAAAAGCTAAAAAATGAGTTTTACATCTTCTTTATGCTTGCATTTGTTCAGAACATCAATCACAAGACTTAAAGTTAAGTATTAAGTGTTTAATCTTGTAAGTAATAAAAGTATAAGCTTTTTTCACTGAATATATAGATTTTGTTAAACAATGTTGAAATGCTTCATTATTGCTTTACAGATATACTGCTTCAGCAAGAATGATGTATTTATTAATTAATGTATTAAAATATTAATAAAGCTATTAACATAATCAAGATTGTCTATGTCTTTAAAGAAGAAGAAACTGACTTTAAGTTTTCTTTAATTGCAAAAGATATAAGTGACAATACAAGTAATAATAGATTTTTTGATCTTAGTCATCTCATTTAGTCAAAAGATACCTTTTTTATAATTAACACTTCATTCTTCAATCTGATGAAGAAGATCAACTTAAGTATTATAGATGCATTAAGACTTATGCTGACAATGATATAAATTAAAAGCAGCATCAACAACACAAGACAGTCTAACTAGCTGCTGATTCTGCTCTGCAAGATTTTGATAATATAATGATAGTTGTTCTCTGAGCACTGTTAGATATTAAAATGAATGAGAACTGCATTTCATTTTGTTAAACATACATTGCATCTAAGTTGTCTCAGTATCTTTAACAGCTATTTTCACTAGCTTTGCAATCTATACACTCACTGCATTGTATTCTTGACTCTTGACTGATGAAATCTTGCAAATTGTTCTGTGATTTGAGTCAACTTAAAATAGCTTTTCATTTGGCAGATCAATGTGAGCTGATAGTTCATTGATAATCTGTTGAATTATAATCAGCAGCTGTGACAAACACTGAATTCAATCCTTACAAATTAAGACTTCTGACAGTTTCTAAGTTTCAAAGAAGATATAAAGTGTTAGATTCTTGGCTCTATTGACAAATTGTTTTGAAATGTTTGTCAGAGTGATAGAATCCTTCTTTAAGTCTGTCATGAGAGCAGTGTTGGTGAAGGTATCAATGCTGGCACCTTTCAAAGCATTGACTGCAAATGTTGCCCACTAAGCGCTATCAGATTCTTTGTGTGGCACTCTGAGAAAAGCAATAGCTTTGATGTTGTCTAGTATATCTTTATAGTCTGGGTTGAAAGAGCGCTCATGAGCTAGAATGAGTGCCTTTTTGATCACAATACCTTCTAAGCTATGGCATATGAAGACGATCAGCTTAGAAGAACTGTTATCAGCAGCAGATCATTTTGAACTGAGCTGGTTGAGAAGATTCAAAGCCTTATCCTTGACCTTGGTGACGGAGTTACTAAAGGTGACAGTAGAGTCATATCTGAACGTCATGATGTGGGCAAAAGAAACATCCGCAGGAAGAAAGTCTCAGAGCCATAGGGAGCCATTATTGTGCTTTCATGTCTTGAACGCATCGCCTTGCAGTCCATGAATCACCACGACATCAACAGTTTTCCTTTCTCCGTTCTGCGCAAATTCAAATAGCCCTATCTTTTCTCTTGGTGCATTGGCTATAACCGACAGTAAGGTTGATTCATCTTTGTTTCCTGCTCTTTTGAGGATCTTGTTGATTAAGTTTGGCATTTCAGAAGCTGCACACCAAAGCGCAAAGTACATTCACAATTGGAGAGAACAGTTGGAGATTAAGACATGGACGGCAGACTTAGCAAATGCTAGAATGGTAGAGCGCAGGATTATGAAGATGTGAGTGCTGCAATGATCCTCAGCTTGGTAAAAGAGAAGCAAGTGAGAGTGAGCCTCATGTGAGACTCAGCTGTCCATTGGCCAGTTTTCATTGGCTGATGCTTGAAACCTTGCAACACCTGCACCACCCACACCAACATGCAGGCTACCTTTCAATCACATTGCTGCATCATTCATTTTGCCCATGTCAGACTTGTGATATCATTGCTTACTCATCTCTTACTAAGCGCCCCTATTTATGTCTTAGTCATCATTTCCTATATATACTCTACCTAGCGTAAACAAATAGGGACAACTTTCTACGGACCGATTCACAGACTCAAGCAAACAAGGATGAGCAGCTGGGGCTATATTCATACTCTGAAGACTGTTTTGACTGAGAGGGTCAGCCACAATGGCCAGTCCAATTGATATGAGTACCTGTGCCGCAATTCAGTGAGGTGTGATGCTCATCACCACAAGCAAAAAGTGTTACATGAGGGCAATCTTGGTGGGGTGTAACGCTTTTTGCTTAATTGAATTGGTGGTGACACACAAAGTTGACCACAGTCAGCTTCTAACCCATGCAGCAACAGAAATGTTGAGTGACAATCTTGTGGAGAATCCTCACCAGAAGTTTTGTGATGTCAGTGGTGATTGTTGCACTGCGGCCCTGGTGGTCTCAGATCACTGACTTTGCATTTTTGCCAAAAACTTGGGGGTGTACCGTGCAAAACCCAACCCACACGGGCCGACAATGACACAAGGTTATCATAAGGACTGTGTTTCTCTCATTCCTTGAACCCAGAACAGCACCACCATTTATCTACAGTGATCAGCCTTATGGGTTCCGGTATAAGCAGTATCATTGGGTCAAGGGAGGCAGTGCCTTACCTCACTCCTATCGCTCAGCGACATGCCTCCCTCAATAGGATATTATAAGCCCGCCTTCCGGTGCATATCTCAGCTACAAAAATGAAATCATGCCACACCACTCTCCATGGTCTCGTTTGAAGCCCAAAGCAAACAAACCATGACCGCCCTAACCGCCGACAGCACCCTTCCTTTTCCCTCGGAGCTTGATGACGAGGTCGACGATGCCGCCCTACTTTTTGGACACGTACGGGCTTACCCCTGAAAGCTTTTCTCGTGTCCCGACTATAGCAAGTCCTAGACTCTACGCAGCAACTTCCTCCTCCACTTGCAGGAGCAGGAGGCGCATATCGCAACGGCAGCGAGACCTGCCGCACGCCGCACGATTGAGGTAGAGTGGCGGTATATCACTAATCTGCATTTGCCGCTTCGTGCGGCTCCGGATTTTCGATCCCAGAAGGACCCTGAGGAGCAGGTACGGACGTACAGCTTTAAGGATAACACCGGCAGGGTGTTAACCCGCACTGGCAGACAGAGGCAGATGGGTGAGGAATTGCGGGAGGCGGGGAGGAGAGGTGGTGTGATGTTAGCGGAATTGAACACTTTGTGAAACATTGGCTACTTGAGTATCTACGCTTGAGAGGGATCAGTGAGTGTGGAAGGTGGGGACATTGGAGGGAAAGAACGGGGCGAGGGACAGGAGGGAAGGAGGGTGTTTTGAGGAGTGACACCTTCATAAATGATGAGTCCCGTGCTGCTTAATTGGTCTTCTACACAGATACTTTGTGTGCAGTTGAAAGGATGTTCTCTTTTAAATGATGTTGAAGCTGATTTAAGATGTGCTTTTCAATTTTATATTTAGACACAGCCCTACTGTAAAGAATTGTTCTTAATTATTCAGCAAGAAAATGTTTTTTTACTGTAATCTAATTCATATCTTACATGTTATTAACATATAAAGATGACAACTCTTTCAATTCACAGAGCAGAAGCAATTTCTGATTTATGCATACTTATTAAATTCACTGAATTATGTCTATGCAGTGCATTTTTGATTTTTTGTTGACACATTATGCATCTAACTTTCATGTAACTTCAGAATCTTTTATATACATCAACTTATACTATATACTAAGATCAATTACTTTCTGACTGCTTCTTCTTCTTCAACTTAAGACATAATCATTACATTATACATTTAAATATATTGCATTTCATATTACTATCTGCAATGCAATCTTGTTCTTCTTCTGCATACAGCTCAAGAACTATACAAATTTTATTATGCTGTTCTTTTTAAGAGCAGACTACTGAATCAATTGAAGTATGTTTGTATGACAAAATAATTAATGTTATAGACAATATAAGTAGTGCAATGCTAAAAAGAAAATAACAGAGATAATGAATGCATTGTTATTTAAATAATAGAATTTTAAGTATAATATTAAGTTAGAAGAGATGATAAGAATGAGAAAAGCTGATAAGAAAGAAGCATTAATGTTAAATTGAAAAGAAGAATGTTTAAGCATTAAAAATAATGCAGTATCACTTTAATAAGTTGTAGTCAATGCACATTGAGACATTATCATTAACAAAATCAGCATTGACTTAAACTGCTTAAAAATACAGATATTAATTTATATATATAGTAACATACTGTTACTTTCTTCTATCTTATGAATTGAACAAAATTGCAGTCAATGCACAATCTGATGTTTAAAATCAAGATCATGATGTATGACAATGACAACATAAACTGTTCATGAAAAGCATCAACATTTAATATTTAAATATTTTCAGACTGCTGCAAATTTCATCTTTAACTAATATGTTCATACATTTTCACTACACTCATGCTTAACTAATACACTGATATTTAGCTGACATATTAAGATACTGATTGCACAGCTAATATACTTAAGTCAGCTGTCACACTTATGTTAATTACTGCATCAATATTTAGCTGACACAGTGATATATGAATGCACAGCTGATATATTTATGTCAGCTGCTACACTCATGCTCAGCTAATACATCAATATTTAGCTGATACAGCAATATATTGATGCACAGCTAATATGCACACTGCTATATTAATGTAGCTTATGTGTTTATGTCAATCACTACACTCATAATTAGCTAATATATTAATATTTAATTAGCACAACAATATATCAATGTACAGCTAATATGTTTTAAGCAGACATTACATTTATATGTAGTTAATATATTTATATCAGTAACTACATTCATGTTTATCTGATATGTTAATATTTAAGTGAGACAGCAATAAACTCATGCATAATTGATGTCTACATTAGTCACTACATTTATGATCAGCTAATATATCAGTATTTTAATATACTGATACACAGCACACATTGATAATCTCTGTCTTTAACTTATTAATATTTATAACAGAAATTAAAAAAAATTTTATTTTGTGTTACACTTTTACTTTATTGTAACAAAGAATCTTGACTTTTTTACTTTATTAAGAACAATCATAATTACATTGCTGCTCAGATTTAGACAGCATCTTCATTATGTTTTGAAATTGCTTTGATGAAAAAGCTTTATTTAAGAAACTTAACATTGCTGAATGTGTCATATAAAGATGCAAGAACTTCTTAAGACTTGATTTAATGAAAGAGCTGTAATTATAAAGTGTTGTAATGAAAATGACATCTTTATTATGTCTTGAAACTGATTTGATGAAAGAACTGTGTTTGAGAACTTGACTTTAATAAATGTATCACATTATGCATATAAATAAAAGATTTGCTCAGAATTAATTCAATGAATAACAGTGTTTGACAACTCAGCATTGATGAATGTATTATATTTACACATAAATAAAAGATTCACTTAAAAATTAATTCAATAAGCAGACAGTCTTTAGCAACTTAGCTTTGTGAATGTGTCATAATATCTTATGTAGATGAAAGAATTATTTAGAAATTAATTTGATGAAAAGACTGTGCTTAAGATGAAATGACTATTTAATGACTTAATTATTAATGAATGTACTGCATTCTGTATGTAGATGAAAGAATCACTTATGAATTGATTTAATGAAAAAACTGTGTTTAACAACTCAGCATTAATTAATGTATTATACATAGATGCAAGAATTCATAAATAACAAAGCTTAATTAATTAGAATTACTCTACATTATAAGAAAGCTGTACTCTTAATTATATATAAATTGCATTCACTTTCTCTCTTAATTTTCTTTTTAAACAATACTACATCAGCTTTTAACAATCTTTAAAGTTATATCTATCATTATATAAGCTAAACTCACTCTCTTTCTCAATCTTCTTTTTATACAATATTTTATCAGCTTTTAAAGATATTTCATCAGCTTTTAATAATCTCTGAAGCTGTATCTTTCATCATATAAACTAAGTTCACTCTCTCTCTTCATTTTTTTTTCATACAATATTCTATCAGCTTTCAACAATTTCTCAATTCTTCAGCATACTGCACACAGCTTTTTGCACACATTGTAAAACAAAATTTATTGCATTTCTCAAATCACTATAATGCAGAACTGTACATTTCTTACTTGCATTTTTAAGAACATCATCAGATTGAAATGCTTCTCAGCAGCAAAAATCTGAGATAAAGACTTTCAATGCATAAATTTAAGCATTAAATTAATAAAAGAAGCACTTAAAACTTTTTTTTCATTATTTGATTACTGTAGTGACAGCTTTATTAATTAAATTATAAACTTCAAAACAGATTCTTAAAGCTTTCTTTATACATTATTATTTTTAATCTCATTAATACTCTCTGTATTCAGCATTAAAGAATTAATTGCTTTTACAGAGCAATATTATCTATTATAATTACTTTTTATAGTGAAATTTAACAGCAATTCACAACATCAGTTTCTCAGCTGTTTTAAGAAGTAATTTTAAAACAGCATTGCTGAGAGTTTTACATTAAATGTTAACATATTCACTTCAGAAACTGACAGTTTTAGTTTTAATAAAGATAATTAATATTTATGTAAGAAGCAGAAGAAGTTATATATTAATATTGTAATTTAAGTTAATTATTATCTGTACTTTAAATAAATATTTATCAGAAATCTTCATATATTAAATAAGCTGTTAAATAATTTCTTTCTTCAATATATATCTAAAGCTGTTAAAAGTAAGCACCACACTAATAGCACAGCTATTGTAAGTTATATATTTAACACTCTCTTTAATCTGCAATCAGCCTGTGACTGATCTGCAGATGTAAAGAATGCACATAGATAATGATTTAAACTTATAACCTTTGAGCTTACTTCCTCATCATGAACTTAAATCATCAACAAGGTAACCTAGACACATATCTCTCTGAGGTTTTAGACAAGAAATCAAATCACTGCATTAACTCAGACTCATAACCTGTTAAAAGTGAGCATCACACTAATAGCATAGCTATCATGAGTTATATATCTAACAAAAGCATTTAATACTGATTCAGATCTTATTCATTTCATTAAATGTCACTTTAAAAACACTGTATCACAATAGATAATCAATCTGTCAGTGATGATTTATTTTTAAATTAAGAATTGAATAACTGTGCTGTAGAATCATATACAGACAATAAGAAATGATTATATTAAGTTGCATAAAGAGTTAAAACTCTTTGAGATTGTATTTGTGTTGATATTTAAGAATATTAAGAATGTTTTTATTATGCTGTAATCAGAGAAAGCAAAATGTTGAATGACTGCTTTTAGTCTTTTATAATGTTTTAATTTTAATAAGTTCATGTACTTTTATTAGAGCAGATAGCTTCTTTATTAAATCTTTTATTTTATTTAATATTTTTTTGATCTTTATATCTTAATAGCTGTCATTAAATTGTGAACAGCAGACTTTGCTGATTTATGCACATGCATAAAAGACTTCAGTGATTGACATCATTAAATAAAAACTTTCATACTTATTGTATATATATAATATAAATCTCACTGCTCTCACTGTTCTTGTCACTGTTCTTATTACTGTTCTCACTGTCTTATCTGTCATTGTCTTACTGATCAGGTCTTCAACAGATGATAATAAAGAGCATAGAAAGCTTAATAAGAGTGAATATTATGATCTTGAGTGATAGTAAGATGCATGATGAAGTGCTGACAATTGACAGCAATCAATGACAGTAAGAAATCTGAGAAATTGTTTATCTAAGTCTTTATTTGATGATGTCAAGAAAGATATATCTACTGTAATCAGTGATGACTCTCATCTCTATATGATGCTGACTGAGATTCTGTAAATACTTATGTCTTTAGATATTTGCAGAGTCAAGAAAAGTCAACATTAGCTAGCACTGTCTGCAAGCTGAGACTACAGATGTAGAGAACTTAAAACTTTTTTATTTACAAGCAATAAGAAAATAGTTTAAAAATCATTTAACACATAACGGCAAAATCAATTCTACAATTAATGAATATTGAGTTGTGAGATAAAACATTCTTAAAGTGCTCTTGAGCTGCTCTGTTGAAAGAAGAATATCACTGAGTATTAAAACAAAAAATGATGTTATGACAAGAACAAACAATACAAGCTATTGTTCAGTGTGCTTGAAACTATGCAGAGAATGATGAGACACTTTAATTAATAAAAGAAACAACATTGTGTTGCTTAACTGTTCAGAATACAGAAAGAATATAGATAAATAAACTTCTATTAGATACAGTTAATCTTAGAAGAGAGATCTTGTAAGATAGTATAAAATAGATTTGACAATCTGTGAGATGCAGCATGTAATGAAAGTGACAAAAGACTTAATGAACAGACTGCAGTTACAACATTTTCTACATAAATAACATGACTTAAGAGAACAGACATACATGTTAATTTACTGAGAGCATAGAATTCTGAAGACAGCTGATGAGAATAGAGTCTATAAATTGATTATTGAGATAGACTTAAGATGCAAACTAATATTGACTTGTGAATCAATAGTGCTCTGCAAAGAATGCAGAATAAAGATAAAGAAAATGCAAAATAAAAAATTTATATAAATAGATAATCTCTATCTCTATAATGTATTATCTAGCTAGATAATACAAATCAATACTTAACACAGAGACACTCTTCAACAGAATGAAAATGATAAAGCTTTATAGCATTTAATTATGAGCTTCTTGTCTGCAAGCAGACATAACAAAAGAGAAGAAAGACAAATAGATTTTTATCAATGTTTTTTAAGACATTTTAGTTGCAACAAGTATATTCATCAGAAATGACAAGATTGAGACAGAAGAAGTCATTACAGACACAGAAAATGATGTTATAATAAATTAATATATAACATACTTAAGAATGTTAAAGTCAAGAAAGAAGCAAAATCTCTACACAATTAAATTGTCAGCAATAAATCAGGCTTTAAGATGTCTTTTTAATTAAATTTAGAAGCAAAACATATATATCATTATTTAAGATCTCTCAGCAATTCAGGTACTGATGCAATTCAAGTAACAGTCAGATTAAAGAGACATAAAAGACATATATTAAGCTGCTGAAAAGCTTCTACAATGAGAGAATTAAATACAGATTATTTAACTGTCAATAAAGATAACATTACAACAACAGACAGCAGCAAAGAAGACAGTGCAGAAGTCTATAAGATAGAAAGTTCTTTTGAAGTTTGCTTTTTATTAAGTGCAATTCATTATCATAAGAAGTGTCATAGAGATCATGAAACAGTTATACATTCTATCAAAAAAAGTAAAAAACTTCACAATGAAGTTAAACAAAGTGCTGTCAGATAAACACATTAAGAAGCTCTATGATAGTTTAAAGAAGACAGAAGTGAAGATACTTGTTTAATTATGTATAGTTATGAGTAGAATCAACAAATATCTGTATAAAATAAATATTAATAAATCATTAAACTGTATCTATGATGTAAAGAAAGAAGATGTAAAGCATTTTCTATTATGCTATATTAGATAAACTACAGAAAGAGCATCTCTGTAATAATATTTAATGATAAAAGAAAGTGTTCTCTCTCTATGTCTAAAGAGTAAAGCATCATCAGATTCAAAAGACTGATCATTAAACATGACAGTTGTAAAAGTCATCATTAAATTTATTCTGAATACTGACAGACTTAATCATTAACTGATTTAAGAAGAAGATTTATCACTCTTTATTAATCATCTTTTTTCTCATTAACATACACTTTATAGCCTCATGATGCCTGCTTTAGCTGCTGATCATAGAACACTGAATATTTATAAAATTATCTTTAAAATGTGTCTACAATCTCATCTATAACTATCTGAGCATATCAGAAGTAAATGAGCATAGAAGATAGCAAGAAAAAGATGTTTCAGTAAGGGCTACTGTGAGACATGAACATAGCAATAGATATGATAAGTTGATAGTGCTAGAATTCTTTAGATGTAGTGTCTTTAGGCAAAATAAATTGTCTACTTATCTATTTACTGTGAGTAGGTAGCACCTTTTCCCCTAACTTTCATATGAACTCATAACAAAAAAGATGAAGTATTTTTGCTCAATCTACTGACTAAATAATGTAATGACTCTCATCACAGAGCAATAACTCTCTTAAGATTTATTGTTACACAAGAACAGTAACTTTTCAAGAAACTGAGAACTCTGCACTTACTGTAAGTTGTTCATTAAATGACTCTTTCTGCAGAGCAATGACTGCTTTGAGATTTATTATTATATAACAACAGTAACTTCACAAAAACTGAGAATTCTATTCTTACTGTAGTTGTTTACATATAAATAACTCTTTTCACAGAGCAATGACTGCTCTGAGATTTACTATTATGCAAGAATAGTAACTTTATAAGAAATTGAGAACTCTGTATTTACTGTAAGTTGTTTATAAATGACTCTTTTCACAGAGCAATGACTGTTCTGAGATTTACTATTATATAAGAATGATAACTTCTCAGAGAACTGAGAACTCTGTATTTACTATAAATTATTTATAAATAACTCTTTCTACAGAGTAATGACTGCTCTGAGATTTACTATTATGCAAAAATGATAACTTCTTAAGAAACTGAAAACTCTACATTTACTATAAGTTATTAAATGACTCTTTCTGCAGAATAAGAACTGTCTTGAGTTCTATTATTACATAAGAAACTGAGAATTCTGGAGTATTTACAGATGAATTGTAATTACATGATAAGAACAGCAATGACATATAAAATCTGCATAAGAAATCAGTGATCTTGTATATTTTATATTCACAGATATATTTTTTGTTTCAAGCTTCAGAAGTTAACTTTTAGACAGATTTAAGTACTGTGTTTTAGAAAAGACAGTGATAGATATTTCTAATTATAAAAGTATGTAACTATATTTTTAAACTTAATTCTTCATCATTTTATATCTTCAATAACTTTCAAACAGTGTAATTCTGTGTCTTTTTTCTTTGTAATGATCAAAAGCTTTTTATCTTGATTGATTAATAATTTAATTTCAGAAATCTCACATTCTTATTTATATACTTTTGTATCAGCTTTCACAAATAATTCTGCATCTTACTGTTTGCAGAAACTTGTCTGATCAGTGGTTGTCATTGATAGATCTTTGAAATGAAGATTTATATTAATTATAAGCATCTTTTTCTTTTATTTCTACATATATTCTGTCATCAACACATCTAGATCTGTTCTATCATCATAATAAAGTAAATGCTAATGTGTTCTTTCTTTTTTTAATGATATTGTATAAGAATATTCTTTCAAAGTATATATTGAAATACTAAATATCTAAATATGTCAGCTTTGTCAAGTATGCACAATACAGTAAAGATAGCTTAAATAATTATTATTTTTGATGTCTTTTCTTAAAGTTTTATTAATTAAATTAACAGCTTCTGCATAATTCTCTTTGCTGCTGAATTAGTGTTCTCTACTTTAGAAAATATATAAGTAAGAAAGTACTCATCTTATATTCTTATTTGTCATATTAACTGTATTTGCTGTGTCTAAACCTTGCAATTATTGTTTAATCTTTGATCAGCTTCTTGAGATAGAGTAACTGCACAGTAATTTTTAAATCTGTTATGATCATGATGACACTGCTGTAATTGTTAAGATTTATAGTAAGTTTATGAGACTCACTGAATTATACATGATAATCTGAATCTGACAGATCATCACTATAAGGTCAAGCATATAGACTAGAGAACTTTTGCAAAGTGCAAATAATTTTTTGCACTTTAGAATTTACAATACTAGTGTGTAATTATCTTTCAAAAGTAATCAGTTCAGGGTTCACCAACTGTAAATGAAGTGTAAAAAGTATAAACTGCAGGCAAAACAAGAGTCAAAGTGTTAGCTGTTTTCACTTTGTGTAAACAACTAACACTTTGAATCTGAGCTAAACCTATGTCAGAAGTGCAAATAAAAATTTACACTTTGCAAAAGTTCTCTACTGAGTGTAGAGTTGAGTTGAGTTCAAAAAGGCCACCTATAACTCTGTAAAAACCTGAGCTGACCCGCAGGTCAGGTTATTACTAACTCTATGTGCACTAGGCCAAACTGGGACATTAGAGCATCGTTTTTTAGGGCTAAGTCATGTGATTATAAATTACATAAAATCATAATATTAGCCCTAACCCTTACGAATAATACATCGCAAAACTGAACTTTGTAATCTATTTTTCGCGTTCCTTTCGCAGGCACTAATGTCATATATGAAATCTAAAACCCACGCACTCAGCCTACAAGCATATTGCAACAATTTTCTGATGAAATCAGCTTTAACACTTATAAGAAGAAAAAGCTTTGATATATTATCTTTAATTTAAAAAGTAATTATAAATGAACAACTCTGAATAAAGAACAACACATTAATTAATGATATGCATAAATTAATATATTGACTTATTCATATTGTTTATAATCATAATAAAGTTAAATTAATCTTAATTATATCATTAAGCTGAGTAACATCTGTCTGAGCAAAAGTGTAATCAAGAATAAATTGTAAAAAAGAATTAGCAGAACTTATTAAATCATTATAGTAGCAAAAAGATTAATTATAATCAGAATGTAAATATGTGCAAAAAGCTTTTTGATGAATAGATAATGTCACAGAGTATATGCTGCAATAAAAGCTAAAATTTAATGAAATCTTAAAAAAGTTTTATAAGAGAGTCTCTAAAGAAATGAAAAGATAAGAAGCATAAGTAGTTTTAAAGAAATTTTTTTTTAAAAAAGATATAAGTATCTTTAATTTATCTTCAGTGTAAAAGACTCTTATCACAAAGTTATAAATAGACTGATCATCAAGTTAGATCAGGCTCAGATTTTAGAACTTAATTTAACTCATTAAGTTCTACTTTGCAACTCAACTCAACTCTGTGCAGAGTTAAGTTTCAGACAGAGTCAAATCAGACTATTCTTGACAGTTTGAATTAAATTAGAATTAGTTAACTTCTGTTATTAAGCAGCTTTATATTGACAGCAGCTATTATTGCAACATTTTTAATTAGCATTACACATAACTCTCTTTGTTTAACTACATGTCTACTTTATGAGCATTATATGTGAGCATTATTAACTTAATTATCTGATCACTCATTCTCTACAGAGTAAAAATACATTAACTAGTACACTTTATCTTTTTAGTAAGTCTGCAACATATAAAAGATTACTTTCATCTTTTGCAATTTTTCTGATATTATCAGATTCTCTTTCTTATATAGTCTCACTTATAACACTCATATATCAATAATCTTTAAGCTCATAATCTTTACTTTTAAGTCAAGTCTTAAGAGCTCACTTACTAATCAGTCTCAGAATTCTTAAAATTTAAACAGAGCTTCTGAGTTAGATTAAGCTTTAATGTTAAAGTTTAACTTAAATTCTTAAACTAACAATTAAAATCTAATCTAATCTGACTTAAAAGCTCTGTCTAAGTTAGGCTGAGTTAATTTGACTTAATAGTTACTTTAGTTATAAAGCTGAAAATCATCTTAAAAATTTAGTTTTAAATTAGTTATGACATTGATCAGCATGTAAAACATATTTAAAACTGATATTACAATTCTTATAAAACTGTAAACTTATCAATAGATAAGCAAGAATATATCAATCAAATCTGTAGTTAAATTTAGATGCTCTTTAAAGAAGAGAAATACTAAATGAATAATAGTAAGAAAGTTAATTTTAATACTTATTTAAATTAAAGTTTTAACTCTGATATCTGTACAGCTCAAGATGCAATCTTAGTAAAGTAATTGAAAAAGAAAATAATAGTGTGTTTAAGACTTTATAAAATGATGATGATGAACTATAAATGAATACATTAGATGTTGCAGAATAAAGTGAACTGTATAGTGATGTATGAAGTGAAGCATGATCACAATTGTATGATATAAGATAAATATAAAAATCATTTCATTAATGATAAGTGAGTATATCTGAGTTAGATTCATTGAGAGTGAACAGTAAATGTAGAATTAAAAAGAGCACATATTGATAATTTTGAAAAGTGAGTCAAAATTTAAGATTAAGTAGACATAAAGAAGACTATTTTTTTCAGACTGAAGAGAGCAAATTTTTGTTGTTTGACTTAACAGTAACATAATGTTACTTTATAGAACTCATCTTGTACTAAATATAGTAGATATCTTTAGATGATCAGTTTAATATGCTGTGTGCAGCTAACACTTAATTAAGCTATTATATAAGATTGCATTATGATCTTTATCTGTAAAAACATACTTCACTCATTTAATCATCACAAAGTCAATACTTCATATGTTCAAGATCAATTTCAAAAGAACATTTAGAAAAAGATTTCATAAAAGAAAATGCAGTTATCTTAAGAAAGCTCATAAACTTAAATAATTGTGTTAAGCAGAAGTTTATGTTGCAATTTATTGCAACAATAAATGATATATATATACATTATTCAGACAATCACAGTGATCATTACTGAATTTTGAAATTGTAAGACTTAAGTATCAAGATCTGAGAATATATATGCTTATGTGCATCAACAGAAAAGACACTTTTCACTATTAAAACATAAGTATGCTGCTGATTTCAAGACAAAAAACAACATTACTGATAAAGAGTTGCATATTCTGAAGTGAAAGAATGTAACTGTAGCAAAATTATACATAAAGAATGAATTAACAGCTCATTTTTAAAGTTAATAAATGATTAAAATATTAAAGTCATCAATTTTAAAGTTTTTATCTATTCTAAAATGTGCAAGTGAACAGAAGGTCAATCACAAATTTGATTGTATATTAATTAAATGAAGTAAGAAGATTATCAACTTATAATAGTGATAAAAATTAAATGCTTAATTTAAACAATTTTAATTTAATTATAATGAAATCAACAACAGATTGCTTCACAAACTTTTTGTATATTCTTTTCTTATTATTATTCAACTTTCTGAGTTTTCATCTTTATCATTTACAACTCTAATGTTAAAATTGTATAAAGAAGACTTATTGTCATCTTTAAAGTCTTTTATATTATAAATAAAAGAAAATGTCATTGAAGAAAGTGCTTCTCTATAGATGATGATGATGTCAAATTGAGAATAATTTTAATGAAGTTAGCTTTAAATCTTTATTTAAAATTGATTAATAGAGTTTCATAATCTCTCATATTCTTTTGATTAAAGCATTGAATGAATGATAAGAATAAAACATATAATGATAATTATAATTCATTAACTAAAATTCACTCTACTATAATTTGAGTTATGCTTTATCTCTTAAGACTGTGTAGTAATAAGATAATTTGTGTAAAGAAAGTATGAAGAGACAGAAGTAAAAGACTTGTTTATAAGTATGATTAAAAGCATTTAGTATTATAACATAAATTTATTTTTATCTTCAGTGTTTTCATTCTACAGTTTTGTAATAATGTGATCTCTACAATCTTTCTTATAAGTCAAGTCATTTTCAGTATTAAGTCATTAGTTATTCATCAGTAATTCAGTCATTTACATATTCATTACTTTATTTAATTATTTTATGATAAAGATTCTCAGTCATGTCTCTTAGCTCTTTACATATGACTAAATGAAAAGTCATTATGTTATAAATAAGAAGAAATCAGATAAATAAATTGCATTATTATTAATGTCTAGCTATCTATAGAAAAAGTCATTTTACTGATACTTATATTTTTAATATAAAAAAAATTCTTAAGTGACAGATCTGTAAGAATGTTGAGTAGTGAGTTGTTAATTAATGCAGAAGCAAACTCAGAGACAGAGACAGCAGCAGAATTTTTAGATTTTAAATCTTATTTAATTAAAGATGAACTGAAATTAAGCTGAAATTAAGATAAAAACATATTAATAAGACAATTTCTTAAATGTCTTCTATGTCTTAATACATTCAAAGTCTCATGAACACAATCTGACTGCAACTTCTAATGATTAAAGTCATTGTCATCATCAGCATTAGAAGTAAAGACAGAGATATAAGATAAGAGTGATATGATTTAAATAAATGATTTATTAAACATTAATAACTCAAAAAAGAATTGTGAAGTGAGCTTTCATTGTGTTAAGTTTAAATAAGAGAAGATAGAAGAAGCTGACAGCACATAAATGAAATAAAAGTTATAATTGATGTGTGAATGAAAGCTGAAGAAGAAAAGAAAAGAGAAAAAAAAAAGTGATTGACTTAAAAGAAAGACACAATTCTGCATTTACATCAGCAAACTGTTGTGACTGTAAAGTAAATAAGAAAGTGATATTGCTACTTAGTCATTCTTTATTAATCATTTTTATTTATAGCTTAATCATCTCTCTCTACATAAACTTATATGTAGCATAATTTATCACTGTTCTTCATTAAGTTATCTTAACTCTCTTTATACATTTATAAGTAGTCATCAAAGCTGTCTGCTGTCTAATTAATGTATATCTTAGCTCTTGCTAATGTAAGCAGTAGCCTATTAAGTCTCTTTGTGAGTCAGCTGATCACATTAAAAGAATGACTCAGCTAAATATCTTTTTTTTATTTACTATTTTCTAATCATTTCTACTCACTATTTCTCATTGTCTGCACAATCTTCATTATTAAACATAACAGCAACAATCTATACTTCATGCTGAGTACTTCTTTCTGATTGATTTCACAATGTATCTTGAATGATAAAGAAACTTAAGAGAATTTTTAATTCAAGACAAAAGCTGTCTCAAACTGTTTATAATCTGTTAAGAAGTAATTAATTACAAGAAAGAAGTAGCAATTCTATTTTATTCAATTCATTACAATTACACTTCAAGACAGAATACTTCAAACTGTCTTTAAAGAACTCTTTGTCATTTCTTTCTTTTTAAATAAAGTTAAAGTGTTGTATGACTGTTTTGAAGTCACAATAAATATCTACTTTGTTTACAATTTGACTGAGAATCAAGACAGTATTTAAATCACTTATAAACAGTTTACATCTTGATTCAAGACACTTCTCTTACTCAAGCTCAGTAAGACTTGCATATTTATTTACAGCTATAATGCATATATAGTGTGAAAATTAATTGCATCATTAAATTAATTAATCAATCATGCTACAAATCTTCTGAATAATTTGATGACAGATAGAGCTTATTATAATGCATTATTTTGTCTTTTCATTTTTGTCATTCACAGTTTAAGTGATCTTGTCTGCAACAAGATCATTTTACTCTTATGAAATAACTCTGAAGCTCATCTTTGAGACATATTTAATTGCATTAAAGACATTATATTCATAAATACTTCTTACAAAAGAGTCTGAATCACTGACTAAGTCAAAATATTAATTTTAATTCTTGATGTTGTGAAGTTCATCAACAAGTTGCTGTTAAAAATCTTAAAGATAAATGATTAGTTATTTAAGTTTATTCAAGTTAGATTTTAAGCAATGATTTAAGAGCTATAAAAAGATGATAGATATCTTAAGATCATGTATTTCTTTAAAGAACTGTCTTTATATATAGTTAAGAAAGTTATGTCTAAGAACTCAGCAACTCTTAAAGACTATAATCTGATTAGTATTCATATTAATTATAAAGATATGATTAAGTTTGACTTTACAGAAGATTATGAATTCAAAAGATTGCTAAAAGAGTTGATTAAATAAGAAGAACAAATCAGATATTTAGTTATTTATAAATTATTATAATTAATAGAACTTATCTGATTGTTTTAAGCACTGCAATCAGCAATTGTTATATATACAAGATGAATGAAAGAAATAATCAATGTTTGATGAATTTGTGAGCAACTGATTTTCAAGATGACAAGAAGCACATTAAGAAGATTAAAGACAGTCTGTTTCAAGATTTGTATTGATGAATTCTCAAAAACAATAATTTTCAATGATGACACAATAATGAACAGAGTTAACTGCTTTAAATTAAGAACAATTTTAATAAAAGTAAGATGATGCTGCTCTGCAGTATTATTAATGAGTTAAAGAAGCCAATTACTGAAATAAATTTTTTGCTGTATTTCTTCTGTCAAAACATCAATTTACAAATTAACAATGTTATAATTGTACTTAGAGTGGCTGTCAGGCTTTTTCAAAGCTGGTTTTTTGCTTATTTTGCATGCCTTGTTAGCTGTGAACAACTATAGTGACAGGAACTTTAAGAATTTAAACAAAACTTTAGCTGTGTACATTAAGCTTGAAAGTGATTTGATTTTTATGATTTTAGGCTTATTTTGTAGAGAATTGTGAGGGGTTTCTAATGATGTAAAAATTATCAAGATTACTCAACAAACAATGAAAATTACACAATATTACAAGTTGAGTCAGGCCTCAATGTTGAGCTCAATAAGTCAGGTTAGATTTTGAAAGTTAAGTCTGACCTGACTTAATAGTCACTTTAATTGTACTGCACAACCTGATCTATCTGCTTATCAAGAAGTAGTCACTGCTCATCTTACACTTATAAAAAAAGTATAATCAGAGAAATAAAGAGTTCTTTAAGAACATAAATGTTTAAGTTATCTTATCTGAGATCTTTATAAGTATTTTGTAAAATTTAAGCTTAAAGAGTATCTACTTAATCATTGATGCACTTAATAAATGTATAACAAATTTGCTGCAACTTCTCAACTTAATTGTTTAAAAGTTATTTATATCTTCTCATGTTAAATGAATCATCTCTAATTATAATTGATCAATCATTGAGAAGTGACTGAAAACAATAGAACAGAAAGTAAAATTATTTTTTAAGTTAAATGTAAATTCTGTCTTTGCTGCTGTTAACACATATATTTGACATAAAGTGCTTCAATTGACACAGTTAAAGAACTATGATAATAAAACAAAAAGCAACATTTAAGATTATTTGTTCTTGAATGTAAAAGATACATTTTTGTAAATGACTTTGATCTGTCAAAATCTTAAAAAAAGCTTATGATTAAACACTCTTACAATGTTAAACACATTTTCATCTGAACTTGATTCTCTTTATAAGCAAATAATAAAATTAATATGCAATTCAAATAATGTTTATCTCTGCAAGCTAATTCTTATCTTCATAACTAATATATATTGTTTGATTACTCTGAATGAACTGATATCTTTTATTAAGCTTTTAAATAACACTTTTAATGATCTTAAATCATGAACAGAGATCATCAAACTTTGTAGTTTGTTTTTAACTATTTAAGATGACATTATTTATTTTGTGCATCAGTTAGCAAAGAACTTTTTACTTAAAAAGACATTTAATGAAATCTTTTCTTCTGAAATGAAAAAGATGCATTATACAATCTTTTTAAAATCATTTAAGATTATATCTATAACACTATGATGCAACATATACAGTTTAGATGTCTCTAAATTTTTCATTAATAATGTTAAACAGTCTAATTCAGACTTCTTAATCACAGTACATTACTTCTATATCTTTTAAGTTAATTATCTGCATAACTGACATTTTAATGAGAATATAAAGCATTTAAATGATCTTAAAGACAGTAACATCATCAATAACTTTTTAAGAAAGAAATACATTTACTAACTTAAGACTCTTAGTCTTCTCAGAAGCATATTTAAGAAAATATTTTTAATGATTAAATTTAAAAATTTACTTTAGATTAATCTTAAATCAGTAATGCTATTTTATTATTTAGAATACATTTTAACATCACTTTAAAAAAAGACAGAGACATCACAATTGATTAATTTAATTTAAAATGTGCATCACTTTATTTTGTATTATAAATGAACAATAAAGAATAGTTTTCTTTAAATATATATCTTAACACTTATATTCAGTTCAGTCTGTAGCCTGATAAAAGAATTATTTATGCAGAAGAAATTAAAATAAGTTATGATTAAGCTGACTATAAAAGATGACTGAAATGCTGTTTTGTAAATACTTAAGAATTATAGCAATTCAGTTAGATTCATTGTCTTTTTATATGACTTAAAGCTGCTGACATTAGCATTACATAATAAGACAGTTAAGATCTAAAATGTAAGCACTGACTTTTGTTAACAGATATTTAAAAATTATAATAATTAAATTAAATTTCATTGTCTTCTTACACAAGTTGAAGCTGCTGATGTCAGTGTTGAATGATGAGACAATTAAGATTTAAAATGTAAGCATCAGCTTCTGTTAATAGATACTTAAAAATTGTTAAGAAGTGATGTTCTAGCTGCTTCTATGAAGCAAAGTAGAACTAATGTCAAAGACTGAGTGAAGACTCTATTTACATTAATTGCAGTCAACATTCTTTTTACTTCTTCTGTAACTCTCTCAATCAAGATGTACTCATAGACAACATGATTTAGAGATTTCACTAAATGACATAGTATAGCATAAGTATCTACTTTCTTTCAATAGATTATGAGCTCAAATTAATAAGAAGCTTCTTAAAGAAAGTATATATTTTTAGTGTGATGACAGCTAAGTATGTTGACTTTTAAGATTCATAAAAGATTTATAATAAATTTGACTTTAGCAGAATCAGCAGACTGATGATAGCTATGTATATCAGTTATTAAGATTCACAGTCAATTCAGCTTTAGCAGTATCACTGACTATTGAGATTTATGATAAATTTAACTTTAACAGAATCAGCACATTGATGACAGCTATGTATACTGATTATTAAGATTTACAGTCAATTCAGCTTTAACAATATCACTGATTATTGAGATTCATGATAAATTTAACTTTAGCAGAATCAGTATTCTGCAGCAGCTGAGTATATTTAATTTAAAAGATTCATAAAGAATTGATCTCAACAAAAATCAGCATTTACAGTTACTCAAAAAGCACTGTTCTTTGACAGCTTAGTACAAGTCATTAAGACAAATAAGCATTATTGTTTCACAAAATAAGAGATATAAAAGCTTTTTATTTGTTTTATTTATATTATCTTCAATGCATACATTGTTATTTTACTTTATTCACTTCTTATACTATGTGTCAACTATCATCATCATGAACTTCAACAACTTCTTTATAAAGCAATAATCTGTCTCAATTCTTATTTGCAAGAATTGCAATTAATGATTTACTTTCATGAGAAAATAACTGATAGAAGAAGATCTATAAAATGTTGTTAAAGTTTTAACTGCAGTTAAGTTGTATTAAAAGTCAGTCTATAAAGAAAAAGAAAAGAGATACAGAGTTTTTGATGCAGAAATTAATGATAATGATAATGATGATTTCTTCTTTGAATTTAAAGAAAAAGAAAAAATTAGTAATGAAATTGCTGCTCTGTTTAAGAAGACTGTCAGTAAAATGCTTAAATTTAAATAAATTGCAGACTTTAAATTCTTCTTATACATAACTGATCAACTTCAATTCTTCAGTGACTTTCTTATATGAATGAGATGTCAGTAAATTAAAGTTAAAAAAAGATATTTATATTCTCATTATTGTGAAGTGATCATTATACAAGTCAGATCAAAAAATTCTATAAGACTGAATTTAACACTTTACATATCTGAACTTGAGATCAATCTTCTGTCAAGAAAGTGAATGTGCAACATGAAACTGTATAAAAGCTTTAATTAACACTGTCTTTAAATGTATAATAAGCATAACAAGACTATAATAAAAGCATTAGAGTGAGACAGAGTCTATATAATTAAGTATATTATTATTATTTGTTCTATTAACTCCCTATTCAGTCCCTATCTAGGTCTATGAGGGCGAAGCGCCTTTGCAAAGGAAAAACCCAAATGGAAAACCTTAGTCCCGCCCCGCAGGCGCTCCGC
>JAABUY010002260.1_pt1 | contig 23333 bp, 17 predicted proteins | sample 5560271 | NCBI WGS metagenome assembly JAABUY01 (sample SAMN10711886, study PRJNA513374) | rock metagenome | isolation source: Antarctica rocks | place: Antarctica: Victoria Land, University Valley | reverse complement strand
GGCATACTAAATATTGATCGGGGAATTATAAGTCATATACTACTAAATAACTAGCCCAAATATTGAAGTTCCCCAGCTGAATTTGATGGTTCAATGGTTGATGCAGGTGGGGGGTGTATTGGTTGGGAAGCGCGCGACCGTGACTTAATGCGGGGTACTGTACCTACAGTATTTCACAAAACAGCCGTCTCTCGACATTTGTAGCCATTGTCGTTGTTTCAAGCTCTCTAGCCTGCACTTAATGAGCCTGTGTTATTAATGAAATTCATGGGGTGTCTCTTAGATGATAGTGACGTACACTAGGACTACGCTGCACCTTTTAAAACGCCCCGCTGGTGGTCTGTGGACAACCTTGGGGAACTTTGGGCTCAGTCTTCACTGGCCCGAGTAGCTACCATAAAGACGTCCATGACACCGAGTCTCCAACAAACAGCAAAGCCACAGAAATCTCGAGCGCAACCGCGCCCCGTAGTCCCAACCTTCACCTCTACAGCCTTCGATTCGGTTAACCTAACTAAGGCTCAACAGCCGGTCATTGAACGGGCAGAGAAGGCTCAGGCGTCGCTATGGAGTCCAGAATCCCGTAACGATCAGAATTCGTCAGAGCCTGACTGGTCTGACCTGTTGCAGCCTGAGAAAGCGTCACCCTTTACTGCCAATAATAGGAAACGAGCATTGTCCAAAGCATCTGCGAGTCGTCTTGATCTGAGCGGGCAGCCGCTTCCAAAAAGACAGCGTTACCAGACCCCACCGCCGTGCCTCCCAGATCCTTCTACATTTTCTCGAGGTTACGTCGAAACTTCTGCTACGGCAGCTCTATTTTTCTCCAACACTGCCCACCCACGGCCCTCCCTACCTCTTCGGCCCTCGAGTTCCGAAGCAGGAGCTGCAATGCTCAGCAAGGTTGACAGGGAGGACAGCAGTTCCGTCAGGACACTGAAAATGGCACGGGGGTCAATTGCTGCAGGTACAAGCGCACGTCAATCAAGTGCATCGAGTAGGCAGGGCTCTACAGGAGATTCAAGCGTAGCCCAAGATGCGAAGGAGATGTCAGCGGGGCTCAGTGCTCTTAGCCAGGTTGGGGTGATCGAATTGTTGGTCCAAGACGAGAGACCTATTTTCGTGATAGATCTCGAGGATCTGGCAAATTTCGAACCTGGACCGCTAAGAGTAGCATTTACTAATCCCTCATTACGTGCTTACACTGGGATAATTGACATGATCACAGGCAAAGCGAACCTGGGTTCGCCTGGCTTGGCTGCAACGGCAGGGTTCTCCGAATTTAAAGTGTGGTCTACGAGCTACGTCCGGGACTATGCATCTCCCGATGTATCGCTCCCGTCAATCTACTTTGCAGGGATGAGCTGGACTTACTCTACGTTAAGGAAAAGACTCCGTGTGATAAGAGGCAAGCCCGAGTCAGGTACCACAAGTCTTGGTTCTGACCCTCTGTCTGCCAAAATGTCGGCTTTCTCAAGTTTTGGAAAAGAAAGCACGGAATTTAGTGGCGTTGGATATATGGGAACGTTCCATCAAGAGGACTCGTCAGACTACTTTGGCATCACTCGGTCGTCCTCGCGTATGGATGGTCGTACGGCTGATGTAGGAGGAGATCTAGTTGATCCCCATCGTAATTCGGCGTCGGCTCTCAGCGCTACAACCAGTCAGGGAAAGTTGAGTGGACGATCTGGGATTCCCTTTCGTACCTCTTCAGTATCACTTTCAGGTTCACGATCAGGATCAGATGCTGTATCTCCACCGGGTTCACGTCTTCATGAAGCCAATTTAGGAGCTGCTAGCGCCGGTCAAGTTGATCAATTTCCAAGTTCCACACCATCTGATCAAGCATTCTTTGACTGGACAAGACTCCCAATAACATCAGATCTACCGCGACACATTCAATTCGCGCGCAGTATTGACTGGGCTTCGACAAAACTTGGAGTGATTGAGAATTGGTCTTCCGAGCTGCGAAGTATGTGCAACCTAATTATGGCCAGCCCACATCCTGCAGCAATGTATTGGGGCGACGACTTAATCGCAATATACAACGAAGCTTACATACTTCTTGCTGGCCAAAAGCATCCTTATCTAATGGGCCACAGCTATCGAGAGGTATGGGCAGAGATCTGGGACGCCGTCAAGGATGTTTTTGCAAACGCCAGATCAACGGGTCAAGCCACAATGAAGGATGATGACTGTTTGTTTCTGGAACGGTCGGGGTCCGGATTTCTAGAGGAAACCTACTTTTCTTGGTCTATAATACCTCTGGTCGGAGCTGATGGCTCGGTCGTTGGTCTTTACAATCCAGCTTTTGAAAAGACAAGACGAAAAATTGCCGAACGACGGATGCTGACGCTTCGCGAAGTTGGGGAAAAGACTGCAGCAGCAAGAGATCTCAAGAGCTTTTGGCGAGAGGTACTTAAGGCGCTTGAATACAACGAAAACGATGCGCCATTCGTTATGTTGTATTCAGTTTCAGACAGTCTAGGTCTGGATGGAGATAGTGACGCATCGTCCATACAGTCCCAAAGTACATACAGTACTCAAGGCTCTAAGCAATATGTACTAGAGGGCACTCTAGGGGTACCGAATGGCCATAGAGCGGCACCGTCGCAAATAGATCTCAAATCAGGAACCGATTTTCTAGCAAAAGTTTTCCGGGAAGCGATGAAGAGCGCTGGACCATCACTCCTTCAAACTGAAGATGGGACTCTGGACGGCGATTTGCTTGATGGTATCGATTGGCGTGGATTTGGCGATCCATGTTCTGCTGCAGTGTGCTGCCCTATCAACCTCACAAGTGGAGACTCTGTTCTGGGTTTCCTAATTATGGGTGTCAATCCTCGAAGACCTTACGATGACGACTATAGTTTATTCGTACAGCTTCTTAGCCGACAGCTGGCAACTGCAACGGCATCAGTGGTGCTTTTTGAGGAAGAAATCGCCAGAGGCAGACGTGCCGCCAGACTCGCAGCGCTTGACCGTATTGAATTATCGGAGCAACTCGCAGCACGAACGCAAGAAGCTGCTGAGAGCGAGACCAAATTTACTCGAATGGCCGAATTTGCACCTGTAGGTATGTTTATCGCCAACTCGGAAGGCCGAATTACCTACTGTAACGAGACTTGGTATGAGATTTCAAGGGTACCTAAGGGTAATAGGACTACCGACCGCTGGATGGATTGTGTAAAGGATGAAGACAGAGAAATGGTGAAAAGGTTATGGTTCAATCTTGTCCACAATGCAATCGCTTTAAATGCAGAATTTCGTTTCAGAGCGCAGTGGACTGACCCTAATGGTACCAAGGGAGATACCTGGGTCCTAGCTAGTGCTTATCCCGAAAAGAGTGTGGATGGCAAACTAAAGGTTATCTTTGGAAGCATCACGAATATAAGCCAGCAAAAATGGGCGGAGCATTTCGAAAAACGAAGAATGGAGGAAGCCGTCGAGATGAAACGCCAGCAGGAAAACTTCATCGACATCACGAGTCACGAGATGCGCAACCCTTTGAGTGCTATTCTTCAGTGTGCCGATGAAATCACTACCTCGTTAAAGGACTACCGGACCCAGAACCCCTCTTCAGACCAACTTATCTTCGACCTGATGGACAACAGCGTTGACGCTGCACAAACTATTGCTCTCTGTGCTCAGCATCAGAAACGCATAGTTGACGATATTCTGACGCTATCGAAGCTCGACTCTGCGCTCCTTCTAGTGACACCTTGTGATGTTCAGCCAGTGACCGTGGTTCAGCGAGCCTTGAAAATGTTCGACGGAGAAGTTCAGACTGCGGATATCAAATTGGAACTCAAGGTTGATGATTCGTTAAGGCAGCTGGAGGTGAATTGGGTCAGGCTAGATCCCTCACGCCTCCTCCAAGTCCTTATAAACCTGACAACAAACGCCATCAAATTTACTACAAGGCAAAGTACACGGATCATTACAGTCACCTTAGGGGCATCCGCACAAAGACCATCGAAGGAACCAGGCGCAAATCATGTATCTTACTTTCCAACCCGCTCAAAACGAAATGACCTTACCACTGGTGACGACTGGGGTGGCGGTGAAAAGGTGTTTATACACTTCGCAGTTCAGGATACTGGGCGTGGTCTCAGCGAAGACGAAACTAAGCTCCTCTTCCTACGGTTCTCCCAAGCAAGTCCTAGAACTCATGTTCAGTATGGCGGCTCCGGTCTTGGTCTGTTCATCTCACGCGAACTTGTCGAGCTACAAGGCGGCGAGATTGGCGTGGCCTCGAAAGCCGGAGAAGGCAGCACTTTCGCCTTTTACGTCAAAGCGCGAAAACCTACCGTTCCCAAAGAGATCACCAACCAGCTTCCTGGCGCGGACATTCGAAAGTCTTCTCTAGCGAAACAACCAGCATTTTCCGCGTCCGTCAAAGCTTCGTCCCAAGCACCTCTTCTCGCGAAGCCAATAGCCAAAGACAGCCTCAAAATATTAATTGTAGAAGACAATCTTGTCAATCAGCGGGTGCTGCAGAAACAGCTGCGCAACCTCGGATGTGTTGTGCACGTTGCTAACCATGGAGGTGAATGCCTTGACCGCCTACGCGAATCCACATTCTGGGCGGGCCACGAACACCGTGGCTTGGATCTGAGCGTCATACTCATGGATTTGGAGATGCCGTTCATGGATGGTCTGACATGCGCGAGGAAGATCAGGGAGTCGGAAGCAAGCGGGGAGGTGGTGAGGCATGTACCGATCATTGCTGTGACCGCAAATGCAAGAAGTGAGCAGATCGATACGGCGTTGGCGGCGGGGATGGTGAATCTCGTGGAAAGCTGAGAAGAGAGAACCAATGCTGACGAAGTACTAGGACGATGTGGTGTCGAAACCGTTTCGGATTCCGGACCTTATCCCCAAGGTTGAGCAGTTGAGTGATATGTATAGCATCAAGCCCTAGCTATGAAGATCTCGCTAAGCTGCTTGCTCTAGGCTTCCTACGGGAGGCCGGACCCACAACATGATTTGTCATAGGTTTTTCGCGTGGTGTTATGGGGGATTCAAAACAAAAGCGTTAATTGGACAGCATCTGCATATGCATCTGAGCGGGCAACATGAACGATTGGACTGCCTGGTCTTATCTACATGAAAACGATAACAGTACTGCGATGAGCAAATTCTCCGGGATATGACGGGGAAGGGTAACAGACCATGTACAACCAGGAAAGGGAGGATATGGCATGCCTTGACGAACACGAGGCCATTAATTTAAAAGCACTTGTGGGGGGGGGAGGGGGGGGGGGCATTGAAGGCACATACTGTACAAAGGCCTTGGATAAGCAGAGGGCAGAGTCCGTTCCAGCGACCTCCTTATGAGAGATGGACAGGGAGTTATTTGCATAAAAGTAGGGATTTTACAAAACTAGACGCGTTGAGTACGTAGTATCTGGCATAGCGAAACGCCTCGATGAGATGGTAGGACTCTATATCCGTTTGCTGTTTCCGGCACACGATGATTCAGTAGTACTCCGGCATCAAAAGTCCTGCATTCATCTACGCCGTTTGATACCAGAAGCGAATCTCGCCCAATACCGACTCCCATGTATTTTTCAAAGATATCTATGAGAGTCGTCGAACTGACGTCCCTCCGTCCAAAAGCGATCCAACAAAACCCGCCGCTTGAGGAAAAGAAAAGCTCCTGAAATAGTTCGTTTTCCCCAACACTCGGATGATGCAAAGGCAAATCAAATCACTGTATAAAAAGACGAACGTTTCGACACTTAAGCCAAAAAAAGATTCAGGGCGGTGGAAATCATTCCCCCAACCATTATGTGCTCTATACCTTATTGTACATTCAAAATACTCCTATTGCTGGAGAAGCGACGGATCTGGGATCTGGGATGGGGGGTTGTTTGGTAATTAAATGGTTTGGGGAATACCGCTGCCCACTGCTGCTCTGGAAGCGAAATATTCTCTGCAATTGGGCGGGTGGGATAGCTACTGTACCTTACCTACATACCTTGTATCTACCTTATGGAGGGGTTGAGAGGTTTGCGATTCAGGCTGGAGGGGGGGAATCGTCTCTGAAAAGCCAGCGTTGGTTTTGATGCTTTTGACGGCAAAGACGCCTCGCTGTTAGGCGGCGATTTTATGAACGACAGGTAATGAGGAGCGATGAGCTTTACAAAGAGCTGGAGAGGGGCGACGCAGATTACGATTCGCGGCTGGTTTTTTTTCTTCTTTTTTTTTCTTGCTGTATTGAGCTTTTACGTCTACGTTATGCAAGGCTAGCGAAGACGTATATTGATTCAACATGTTTTGAGATCTGTTGCCTGCAAGCACATCTCGAATGTATTTTGCATGCATGGCGATCCCATAGTGCGGACAACTCACGAACGACGCAATTTGACAGGCTCCACGAGGTCGTCGAGCTTGTGAATCCCAGTTGCCAATGGGAAAGCTTCGGAAGAGTGGATAGTACTCCTGGCTTGCTGGAAAGTAGGATCTTTGTGCATACATGTGCCTCGAATCCTGCTTCGAAGGATCTGTCTTGCTGTGTCTCATACCTTGGAGCAAACGGATAGGTGGAGCAGCATGAGCAATTGACTGCTTGGCGTTGCATGAGACTTAGTTAGCATCGGCACTGAAGCGGTAGAAGCGGACATGTTTCTGCGCCCCTCGGAGATTCTCACTCGCATCCACTTGCTTTCAACGCAGTCAAGTGCCAATGTCGGACCAGCTCGTGGAAATGGAGTAGAAGCCTGTTGCCTGCAAACCAGGACAAAACTTGGTCTATCGTGCGGTGACCACAATGCAGAACTTACCAAGTGTACCGTGCCAGTGGTTCGTTACGCTGAACTTTTGACGCAGCGTTGAGACTGTAATGTTGCGGTGTTTTCCTGCTGCTTCCATCGCTCTTCCTCTCTTAGAAACTTACTTCTCTCTATTTGCTCGTGTTCGTGAGGACCACCCTGCGCTCATCTGTCAATGGCGAACCGGCAAACTGACAACGCGAATACCTGTCGCATATTGTTTGAAATGGCACTCAGGCCGCCTGCCAGGAACGACGTCTCGTGGCGGGTTTTCTCGGATAATCAGCCGAATGGGTTGACTGGTTGGCTGATCCGCGATGGCCGGTGAAGTTCGACCAACGAACGTATAGAGTGTCGTGTCTGTCAAGGGGTGAGAGTCAAGAGGTTGATCGATTGTGGAGACCGATTGTGCGCAGCATACAAGACGAGTCTAAGTCTCTGTGCCCGGCGAAAGGAAAGGCTTCGAGATCAGCAGGAAGTAGCCAAATGGGCTGGGGAGTGGCTTCTCAGCGCCGTAGAGTCGGTCTTTGAGAACTAGACTTGAGCTGAATCCGACGCTATTGCTCTGTTGCAAGATATTCACGCGCGGCTGATAGGGGAGTGTCTCTCCTCAAGTTTTGCATTGCCTCATCTGATGGCTAATGCGCCTCAATGACCGTTCCTTTGCTCTGCTCGTCCACAGGTTTCTCTAGCCCATCGACCCTGAAATCCTCGCCATTCACCTGCTCCTTGGTCGTTTGCTTCTCCTCCGCTGCCTGCTTTGTCTGCTCCGCCCTGATCTTCCCCAAAATTTCTGGATACCACCTCTCACCCACATCAGGATGGCTCTTGACGCGATTCCACAAAGTCGCCTCCCCCAAATGCCCCCACCTCCCCTTCTCAAACGTAAACTCGACATCACTTCTCCCCGCTCTCCCCATCCTCCTCTTCTCCTCCCTTGTTGCCTCTGGAACCTCGACACTTTCAAAGGTGGCATCGTAGCTCACTCCCTGGAAAAAGGGGACACTAAATCTCGGGCCTAGACCTGCTTGCGGGGATAGTACGCGATGCGTGGTGCTGGTGCAGACCCCCGAAGTGAGGGCCTCAAGGCCTTGGCCAGTTGCCACGACAAGGGTACCTTTGAGTGGGGGACAGTCGATCCAGGCGCCCGCGAGGTTTTGGGCTTGGAGGCCGGTGTGAGGGGGCACTTGCAATAAGTAAGAAGTGAGCATTGAATCCTTATGTGGCCCGACACCTTGGGGTTGGTGCCCTGGAAGAGAAGCTGTGTCCGGGTATTTGACGATCTTAAGCTTGTGTTGTTGGTCTTTGTCGAAGAAGCGGTTAAAGGCTGTTGCGGGAAGGCCAAGAGCTTCAGCGATCAAAGACGTGAATTCACGAGAGAGGGCAGACATTTGGGAGATGTAGGATTCGTAGGTTGGGCGGAAGGAGGGGAGAGAGTTGGGGTCGGGCCATTGATTTGGAGCGAGGAGATTGTGGTAGAGAGGATCTGTCGGTTTAGGAAGAGGGTGAGGGGTTGAGAGATCGATTTGTTCGCGCCAGTCGGTTGCGCAGGCGGTTACTTCGTTGCCGAGTTTGTTGTAGCCTGAGGTAACAAGGTTAGTTGAACGATAGCTGGCGATTGTGGGATGGAGGTTATACCGAGAAAGCTTGGGACATTCTTCATCTGGATCTCGAGCTTCTTCTCTTCTGGCAGATCGAAGAAAGCTTTACCTTGCGAGACGACATCCTGAATCAAGGCCTCGTCAATACCAGTGTTCTTGATATAGAGGAAGCCAACTTCGAGCAGGGCAGTTCTAAGAGACTCGAGGAACGTAGGCTTGGCCTGGGGATCTCGTGCAAGGGAGAGGTCGAGGATTGGAATCGAGCTGAATGACATGGCTGTTCTACGGTTTTTCATCTCAATGTTCGAGCAGGTTGATGGTGTGATTGACAAGTCTTAGAAGCCTTCCTATGTATCGGCAATGCGGGGAATGGCGCAAACTTGGGTGTGGGGTCGGTTATCTGCCCGGACACCCTGACAAGGGCCCCTGTGAAGTTGGTAAAGTAGATCCGAGAGACAACCACGTGACAATCCAACGAAATCGACCTATGCAGCATATTTTGGTCTGACAGTAAAAGAGAACGAAAAAGAGAACCAAACAGGGATCAAATACTCGTTGTGGACTGACGAGAGAGACATAGAGATGGGAAAGCCTGGGCGGCAAGGCAATCCTCGTTATCATTTAGTATATTCCTTTTGGAGCAGTCTTGCAATCGTCTGCAGCTGGATGTTACTTGTACCCTCATAGATAGCCCCAATTTTACTGTCCCGGAACATTTTCTCCGCAATGCCCTCTCGGACGAATCCCATGCCACCCATCCACTCAATGGCTTGTCCGCTCACACGGCCAGCAACCTGTGAAGCATATAGCTTCGCCATGGCAGCATCTTGTACAAAGTCCTCGCCAGCTTCTTTTTTCCGAGATGCGTTGTATACCAGGGCACGAGCTGCGGCGATCTCAGTCCAGGCTTGGGCCATTTGATGTTGCATGCCCTGGAACTCGCCAACGAGCTTCCCAAACTGTTTACGATCATTCCAAACATATCTGTGGTCGTAAGCAACGACTTAAAATTCGGAATGGGGAGAAAAAGTGATCTTACCGAGCAGCATTCTCCCAAGCCCCAAGAGCAAGTCCTGTCATTTGTGCAGCAATGCCAATCCTACCCTCGTTCAAAAGTCCCATAGCATATTTGTATCCTTGGCCTTCCTCGCCAAGAAGCTGGTCCTTCGGTATCTCCACATCATCAAAGTTGATTACACACGTACTACTCGCCCTTATCCCTAGCTTCCTTTCTTTCTTAGCTATAGAAAATCCCTTATTACTCTTTTCAACCACAAAAGCTGTGATGCCTCTATAACCTTTGCTTGGATCAAGGTTAGCAAAAACAATGAAGAAGTCAGCTTCCATCGAGTTAGTGATCCACATCTTTGAACCATTGATCATATAGCCTGACGAAGTCTTCTCTGCTTTCATTCTTAAAGCGAACGCATCAGAACCTGATGCTGGCTCGGACAAGCAGAAGGAACCAACTGTCTCTGTAGCTAGTCGGGGAAGCCATTTCCGCTTTGACTCGGATGTGCCGTACTTCAGTATCGCCGTGTTGACCAAAGTATTGTGTACGTCTACCAGGACGCTGACACTGGGGTCGACTCTCGCTAGCTCTTCTATACCGACTATACCAGCGGTAAAGTTCATTCCTGCTCCACCGTACTCCTCAGGGATCTCAATACCCATCAGTCCCTGCTCGAAAAGTTGTTCGACCAGTGCAGGATCCATCTTCTCTGCCTCGTCCATTTCTCGGACCCTGGGCGATATAATTTCGGACGCGAATTTGGCAACAGACTCTTTCATCATGACCTCCGTCTCGGACATGTGGGAAATGGGCGTAGGGGGGACGGCAGATATGTCCATGACATCTGCCAGTGTCCGCCGAGGCGTGGTAGAGAGGGGACGAATACTGGTCTAAACGTAAGCCCTTAGAAGAGTTTGGCTAACACCATCCATAGCATACCATTGGGCTGGTCGTGATGCTGTCCGGGGGCATACTGTAGGGCGGGAAGATGAAGCGCGGGCAAGAGGCCGTAATGATTTTGCTAAAGAGGCCATAATGTACCTTGATACTGGGTGTGTTCTGTAGGCCTTCCTAAATAAACCTGTATAAAATTAACGCGAAATGTAGGATGTACCAAGGCGGTCGTCACATAAGTAGAGAATCGCCTTCAACTCGACCTCGGCGAATTGGGACGGGCGTTCTCGACCAATCAAAACAGGTGGCAAGTATATATGCTTCACCATGTGATAATGCCTTAGCTTTGGATACAACCAAGGACTCGTATACCTACCTATTCATGACACTTGTGGTCTGTGGATCGGTAGCTACAGATCTTAAAGGAGGACTGAGTGTTGTAGAGACAGCGCACAGCCACAGCCAAGCCACAGATGACGCTCTACCCCTCCTTCCCTGCACTGTTGACTTTTTAAATCTTGATAGGGCGCTCATTGCTTGACATTCGTGCAGATAAACGAAATTCAAACCCTTTTAAATCCCTTCACTCCCTCGATCCTTGAACAAAATCCTCTGTCGTAACGTACCTATACTCCTGAATATTCACGGTGTGTGTAACAAAAACCTATCAGGAAAGGACTTACCCTGCCCCACTACGATCATCATGTCGGCCGGCCACAATGACCCAAGGCTGCTCTACAGCGTCGGCAATATCACTGCCTACCATATACAAAATGGTGAAGAGTCACCGCTTAGCACTTCTGGACCGCAGACGCTCTCGTTGTTGATGGTCCCCACTTCTTCTCCATTCGCAGACCTCTCCTCTGCCGACCCACAGAGCGCAGCTCCAGAAGAGGATTTCTACCTACATCTCCATCTTCCGCCAGAGTTGGATCTATCTCTTCCCGCTACAACTCAGATATATCATCAGCCTCCTCGCAGCTACCTCATCCCGCGATGGGACCTAGGACCAGACAACGGGGCCTTTACACGTATAGAATTCCCAAAGATCGGGAATGGGCCTGGACAGGTTACGCAGGAGGATATTGACACTTTTGAGACAATACTAGCTCAATGTACCGCATTTCTAGAACGTGCGAGCCCACCCCAAGGGAAAGGGGGAAGCCAGTACAACCCTGCCGATTTTGGCCCTGGTGAAGGGTACGTAGGAACTGGTCATGGTGATTCCAAGACAGGACACATTGTTTTAATTGATGAAGAGAATGGCTCTGTCGGTACGAATTATCTTTTCCTTGCTAGCCATTCTTTGCAATAAGACATACTCACCATAGTAGTGGGAGAGTTAGGGCAAGGATTCAATGTTGTCGAGGGTGCTGATATCAAACATGGCTCAAAGAGTAAGGTCAATATTCCGATTGCCGACAGTTAAACATGCTAATGACAACGTTAGACCCAGTCGAGATCGAATTACCGCAAGAAGGAGGAAACAACCAGATCAACATTACCAATGCATCCGAAGAGTATCTTAGGATGTCCAAGCATCCCGCTTACAAGGACTCAACCCTAGTACAGAATGCCGCGGTGGCATCTCGACTTATCGTTACAAGTAGCGGATACTTGGCGAACGCAATCAACTCAGGAGCCGATGCCTTTACCAAGAAGACGAAGCCGGCCCCTAAGCCAATGACGTTTACACCAACTACACAAGCGAGGGTTAGGAAGCTCAACAATCTCACCGAGGGTGCTGTCGGGCTCTCTGCCAAGACGATTGGCCAAATCAATAGACATGCACAGAATGTCGGAGCAGCCATGACACGTCGTGGCGAGCAACAGAAGAAAGCCAAAGGTGGATTTGACAAGCACGGCCGCCCAATTGATGACTACAAGCCGGGTCTCATGAACAAAGCCATGATGGCTTTTTCCACTGTTGCGGATGGCGTCGATCAAGCTTCACGCAATCTGTTAGCATCTGGATCAACCGCAGCAACTACCGTCGTCGGGTACCGGTACGGAGAAGAAGCGCGACAAGTTGCGGGTGGTTTAGCTGGAGGCGTTAGGAATGTCGGCCTCGTCTACGTCGATGCAGCTGGAGTGTCACGCCGAGCAGTAATCAAATCAGTCGCCAAGGGAATGGTATGTGTCATCTTTTCTTTCTGCAGGTTCGAGATGCAAGAGGCTAATTCTGTCTTTTCAGGTTGTTGGCAAAGCTCCCGGTGGAGGCGACTTGGTCGTCGGTGGTGGAGACGGTGGCGTTGTGCCTCCCGAAGCAATGCGCGGCGACCCCAAAGCTGGAGTTGCGAATCAGAAGCTTCCCGGTACGGGTCAGCCTGGTGTTAACGCACCTGGCGTCGGTGAAGTTGGGTTCGGCAACTCTGCACCTCCGGCTTATAGCAGCGGACTCGGAGAGCCTCTCGGTACACAGGGACTCCAAGGTCACGACTCAAAGCGGTGATTTCGAAAAGAAGATGGGCTGGCGTTGAGTGATTTGCAATTCTTAGATAGCTAGTGGTTACTGGCATGAGAGGTTCCGTGATGGAGGCGTGCTTTCACATGATACACTCTTCTTTCAATTTGCGCTGCATGCACGACATTTCTTATTCGGCAGCGTTTCTGTATACTTGAAACACGGAAACTTGGCAGTATTATTGTGGCGGCAGTCCGCAGATAAGGCATGCAAGGAGGCACAGTAGTACGTAGCAGGAGTACACACTACTTACCAGCATGAAAACACCATTGAGCATGTGTTTCTGAGGATGACTTTTGGCGCGGTGTCGTGCAGGGACGATTCTGTTCCCAAGGCTACGCTCTATCTACGAACCAAACATGGGGGTTGCCGTTATGCTTTTGCTATGCGAATAAGTGTATAATAAGTGAGAAGGAGAAAGCATGCATGCTTGACATCACAACCTGAGCGTAGTTTAGACATGCTCCAGTAAATCTATAGAAACGTCTGAAACAAAGGAGACTCGAGTACACTATTCATAGATATGCAACACCGAGGTAGAAGAGTCCATGAAGAAAAAGAGAAGACCGAACAACTGCGCGCTTGATGATGCGAAACCAAGCAGCGCATAGGCAGGGAAGCATTAGAGCCACTGGACGATGGAGGATGAACTGGCGACGCGATAGCCATGACTACTTACAGTACCTTACCTTACGGAATACTTTAGGTGGTAGTTAGTAGCCGCCCTGTGGGGGGGATTGAGCATGTTGAAAAGGCAAACCCCAAAGATAACCCCAGACTCTTTCAATGCCATCTCATACATAGCAGGAACACCATTCGAAAGAGGACACATTAAATGTTGACAAGATACCTTATCTATTCAAATGTCAGATGTGCAATCAATAAAAGCCCCCTTTTGCGCAAACGCGCCTTCCCTGTCCTTAAACGACCGGGAAATTGGCCCTTTGTCGAGCTACCGTAGTACTTTCAAGAACAACAATCACCACCACCACCACCACTACCACCACTACCGAAGCTCAACGTCAACCCTCACCCCTCCTCCCCTCAGGCCAGGCCGCTCAATCGGCTTCTCGGGGCCCTCTCACGGCGTCAATCTTCTCTAATGATAGCCGGCTAGCATCATTCCCGAATTGTCGTAGTCGTTCCTTTGTCACGCTCCTTCTTTGGGTCTCTGTTGATACGGTGGCTGTTCACTCGGGTCGCTCTTCTTCACAGCCATTTTTAATATTTGGAAAGGACTTCTTGTGTCACTCTACAAGGTTTGTTGTACCCATGTACTCCCAGAAAAACAAAATAACCCCCAGCCAGTGAACAGCTTTTTCCAGGGCTCATCCTGTCTAGCATCAGCGCAATGATAAAAGTATCCTGCGACCTTCAATTCTTCACGAGCAAGCTTGTTTGAGTTTACTACACTGCAACCCCGCCCATTCCCATCAACCTATCGTACCTCCGGCAAGCTATCGAGCATCACATTATTCTACAACGTACAACGGGCCAAGTGAATCGTCTGAGGAATTTAGAGCGTCTACACTGAGGTTGGAGAGAGTGTGAGGGGCTTTCCGAAGAGTGCTGTCGAATACCAGCAGTCCATCATTTCACTTCTCTGCAGAATATACTGTGGCACGCAGCCTCAGGGTGGGCTTTTCGCACGAGGCAATAGCAACAATATCTAAACTCGGCTGTGCAGTGCTCTACGCCAGCTGCAAATAAGAGAAACGTGGCCAAGAGTGCTGTTCAAGTGAGCTCTGGTAAGCCTACGATGCAAGTAGCTTCCACAAAAACACAGGCACCGGGCCCACCAGGCGCATACACAATTGATCCATCACCAGCGTCGCGGCGCCAATACTTGCAGCAGTCTCCTCAATCCGGGGAGACACCACGCGCTCAATCGAGTACGCGGTCAGGGAGTTCACCACATTCTTCAAAACGGCCATCAAGAAGACCTAGCGATAATGCACCCCAATTAGGCAACTCTGAAAACGCGCCACTGGCACAGTACCAGTCACCACCCAGCGCTCATCTCTCGGCACCAGATACACCTCGCGCTCCCGACAGCTCAATGGCCAATCAATCTACTCCATTGTCATCCTCCACCGTGGCCTCATCTCCATACCAGCAATCACGAAGAGAGGGACGAGGGCAGCAACAGCAGCAAAGGAGTCCACCATTTGAACCTCCACCAAGAACTTCTTCAAACCAAAGAGGCCATGGCGCGAACCTGTCATCCAACCCATCCTTGGGCGAAAGAACTGTTCCCTATAGATCCGTGAATAGAGCAGTCGACGACCGTCCTTCGTCTTCCCGTACTGCCAATACAAGTGGTGGACGAAACCTTGAAGATAGAGAAACCTTATATCCTGAGAGTCGTGTTGCTGGGAACGAGCGCGAAGTAGCACCTGATGCAGCCTCCGGAGCGGCAGCTGGAGCTCGGTCAAGACGGAGGGGCCCAGCATCCCCCGAGGGGCCACAGCGAGCAATAAGTACTCGAGAAGCCGGTGCGCACCAATCGCCTTCTGCCGTCCAAAGTCGGTCCGCTTCGAGCGTAGCTGTTGCGACACCACCTGCCAGGCCTCCGAAAGAAGCAAGCCCAATTATCAACCGTGTCGTAGTTACAGACCCGCAGATTGATATTGAGCGTGAGCAGGAGCGGCAAACGGAGGCCGTACCTGACCTGGGGCGGGTAGCGAGTGAAAAGGTCGAGGATGGAGGCAGAGGGGCTGGACAGCGTCGACAAGACTATTCTACAAGTGCAGCACGAAGGAAAGATACAAAATTCGGCGAATACGTACTTGGACAGACTTTGGGAGAGGGCGAGTTCGGCAAAGTTAAGTTGGGCTGGAAGAAGGATGGAAGCGTCCAGGTAGCTATCAAGCTCATTCGGCGCGAGAGTCTTGGAACGAACCCCAGTCGGCTTCCCAAGATCTACCGCGAGATATCCATATTGCGAGAACTATCCCATCCAAACATTGTTCGTCTACACGAGATGGTTGAAACTGATAAATACATCGGCATCATCCTCGAGTATGCATCTGGTGGTGAATTGTTCGACTACATTTTGACACACCGTTACCTCAAAGATCATGCCGCTCGTAAACTTTTTGCACAATTGGTGTCTGGAGTTGGTTACCTGCACAAGAAAGGGATTGTACATCGGGATTTGAAGCTGGAAAATCTCTTACTGGACCGGAATCGGAACATAATCATTACAGATTTTGGCTTCGCTAATACGTTCAATCCTCGGGATGAACTGAGTGATGAAATTGAGTATAATTTGACGAATCGTGACTTCGTCAAGAGAAACGATCTGGAACGGATAGTCAACGGAAGCCGAAAAGGCGATCTAATGCAGACGAGCTGTGGAAGCCCGTGCTACGCTGCTCCCGAGCTTGTGGTGACTGATTCGTTATACACAGGACGGAAAGTGGATGTCTGGAGCTGTGGAGTCATCTTGGTAAGTTTTTGCCGGCCATGTTGTTCCTGATTTCTAATAAATCTATAGTATGCTATGCTGGCTGGATATCTCCCCTTTGACGACGACCCTGCCAATCCAGAAGGCGATAACATCAACTTGCTCTACAAATACATTGTATCCACTCCCCTAACGTTCCCGGAGTATGTCACTCCACATGCCCGTGACTTACTGAGAAGAATCCTGGTCCCGGATCCAAGAAAGCGAGCAGACCTTTTCGAGGTTGCAAGGCACAGCTGGTTGAGCGAATACGCTCATGTTGTCTCACACGTCACAAGCAGTACGACGACTGTTGGCGAAATTGCGAACGCCACGATCACATCAGGTAGGCCGTCTATCCGGCGATCATCATTTATTCCACCTCATCTAGCAAATATTATATCCTGCATTTCTTGTACATATCAAGCTGACCTAACATCAACAGATCAACAAGATGCTCCTTTGCTGGCCCGCAGTGCTTCGGTAAGAGAGCCGACAAAAACACAGCCTTCGAATATGTCTCCTGTCGGCGGATTGAGCCATCAGGGGAAGTTAGACCCCGAGCAGTCCGTAGACAGGACAAAGCCATCGAGAGACAAGCGGAGGACTGTGCAGGTCGAATATGTTGCGCCTCAATCTCAGACAGTAAGAGGGGAGGGAACTCCATCAATACAGTCGCCAGCTACGGTTGGATCGACTTCAGCTGCTGCACCTAGCTCATCAAAGACCCGCGCGAGAGCTGGCAGTGAAGGTCCCGAGGGTGTTCGCCAGGCCAGTGCAGCCGCTGCAATGTCGAAGCCTCTGCCGCAAGAGCCATCCATTGCCGACTATTCGCTGCCATACCACCCCGGGTTCTCAGGCTCCACCAAAACTCAACAACGACCAAGCGGCCCACAACAAGTAATGGCGCCGCCCACCCGACCGTCGAAAGACGTCCCTCGGTCGACATCAGATTATCTCGGTTTTTCCGGTCCTCTCTCCACATCAACTGTAGCAAGGCCTACTACTGGGGGTTCAATGTCTTCGGCTGGTAGGCTACCATCTCGTGGCAACTCTTACAGCCAGCCTCTTGCTCCAACAGTAGCTGCTACAAATGCACAAGGACGGCTTGCACAGCCCAAGAATGGCAAACAATATAACATTTCGGGGCCCATTCCTCAGACCGAGTATTACTTTCAAGAAGGATCTATGGGACGTCCGAGTACTCAGCAGTACGGGCAGCCAGTCCCTCTTACATCACGGCAAGACCAATCGCGGGGTCACAAGCGTTCGAACACGCTAGGCAGTGTCTTCAGCAGATCTGGATCGTTCTTTGGCAGTCGATCACAACCTCCTCAAGAGCAGATTAAACCGCAGCAAGAGAAGAAATACCCGCCAATAAGCATGAAGGCTCCTATCGCCTCTGACAGTCCCCGTCAGTCTACGGACTCTCGCCGCTCTAGCTCATTCGGATTTGGACGGAAGAACAGTGATCTACGAAAAACTGGAGACTCTGGGAAACAAGAAAAACCCAGAAGATTTTCTCTTCTACCTGCCTCGTTCTCCTTCAAAAGCTTTACAGGAAGTGCAAAAGATCAGTCAACAGAAAACATATTGCCGGTATCTGAGCGTCGGCCTTCAGCTGTTCATCAACAACCTCCGACTAGCCGAGGTCAACCTCGCCCGTCTACTATGGCATATGGTAGAGGCCAGAGCCAGTCCAATAACCCTAGGAAGGACGAGAGTCTGCCCGCCGGATACGATGGGTATGATGGGCAAAGAGAGCGCGCTCGAGAAAGCTCCACACAACAAGCGAGAAGGAGCAATGCGCCGTCACGCAGTGCACCTCCAACCCAGCAAACCAGTTACGGAAGTCCGCAGTACGTTTCCCAGCAGGATCCTTACGCTCCGATTCAGGTACCTGTAGGGCAATCATACCTTCTTGGTGAATCTGGCACCCCAACGGAATCTGAAGTTTCGCTTGGTATAAGTCAGCAACGTGCTCCCTATCCTCATGGCTTCGGTGAATACGATGACGAACCTCGCCCATCGATACAACAAAGCCGGAGTGGGCGGGGAGCCGGGGTTTTGCAAAAGGATAACAGGAGATTTGCAGACGCTTACGAGCAGGGGCAAGGCGGGGGCCATCATGCCGGAAGCTCGGGGGCGGCCAAGAGAGTAATGGACTTTTTCAGAAGAAGAGGGAAGGCAAGGGCTGGAGATGAACGTGTTTAAAACGTTACCTTGGTTGTCCAACACGTACGACCTCATCGCTTGGAATCTCCATCATACTTTTTCACAGCATCCACCAACAGCATTTAGCTCCTTTTCTATCATTTCTGGATAGCATGATCGGTTTCTATTGTACATTCCCGGCGCTGGCTGTTGTTTGAGCTCGATAGGGGCTTATTTTCTGGGGGCGTCTTGCTCCTATTGATGCGAGCAGAGAGACTAGAAGGAGCATCTCTCGGTCTTGCAACGAGATCTTGGCAATGGCGCTGAGCGTAAGCATGGTAATGGTGGTTTCACGTACAGGTAATTGTTGCGGTCCTTGTGATAGATACCACTGGGGTCTTTAGAATTAGGAGAATAGCTTTGGCGGACGAGCCTACAACACAGTTGAGCTCCTCGGTCTTTCAATCCTACCTACGTGTCGGGGGTGCGAAGCATGATTGTTTTCGTTGTTGCCTAATGAAGCTTCACACGTGACCTCGCGGGAGATGCGGGGGAGAGACCGAGAGAACCGAATAAACGTCCGCCATCCTCGTCTGCACCCCGCAAGTCCGTCAGCGAATCGAAGGTCGTGCGCACCTCTCTCTCAGCGCGGGGTACTCTCTACTTGACCAGCAACGGCCTGATCGCGTCTGCCCCGCGGCATCTTCCATGAGTGGCCAACTTTACCTCCGCATGATGTGGTGAGTCGACGGTCTTGAAGGTAGGTCTATAGAGACTCATAGCAATCGACAGTGTCTGTGGGACGGGATTGAGGCAAGATCGGCCGATTGATACCTTGCTCTCCGTAGGCAGCTGAGTGCCACGATGCAAGGGAGCTTGCTACTATTTTCCCTTGAAACTTTGACCGGTTCATCACCTTTTGCGAGAACCCGCCGCCCGTCTTTCCCAATCGGTGTTACTGCCACCTTCCATTGCTTGAACTACCAATGCAGTGGGCTCAACTTCGTCATAGCTCGAGGAGCAAGAGAAAGTACATAATGGAGACCGCGTTGCGGGGCCTCGAGTATGTCTTTCTCTGCTCCTCATCCGCCTCAAATACTATCAGAGCTTTTCAGATTACCCCAGCCATTGGCTGCCTCTACGTTCTTTTCGTTCTCGCATATGCGCTGCGCTGGCTGAAGCTACGCCCTGTGCAAGGAGCAGTCATGTTTACTTCGCCGTTGTCCGTTGTCAATGCCTTCATCTTCCTCACACTTCAGCTGAGCAAGATAACTTATGGCCAAACCGCGGGTCTTGCTACAACAACAGGTAGCGATGGAGCTGGAGCTACTTTCGCAGCGTCTGGAGCATCCATGACTTCACCTGCAGCTGTAGCAGTCAATGGCACTACCACATCGTTCAGACCGTTATTCACTGTACCACTATCAGCTTCCGTTGGCGCCACATTGGTCCCCAACATACTCGATCCTGAAGCAGTCGATGCCCAGTCCGTATGCCCGGGATACGCTGCTTCGAACGTGGTTCGGACGCCATATGGACTCACTGCGACCTTGGCACTAGCCGGCAAAGCGTGCAATGTGTACGGAACAGATATCGAAAAGCTAGATCTAACCGTTCAATACCAGTCTGCAGATCGCCTTTCTGTGAGAATTGTTCCCGCCGTCATCGATGCGTCTAATTCCTCTCACTATTTACTGCCAAATAATCTGATTTATCAACCCACAATAGACGCTGACGCCAATAGCACAGCCTTGACCAATGATCTTCAATTCGTATGGAGCAATGACCCTAGTTTCTCATTCTCTGTCTACAGGCTATCGAATGGTGATACTTTATTTTCTACTGTTGGCACGAAATTGATATTCGAGAACCAGTTCGTGGAATTTGCCAGCTCTTTACCTGAGAACTACAATCTGTATGGCTTGGGCGAGACAATTCACGGCTTAAGGTTAGGTAATAATTTTACCAAGACAATCTATGCTGCAGATGTCGGAGATCCAATTGATTAGTCCGTCTTCCTCCTCTGCAGAAGCTCTGTCTGACTATCTTATAGCAACATATACGGTTCGGAACCTTTCTACCTCGATACAAGATACTACGAAAAAGATTCCACAGGTAACCTCACACTCGTAACCAGCAACAGCACGAATGCCACAAATGATTATGTTTCATATTCGCATGGAGTATACAACCGGAACGCCCATGGCCAGGAGATATTGCTACGTCCTACCAACATCACATGGCGTGCGATTGGAGGAAGCATAGACCTGTACTTTTATGCTGGACCGACACAGCCGGAGATCACGTCGTCTTTCCAAAAGAGTAGTATTGGTCTGCCTGCAATGCAGCAATACTTTACATTTGGCTTCCATCAATGCCGATGGGGTTACCAGAATTGGTCTGTTGTACAGGACGTAGTCAACAATTATGAGAAATTTGGCATTCCGTTGGAGACCATATGGTATGACGGGAGAGCCGCTTTTTGTATATGGAAGCTCACACAGAAGCAGGACCGATATCGACTACATGAACCAGTACCGGGATTTCGATAACGATGCGATTAGATTCAATTATTCGGTTGGCGAGCAGTTTTTGAACTCTCTGCATGCATCTGGCCGTCATTACGTCCCTATCATTGACTCAGCTATCTATGTCCCGAACCCTAATAATGCCAGTGATGCGTATGCCTCTATATCCGAGAGTCTAATGTTCGAAAGCTTACATGTCTATAGGTATGCGACATACAACCGCGGGAACGCTTCAAGAGCGTTCATGACTAACCCTGATGGCAGCCAATATATTGGTGAGGTATGGCCTGGGTATACTGCATTCCCAGATTGGCTCAGCGCTGGTGCTGGAGAGTGGTGGATCGACGAGATGGTGACATGGCACAACAAGCTCGCTTTTGATGGAGCTTGGATCGACATGTCTGAAGTCTCCTCCTTCTGTGTTGGGTCCTGTGGGTCGAACAATATTACTATGAACCCCGTGCTTCCAGGCTTCCCTCTCGGAGCACATGTGTATGGGTACCCAGAGGGTTTTAATAAGACCAATGCCACGGAGTATGCTGCGGATGCCACTGCTTCGTCAATCGCAGCAGCCAGTTCCACTTCTGCTTCTTCGTCTACCGCGTCTCCCAGCTATCTGCGCACGACACCAACGCCTGGTGTTCGGGACCAAAATCACCCGCCATATGTAATCAACAACGTCCAGGGCGACCTTGCAGTCCATGCCGTCTCTCCTAACGCCACTCACGCAGACGGAACCCAAGAATACGACGTGCACAACCTCTTTGGCCATCAAATCTTAAATGCCACCTATCAAGCTCTTCTCCGCGCTATCCCTGGAAAGCGTCCATTTATCATTGGGCGTTCTACGTTCCTAGGGAGCGGTATGTTCGCGGGCCACTGGGGCGGAGATAATGCTTCGCTCTGGGCATACATGTTCTTCTCCATCCCGCAAGCCCTTCAATTCTCCCTCTTCGGCATCCCCATGTTCGGTGTCGATACTTGCGGCTTCAACGGAAACACGGACGAAGAGCTCTGTGGTAGATGGATGCAACTATCTGCGTTCTTTCCGTTCTACCGCAATCATAACATGATTGGTGCCATATCTCAGGAAGCCTATCAATGGTCTTCGGTTATTGATGCCTCAAAAACGGCAATGAATATCCGCTACCAGCTCCTACCCTATATGTACACCCTCTTCTACCTCGCCCACAACACTGGCAGCACTGTTATGCGCGCTCTAGCGTGGGAGTTCCCCGGCAACCCCTCCTTGGCTGCAGCAGACAGGCAATTCTTCCTCGGTCCAGCCATCCTGGTCACGCCGGTGCTAGACCAGGGCGCTACGAGCGTGGACGGCGTCTTCCCCGGCGCAGGCAAGGGCACCATCTACTATGACTGGTACACGCAATCTCCCGTCAACGCTTCGGCAGGTCAGAACATGACCATCCCCGCCCCAGTCGGTCACATCCCCGTCTACATCCGCGGCGGGCACGTCCTGCCGACCCAGGAACCCGCACTCGTCACCCGCGACGCCCGCAAGAATCCGTGGGGTTTACTTGTTGCTTTGGGCACCGAGGGTACCGCGAGCGGAAGTCTGTACATTGACGACGGCGAATCTCTAGTTCAGAACGCGACCCTTTATGTCGAGTTCACGGCCTCGGCCAACGCTTTGCACGCCTCTGCGCGGGGAACGTATATGGACACTAACCCGCTTGCCAACATCACGGTGATGGGTGTGGAGCAGAGCGTGACGAATGTGACGCTGAATGGCGTGGGCGTACCGAGTAGTTGCGTCAACTATAATAGCACGAGCCAGGTGCTGAGTGTGGTGGGCCTGAAGAATGCTACGGCTGAAGGGGCGTGGGCGAAGGATTGGGTGATGGAGTGGGCGTAGAGGAATGGCGGAGAGTGCATGGACAAGGGAATGGGGTGTCAATTACGGTTTGAAGGTTTAGAGATAAAATGGATACCTGATCGATTGGAATTGAACAATCTTGGACACGTGGTGATGACTCGATAGAAGTGAAAAGAAAGAAAAACAGGATGGACTATCATCTTCCCCAATTCTCCTCCCGCAACTCACAACTCCCATCCCACATCTCCCATCCCACATCTCCACTCCACCCCCCCCTCCCTCCCCCCCCCCCCGGCTCCCTCCCAGTAACCTACCTACAGTACCTACCCACAATCGACCCCAATTCCAAAAAGCGAAAAACTCATCCTGCGCACCACCACTCTTCTTTCCCAGAAAAAGACCCCCACCCACCAGTCCAGTCAAGAAGAGCCTTGACACATCAGCGCTCTCGCTTTTTTTTTCAATAGATTAAGGTTCTTTGCTGCGAGGAAGGAGTGTGTGTGTGTGTTTGGGGGGTTTTGGGGGGTTTTGGGGGGTTTTGGGGATGGATGGTTGGTTGGGTGGGTTGGTTGGGAGGTTGGTGGGGAGGTAGGGATGGATGGATGGACTGAGAGGATTGGTG
>JAABUY010002259.1_pt1 | contig 23338 bp, 22 predicted proteins | sample 5560271 | NCBI WGS metagenome assembly JAABUY01 (sample SAMN10711886, study PRJNA513374) | rock metagenome | isolation source: Antarctica rocks | place: Antarctica: Victoria Land, University Valley | reverse complement strand
TTTTATGCAAACTATTTGTTTATTGTGATTTTAACATCAAAACACTGAATTTGAGTGTGATTTTCAAAAAAAAGTTGCAAAAAGTTCTGAGCGAACCGAGGAGCCAACATTCTAGGAATTGCTGTACCTTACCGGAAGCTAGTGGTTCCAGGAAACGGTATAATAACGCTGTTAGTGCCAAGAGCATGTCGATGTATATTTTCAGTGCAGATTCAATGCTGATTAAGTGCTGAGCATTGCTTCAGAATGATGTTAGTGTAGTGTTTTGAATTGGAATTGGATTACATATTAACTACTAAAGAACTCACTGCTGCCATTAAAACGGTGATTATAGTGTTTCAGGAAACCAGCGGGTTCCCCTAAGGTAAGATACAGTACAAAAATACCTTACTGTACCTTACCTGGTAACCCTGCGAAACATAACGTCATCAATAAGGTATACAACTAAGGCATACGTATAGTATTGTACACTTATTGACTACCTATAGGTACCTTACCTACCACCTACTACTGTACCCAAGGTAAGGTACAGTACCTTAGTTGATGATTGAAGTAAATGCCAGCACGATGAAGAGAGAGATCCAAAAATAAATGATGTGCTGTTACAGTATAACGAAGCCATACGGAGTACGAAGTGCAGGTACTGTAATCAAGATTTCCTGCTGTGATGCAGGAGCCCTGCCCTGAATGCTTAAGGTGATTGATCCCACACCGGAAAGGAGGAGTCAAATATGTACAGTACCTTACCTTACCTTACCTTACCTTACCTACGGTACCTAAGGTATACCTAGGTACTTGACCTTGCCGTCGCCACTGCACGATACCCAAGGTAGGGTTAGGCTACGCCTAGTTAGTTATCTGGCTGTGAAACCTGGCTTTCAGAAGAGGTAAGGTGGGTTACGCTACAGCACGCTTTGGGCTGGTCGGCTGTCGATCATTGATCTATTAATAGCGGATGACTGTCAATAACGGTCACGCATTGGCACGGTAGCAATGCTCCGATGGAATCTCATAACGTGGCTGAAAAACGTTAGTAGTATCAGGCTTCCAAGTCTCTTGGGCTTCCTCTCTCGTAAAAAGAGCCTGTGCAGTTATCTCAACTGCAAACCACGAAAGGCGTTTGCGAAGACTCATTATTGCTCCCAGATGAATATTATGTGAACATTAGCGTGAGATGGAGAAAGGACACCAGACTTGACTGTCTGATGCTACATTGTCGCTGAGCGGTTGGTGCTTCATTTCCTCTCTAGTGTAGGAGTGGTCCCTCTGGCTGTGTCTGTGTCTCCATAGACTCCCTCCGTCATTCAGAGAAGAAGGATACCCCGGCCACCACATCCCTCATTGCAATAAGTGTTTTGGGAGAGCATGGCAAGTGCTACACCCACCATACGCTCCATCCCACTGTCTTTGGACAGGTCAAGCTCATTCCCATTTGAGACTGAACACAAATGTATCTGACTATAGGCGAACGGCGCTTTCCCGTGAAACCAAGCATCACAGTCATGAGCCAAGCCCAAGCCCCAGTCTGACGCTCCGGAGTCCTAGTGCTTCGTCGTCCCGTGCCCATTCCACAGCTGCGAGGTCGAGACCCTCGGCCCAACAGCCGCGGGCGTGTTCGCCCACCTGGACCAGTTCTCAGTCGGACCCCCATAACACATGCAATTGTTCTCGCAGTACCGGTGCGCGGCTTGAAGCTCGTGGTCGTTCCGGTCCGTCTCTCCCAGCATGTCGCAAACGGGTTGGTATCTTAGTGGGAAGGTGGGGTGGTGAGCCTCGTAGCAGTCGCAAGCCATCTGGCTGGAGATGCAGAAGCGGTACAATGTCGGGTGGGTAGGTCGTCTGAACCCTAGCGGTGGTAGCAAGTCCATGCAGTTGAAGCGCTGAGGGGGGTGAGTTAGCTTGATGAGATGACTTTTTTCGGGGTGGGTCGGGGGAGTGCGGGACTTAGAGTACAGCTTGGATTGTAGGTGGTGGAGCACATCTTGCGAGATGAGCCAGTGTGAGAGCGAGAAGGATGCCATTGAGAAGCAGGAGATGAGGAGATCTCATGTTGTTAGATACCTAGGAATTTAGAACGTAAGAATGGAGGAGGACCATTTTCATAATGAGACGGAGGAAGCTCCTCAGATCTATATACTTGATACTCCATCATAGAAAATCACACAGTTTCTCATTCGCGATTGGCCATGCAGTTATTAGGATGCCTTGACTTGAAGCACACAGCCTGACGGACCCTTGTTTGAAGTCACAGTAGCAGACTTGGCATACATATGGGGCTCTAACTGCAAAGCGCATACGCAGCGCTGTGCAGAGATCCGACAAGTAGTGGATGCAAAAGTAATAGAATCCCGCAGATAATGGATTAGAGTGACACCTGCAGTGGACGGCACACTGCGGCATGATCGTAGGAGCTGTACCTCAGGTACGTCTCAGGCTGTGTAAAGTCAATTGAAACAAGATGATTGCCGCGTTAGTCGAAAAGGGCATATATTTCCGTTCCAGTAAGCCGCAAATCTCGTGTAACATGGAGGATTCTAAGATCTTGACAGTCCACTTGGATAGTTTAGCTGGAAATTCCAAGCCGCGAAGTTGGACCGAACTCTGAGCTCCCACTGGTGTTGCTGCTTCTGCTTCGAACATTTCTGAGAGGCCAAGCGGCACAGACTCTACCTGAACCCTGCGTTGCAAATAATTAGCAGAAAGGAACCATAACAACGATATGCACAATAGTTTTTTATCTAGCATCTCAGGACACTACAGAGGGTTAGCAACAATTTCTCCAGTGCACATCTACCGGCGTGGTCTTGCTGTATCGTTGACAGTTTATCTTGCTCAAGCGATGCTTCAGGCCCTGAATACAATATATATACACTGGTGCCAGTTCGAAGGAGTCAATAATTCCTAGAATTGAGTGCTTCAACTTGATAAATACGGAATGATGTTCACATCTTTGTCAGGATGAACCCATCTTCCACGTCCCTAGACCCAGTGTTCACTCCGAGATGTTCCTCTGTTTTCCAAATTATTCGTGCAAATTTCAGACTAGCTGAGAAGCTGCAACACTGATGGTAAGACTTGAGGTACTTGCGGTAGTAGCTTATGCCACACTCAGGAGAGTGAAAGACTACGACATATGTGCTTCTTGGTCGTGCATATGAAGAACACCTCAGCCCGATGCATGTTTTGTTCAATAGGAATCGTTGCCATCAATAACAGTTTGTTATGGAGACATCCCTATGATATAAAAGATTTGTCTCACTCGTACAGATCACATTTGGTTGATGTACTTGATGTCTGTGTATGTGGTGAGATGCATCCTATCAGCAGCGGAAAATCATATATCGGACAGTTATCGGAGACAGACAGAAATATTAGGACTCCCTAGGGTTATACACCTTATGCCCTGATCATATTTTAGGTACCTGGGCTGAGCGCTAGTTCAAACTGGGTTCTGACAGATCTGCACTCTAGGCAAGTACGGGCTTCCGTGCTAACGGCGTAGCCCTGTCTACCCACCTTACACGCCCTCTGGGTTCACGTGCTGCAAGAGCACACAACAACACGTTGTTTTCTTGATGAATGCAACATTCCACTCGGTGTGTTTGACATAGTTTCTGCTACCCTGATTCTAACCAACTTACTGAAGTGTTTAGAGTTAGCGCCCTACTGGATGTTTGGGATGCTTGCTTGGTGAGAGAGGTCTTTGGGTCGGAATTCTTAAGAGCAGTGTTGGATATCCTCGTGAGTTCACGAGAGGTATTGATGTGCCGGGATCTAGGTTGCGGAATGGTCGGGCTGTCCAGATGAAATTACTTCCGAACCATCGTCAGGCTGGGCTGCAGCAATAATACCATGGCTGAAGATGGCTCCACGGTGGAACGCCCACGACTCGAACAGAAATTGTTCGCCAAACACAGCTGGAGGGGTAAACTTTTCTCCCAGGAGGAGAAGTCGGCAAAGAAGGCAGAGAGAAAGTCGGAGGCGGACGATAATGTGGCAGACTTCCTGAAATCTACAACCAACAAGCAGTCAAAGCTACATCCCGTGGTAGCGATCCCTCGAATCGATACTTCAGCTGCTTCAAGATGGCCTACCGCTGCCGAAATTGCACAATCATCAGGCTCGCAACACCAGGAGAGGAAAGCACATCAAACACATCCTCCCAGGATTCGAAAGGGGAAAGGGCTCAGTGTGAAGTTCACAAGCGGGGAACCTGTTATCATTGGCGAAGGTGGTGACGAATCCGAACTGCCACCGATAGCGATTTCACAATTGAAGGCTCAATTACAGCAAACGCTACCTAAAGGAGGGGTGGTGGTCCAAGATGCGCATCAGGGTGTAGCAACAGAACGTCAGCGAGCTTTAGAACCATCCCGTGAATCGTCAGGGTTGGGCCTCGCTGGTGAAGAGAGCTTTCGGCCTCAGCCACCACGGAGAACGCCTACCGGTATCAGTGCCACCGAATATCGATCATCCGTTGAGTACGATTCTCCAGTGTCGCCCCTTGATGAGGAACCTTTCATTCCGCCGCATGAACTAGGTCATACGGATTCGTCTGTACCAGGCGCGCTTGCAAAGATGAACCTCGAGGAGGGAAAAGCGTTGCATGATGGAACACGTCTGCCACCATTGCCTCCACCAGTCTACACGTCGGACAACTCAAAATATAGTACAGCAGAAATTTCACTGACCTCTTCAGCCCTGAAGTCGACGCTAGGTTTAGGACCTGCGTTGATCTCCCCTCTTTATCTATCACCCTCTCTACATCGATCTTCTCATAGCCCCGCGGTTCACTCGGGATCTGTTCCCTCGGTGCTAATACCTGGGGGACCACAACATAGCACTCAATCCATCCCTCCAAAGCCCCACCAGGCTATCGGTCCCCCAGTCGAAGCCGTCTTCGAGGACGACGATCCGAAATCAGCTCCTTTATCGCTGCGCTCAGCCGTACATGCCATTCGCGATGATGCATTAGAGCAATTCTCCACGCGTGTTGAGCATTACAACTCGATATTTCACTTAGCAGCAGAACGTTTGAAGCCGATTATGGAGACTACTTTTGCGGAGTGGATCAGAGCTGGAACCTGGTGGTTTCTCAAAGGGAGGAGTGAGCTCGAGACAGCCATTCGCTCTAGACCACATAGCGCCGACGGACAACCAGCACATCATGGCGAGATCGCACGACTGCTGCAAGCGTATATCAACCTTGCGAAGTCATGGTTCATCATCAAATATATCGCACCCCAACATCCAGAATTACGGAGGTTCGGCAATGCGAGTATGGATGTCATGGTTGCCATTGTTAGGAATATTGGCAACGAGGATTTTGCACAGCTCATTGAGATGCATCAAGCAATCTTAACTAACCTACGAGCATTAGCGATGTCCATGCAGAGGAACAATTTGCTACCACCCTGCCAAGATCAAAATCCGTTGGGACCAGGGTTAGATACGAGTATATGGATTCAGTATCCATTCTTCACACCTGAGATACAAAACTTACTATCAAGTAATGTTCCACGATCGATGATACTTAGATCGTCCTCCATCAGCGGAAGCCTGTCTGACACCATGCCCTTGAGTGATACGAAGCAACGCTTTAGCTACGGGAGAAAGTTCGTCGAGGCGACTCTCTGGTCAAGCGTTGATATAGCCGAAGAATTTCGATTCCCCTGTGTGGTTTCCATCATTCGTGATCGGACAAACTGGCAGATCGAAGCTGTCATTGCCAGCCAAAACGGACTGGTGAACATCTTCATTCAAGGTAACGAGAAGCTTGGCCTCACGTGGAGTGATGTACATTGGGAGACTCGGTCACACGCGATGCGAGTAGCTCTACCTCGAGGTTTCGAACTGTATGTCCAGTTTTCGCAAGAGGACTTTGAGATGATCTGGGAAATGTACGACTCGGCTCAAAAACTGGGCAAAAATCTTCAAGCAGGGACTAATGAGGAACTTCTCTACGAAATCACACTCAAAAACTTCCAATACATTGACCCGAGGCCCTTGAAAGCGTTTCCGCCGGAACCGAGCAAACGGTGCAGACTTCTATTGTTCGAGAGCAAAAGCATCCGCTCGGAACCCACGGGACGACGCAAGCTACATTCTGGCTATCGATTCGCAGTAGTGACCAGTCCAAAGACCAAAACCGTGAGCAATGTCAGCAATATGCTAGGTAAACGAATCCCAATACTGTTCAATTATTTGAGAGGTGAAGATGGCGCACCCGCACTACTGCTTAGCATTCCGGAAGAGAAAGGGACGTTCACTCTGGTCATAACGTTCCATGAAATTACTGAGCGTACGCATCTGCATTCCCTGCTGAATGCAACGTCTGTTAAAAATCATGAAACTTGCGCGGTATCGATGCAGCTGAAACGCTTTTCGATGGGGAGGGCAACAGAAGCCGATAGACCATCCGCCTCCTGCTTTGGCGCTTTTGATTCTTTTGAGTGGCAGCAGTTGCGGATCATCAAGGAGGACCGGGAGGACCTAGATCAGTTACATGTTCACAGTTCACTGTTGGAGAAGTTGAGGATCTGTATGGATTGTAGATATGGAACAATCACCGATCACGTCAATCTTGGTCAGTCTGCCACGACACCTTAGGCTTACATTACTGACAGCATCAGCTCCGGGAGAATTACATCTTAACCTGAGTGTCCATGCGCCTACGGAGATGAAACTATTGAGACCTTCGCAAGAAGATCTGACGGTGTGTATGGTGGAGAACTTACTTCCTGCTGGATCACCGGAGACCTTGAAGAAGCTTCTACAGGAAGTGGCTGTTTCAGAAACTATACGGTCTTATAACTTTCACACTCTACAAGGTACGGTCCTGAAGTAGTGAGCTTTGCCCTATTCGCCGAGGTCACTGACTGAGAGATGCTATAGATTTACACTCATTCATATTGGCGGTCACCGGCTTCACCGTGATGTTTGACGGGTAGACGACTTGCGCGCTTCCTAGTAATTGTTCCAAGCTGACAAGTCTCCTTTAGTAATGCCACCACCTTCGCTATTTCTCGCCGTCGGATGGTAGTGCCCATCCACAAAAGATGGGAAGCCAACCGAGTCCGGCTGCAGGTCCTGAAGCAGGACAAGATTGTTCAGCTTGTCGCGTTCTTCGAAGACTTCAATCATGGCGATTGCATGAACTTCGCCTTGAAGAGCACCGATTGTTATGAGAGCTTCAGCAGGTCGGCCAAATTCTGTATCAGAGTGGTCGACGCCAAATTCGCCCTACCGAAGGACGGGGAGGGTGGCAGAAGGAAGTTTGTATGCCTGGATATGCCCGAGTATCCAGGCGAACATGATGATATCACTATCGCATTTGACACGGAAGCTGGTGCGCGAAAGATCTCTCCCAAAGTCTCGGCGTTGCAAGACTAACATTATTACTTAGAGCGGGATAGATTCTCAGGAGCCTTCCCAGCAGCGGTCGACAAGGTTTCACGAATGGGATCTTTACGAAAATGAAACGTTTTCAACCTCTCTCGGATAGGCGCTTGTGGACAGTTTGCCATTCCTACTGCTGGCGGTCGGCTTTGCGTATCTGAGCCTAGAGCGTCTTGGCTTCTGCGTGCGGAGATACCCTGGGCATGTATATTGATTATGATGTATTTGGATGTTCACGTCTTCTTCATTCCTCTCTGGCACGAAAGGCGTTATACACGCCCGCCCAAGTGGCTTCGGGGAATGATTTGTCCGAACACAATGCCGTCTTAGTGGGGCACATTTTTACTCCGCGACTCATCGTTCTTAGCTTCCTTTACCCGGCTAAATTAAGTTATGGAGCATCGTCAACTCACCATTGCGTCAGGGCATTGCTTTAGACGACAGTGATACGATATCTCCGTCTGCCAATGCAATTCATAGCTCTCCAGACATGACGCCAGATCCAGCAGCCCGATCACTGTCCACAGCAACGCAGACGATCCACGCCGATGACTACCTCAACCGCGCGCAAGATGTTGCACCAGCAATACACGTCTCAACGACGTTCAGATACCCCGACAAGCCCGAGGATCTGGTACCCGTCAAAGAACTCGACGTAAGTCACGAGCCAGTCTCCTCTCCACACCACGATAGCCTACTCCCCTACCTAATCAACACGACCCAGATCGACACCTTCGACAAACACGTCTACTCCCGCCACACGGCGCCCAACACCACCCGCCTCGAAGCCCTCCTCTCCGCCCTCCTCGGCGCCCACGCGCTCACCTACTCCTCCGGCCTCGCCGCCCTGCACGCCGCCCTCATCCTGCTCAACCCGCGCCGCATCGCCATCGGCGACGGCTACCACGGCTCGCACGGCGTCATCGGCCTGCACCAGAAGGTCAGCGGCATGCAGAAACTCGCCCTGGACTGCGCCGCGGAGGAGCTCCACGCCGGCGACGTCGTGCTCCTCGAGACGCCGCTGAACCCGACCGGCGAGGCGTACGAGATTGCAAAGTACGCGGCCAAGGCGCATGCAAGGGGCGCGTACCTGCTCGTCGATGCGACCTTCGGCCCGCCGGGCTTGCAGGATCCGTTCGCGCATGGGGCGGATATAGTCATGCATTCGGGGACCAAGTATCTGGGTGGGCATAGCGATATGCTGTGTGGCGTGTTGGCGGTCAAGAAGGGGGAGTGGCATCGGACGCTGAGCACCGAGCGGACGTTCTTGGGAAGCGTGTTGGGGAGCTTGGAGGGGTGGCTGGGGGTTCGGAGTCTGAGGACGCTCGAGTTGCGCGTGCAGCGGCAGAGTCAGAACGCGGGGAAGCTGGTCGCTTGGCTGGCTGGACTGTTGGGACAGGAGAAGGTAGTCGTCGACGAGGGGGACAACGCGACGCACAGCTCCTCTGGTGATGGCGAAATGGTCAAGCGCGTCGTGGAGAAGATCGCGCACGCCAGCCTGCAGCATGGCGACCGGCACTGGCTGGCGAAGCAGATGCCGAATGGCTACGGGCCGGTGTTTGCCGTCTGGATGAAGGACGAGGGGCTGGCGAGGGCGTTGCCCAGTAAGCTGCGGCTGTTCCACCACGCGACCAGTCTGGGTGGGGTCGAGAGTCTGATCGAGTGGCGGACGATGAGCGACGCTACGGTTGATACGAGGCTGTTGAGGGTCAGTGTTGGGGTGGAGGCTTGGGAGGATCTGAGAGATGATCTTTTGGCGGCGTTCGTGGTATTGGGTCGGGAACGGGAAACGAAGGCATAGCACTTAAGGTAGCCAGTGAACTTGGAGCATTGGCTATTCATGGCACTTGTGCGCCCGATAAACGATAAACATTTGTTAACATTACAAAGGAGTGCTGTATCAATCATCATGGCCCTCTCAGTAGTAGAAGTCCGACTCTCACTGCACCACCCGGCCTTCTCTATCTACCCCGGTGCGCCGGTCCCAAGCCATACCGCACACGCCCTTGAAGCGCCCCGTCAACAGACACTGACACTGCAAACTGCCATATGGTTCTCACCTGTCGTAGCGAACTCAACGACCTATACCAAGAGGGGTACCGCTAACCGAAGTAAGATCCATCATATTAGGGCTACTGCTAGCTAGAGGAAGGGCAAAGGTGACGGAAGGGCTAAGTGTTTCGGCAACGGCTCCTGGAATTGTAGCAGGGAAAGAGATGAAGTACTATGTGCTTTCTAGAGTGCCATCTGCAAGCACTCTTTGTAACTAGTGTTGGTATGAAATGGCGTGTCTGTGTGTTTACCCAATGTTCTTAAGTGTGCCGTGCGCGCAAGAGGCACTAAAAAGGGGTGAGAGAAGGTAGGTACAAGCTCGTGTGCTACAACACACGGCATGCTTGCGATAACAGGGAGGAAGTCATCTGCAGAGAGTGTGGTGTTCTGGAAGTGGCAAGAGGCCCCAACAGCGATACTCTCCCTCCTCACAAGCTCCGGCACAGCACCATCACGCTTAACCTCAGCATCAACCTCCCGCTTCGCATCCGCCTCCTCCTCCATCGCACCATCCGCCTCACTCGGATCAAACCCCTGCTCCAACATACTCTGAATCCGCGCCAACGCCCCCGTCCGAATCACCTCCTCCGTCGGCCACGGCACAAACGGCATCTGCGGCCCCGGCTCCAACCACTGCGCCTCCCCCGTCGCGAGCGACGACACTCCTATGCCCATGCGCCGCCGTGCTATCCTCCTTCTCCCGCAACCCGACTTGCGGAAGAAACAGCTATCTGCAGATGGGTATTCACACATGATCATGACAAACTACACTAACTTCATGATGCCCTCGCTGCCTGACATGACCAGTTTCCAGGAGAAAGTCTCAGGGGGATCTTAATACAGTAAAGATACATCTAAGGAAATCTGAACTGTTAACAACATAGAATCACAACTCGAGAGAAACTAAGTCAAGAGATTGTCTGCGCTGCAGATCTGAGTTTAACGGTACAGTGAGGGAAACAGAAAGGACTGTCTATGTGTGAAAGTCATTCACTGTGAATGAACATTGGGGCTCATGCGGAGCGATATCTTCAGACACAACAAACAACTTCAAGAATGCACCTTTCTTCCTTCAACAACACCCCCTGAGATCTTGAGGACGGCACATGCTGAGCAACACTCTCTATTGACAGCCACTGCTATCAGTAGAATATTGAAAGCTTTACATCAAAGATCATCTGCTGAATTTCACTGCAGCGCCGGCATCAGTACTACTGAACAGCACAACAGACTTTGATTTTCACTTCTCTGTCATTGTGACACTTCAAGATTGAGATCAGGCGTGTCAAGCCAGCATTTGCTCTTCACATCTATCATCTTCTGAAAACATACTGCAGCGCTTGGTTCAGTCACATCACCTCAATCAGACAAGAGCAACTTTGATCATCACATACCCTGAATCAGCGGCGCTCTCAAGGTTCTGAACACTAACGTAGCACTTGCTCTTTTCAGCAGCTGTTGCTTGAGATTGATTCACTGAAGAGGACAGACTGCAGTGCTTGCGTCAGTCACCCAACTTCAACAAACACGAACAACCTAAACAACGACACACCTTTCATCGCAGTACTCTTGAGGTTGACATACTGATCTGCAGAGCAAGCACTTCTCACTCTGTCTCAAGAAGCTTGAGGTAATTTGACTGAACATCTTTGCGGATCACCATCCACTTCAACCAGCAAGTCTCAGTGCCACAAATTCAGTCTTGACCCCTTTTCTTAACAGATCTCACAGACCGCCGACTGCAAAGGAGCCAAACCTAGCTTCTTTGCTCATTAAGAGCCACCTAAAGTCAGGACATTCGGTAACATCCTTGGACTTGACTTCTCTTCTTCACACACAGCACGGTCCAGCACCAGCAGAGAGGCTAGACATAGCTTTGTTCTCTGTTGACACTCCTCTGACGCCAGCGTTTCTCGGTGGTGCAACCTCACTCTTGAAAACTCTTTAGGGCACATATCACAGACCAGTGACTGCAAGGCAGCTGAAGTTCACTCTTGTCTCCGTCAACTGTCACCCAGACCAGGAACTATACGTGGAACGAGTGTACTCTGAACATCTCCACATTGTGGAACAGTGCCAGCCAGCAACTGCAAGATAGCTAAGCTTTTGCTCCTATCCCTTCGCCAGACTTTACCGATAGCAGCAACTCTCGGTGGCGCAACTTGATTTGCTTCAGACTAAACAAGCATCTCTGGACTTCTCATCTATCGGACTCATCAGCTTGCAGATCTGTACTTCATAATCTCAAGTTACGGATAGTGCTCAGCAACCACCGACTTCTCTACCTTCACATAGCTCAGCAGTTCTGAGGTGTCATACTTCCTGGACTCAATCTCCTTTGAACTTTACCTGATTTGAGTGACTGCAAAACCCGTGGACCTTACCTAGCATCATTGCTTCCTAGAAGTTTTTCAAAAGCCACTGATCTTGTCAAAAACTTCCTCCACTTCCATCGCTTCTTGAGGTTCGACCAAGACCAGTAAAGTCGAGGTACATGAACTTGCTCAGGTCCCAGCTCTGTCAACAGTCACGGCGGTCAGCGACATCAGAGATTGCAGACATTCCAGATAGGCTGCAAGACTGAAACTATTGTGCACACCTCCGCTGTGGCTATACTTGTTCCCCAGTGCGTATCGGTTACCTGAGTCATTCAAGATATCAGCAAATCTTCTCTTCAAAGTTGAAGCTTGGTCCACAGAAATCACAGAACGCCAGATCTCTTTAGGGTTGAAGCTTGATTCACAGACTCACAGAACATCAGAGGCGCAAATTGATAAGAAGAGACCAAAGAATAGAGTCTTACCATTCAGTCACAACTCTATCAAATCTTCTCTAGACGCAAACTTCACCGCAAGATACTCTCTCAAGATTTCTTGCCTCTCTTGTCTTTGCGCTATACAAGATGTCAGCCACAATTGAAGACACAATGGCAGATATTCCCGGTGGTTATATCCGCCCTCACGCAAAATACCCTCCCAAAATGGCGTCCATGGAGACCCTCGGTGACATTGAAGATTATAGTCAGCGCAGCTACTCGAGGCATGGCGGTCGATCATCAAGACTTGGTGGACATGCGTACTATATCTTCGGCGAAACATCGTGGCAACCTCCTGACGGAACCCTCGTCACCCAAGACAACACGGTCGCCATCGTCATGAACCCTGCTCGACCTCTCATCAGCGCCTATCTCTCCCTTCAGCAGAACGGTACAGTAATGCCATTCGTGGTACCCACCCCCGATGAGGAGCAGCTGACAATGGGGGGAGGTCCCGAGGTACGGCTGCAGTCAACTGGAGGTATCGTGGAGACCTCCCCCGGGGTTGGCTGGACGTACTACCAGAAGGAAGAGGAGTACGGGGGAGCCAGCCAGCCTCGGGGGACGGGGTTGACGATGGTGAATATCCGAGTGGCGACCGGTGAGATCGTGGCTCTCCGCGCCAGTGGGGACATGCTCTTTGGACCGGAGGAGCCTCGTGTAGGTAGTTTGTCCTCGATACTCGAGGGCGACTACCTATACTCGTGGGGCCATTACGGCACTGGGGTCCTGCTGGCGCGGGTGCCGAGGAGGAAGCCGTTCGACCGGCGGGCGCACACTTTCTGGAACGGCGACGAGTACGTGGAGGACTGGAGGGCTGCGAAAGCAGTCATGGTGGACGTCCAGGAGGGGGCGGTAATGAAGTCCAAATTGTTCGGCGCCCGCAAGGAGTGGGTGTTCGTTGGGGGGAGCCAGTGGGCCGAAGGCCGGGTCATGGTTGGGGCCGCGGCGAGTATCGAGGGGCCGTGGGAGATGACGGAGGTCTGCGCCAGGGCAGGTGTGGACTGCATTTACCCCCATCAGTGGGTATACGAGGAGATGAATGGAGAGTTGATGGTGAGTTGGAGGGAGGGCCGCCCGGGGCGAGTATTGGCAGGCAAACTGAAGCTCGAGATGGGTAAGTTGAACCTGCACCTGCCCGTTTTCTCCGTTGCTAGTCTGACCAAGGATGTACAGAGGACCCCGTGTTCTGGAAAGCTGTGAGCATTAATGACTGCTCAAGTAAGTCCAGCCGTATATTTGACTTGTGGATGAACGGCTGAAAGGTTCACAGATGCGATCCGGCAGTACCTGTCACCAAACGCCGAAGAAGTGGCAAAGATTTGCGCTCAGTGTGGGGTCAAGGTCACCACTGGGGGTCGTTTGGTTACGCAAGGCTTTTCCCCTCCTGAAGGGGTCAAGCCTCTCTATCTCCGTGTTGAGGTGAAGTTCTCTTCGAATAAATGTAACTCTATCGTTACTTCTTGAGCTGATTTATCTCTTCGATAGGGTATGGATGAAACAAGAGTGACCGAGGCGGCACATCTACTCTACTGGCAGATGGCGATAATGACTGCTGATGAGCGAAGAGCCTCTGGTGAGTGACTTCCCAATTCTGTTCCTGAAGACAGATATTGATCCAGGTGGGACAGGGACCCCACAGGGACCTCAGAGCCGGAGGGGGAGCCTGGGTCGAGCCTTGAAGCGCGTGTTTGGTCGGGCTGAGTAGTTCACGAGCAGTCGATGGCCTTTCCAATCATGTTTCTTCGCTGTTCTTTGTCATGCAGACTCGTTTCAAAGCGTCGTGAGCGCGCAATTTTCAGCCATCCATCATTCACATCAGTGTTATCGAAAGAAGGGAGGCTTCAGACAGGCGTTCAGGGAAAGTGTCTCCTAGGAACAGGATATGAAAGATAATGACGGAAGGTAAACGCGATGGAAAGCACATTGCGAGACGAGCTTTCTGGCTTCCACATGCATAGGAGGAGTTGCAGTCATTCTTAAACCGAGAGAAGCTAGTTTACTTGAGTCAATGAACATCAAGTACAGTTCTTCAGGTGTCAATGATCCTTGAACAGTCTGTTTCTGTGAATGGATCTTCATACGTCTGTCAAACGGTTATTTCATGATGGAGGCAAGTCTCCATGATGAACAGGAGTCAGAAAGTGAACTAAAGTGCTGTTCTTCAACCCAAAGTACGCACAATTACATTGGAATGTTTCACTACCATAAACTTTGCCTTGCCAAAATATCGCCTGCGCTAAAATGCTTGGTAAGCTGAGCCGCATCGCACCTGTTTACCCCAGCAGCGATCGAAGATATCTTTCTCTCACAAACCTGCAACGACACACATTGAACACCGTAGCCGGACAGCTTTATCTCACAGACTCTAAACCAATCACTCAAGCTCTTCTACCAGCTTCGCGACCACCCTCACCATGGCGAACTACCTCGCCTCCATCTTCGGTACAGAGCAAGACAAGGTTCGCAAAAACCCACCAGAACAGCATCTCGAGGACCCCAGAAACTAACATATCCCCAAGGTCAACTGCTCCTTCTACTACAAAATAGGCGCCTGCCGCCACGGCGACCGCTGCTCCCGAAAACACGTCAAGCCCTCGTACTCGCAGACGATCCTGCTCCCCAACCTCTACCAGAACCCAGCCTACGACCCCAAGAACAAGATGAACCCGAGCCAGCTGCAGAACCACTTCGACGCCTTCTACGAGGATTTCTGGTGCGAGATGTGCAAGTACGGCGAGATCGAGGAGGTCGTGGTGTGTGACAACAACAACGACCGTAAGTCCCCTGTCCCCTCCTCTCACCTCTCAGACGATGCATTGACACTGGTATGGGATAGATCTCATCGGCAACGTCTACGCACGCTTCAAGTACGAAGACTCGGCGCAAAAGGCCTGCGACGCGCTGAACTCGCGGTGGTACGCGGCGCGGCCCATCTACTGCGAGCTGTCGCCCGTCACGGACTTTCGAGAAGCCTGTTGTCGGCTGAATAGCGGCGAGGGGTGCGTGCGCGGAGGGTTTTGCAATTTCATACATCGCAAGGAACCGAGTCCGGAGCTGGATCGGGAGTTGGAGCTGGGGACGAAGAAGTGGTTGAGGTCGCGCGGCAGGGATGAGAAGAGTGCGAGTAGGAGTCCGAGTCCGGAGCCGACGAGGAAGAGGGGTTGAAAAGGCGAGTTTCGGGTCTTGGTCGCTGTGGACGATGTCGCGCGTTTCAAGCCGGGTTCCTGACCGCTCGGCTCATGTAGGACACTGGAGTATAGTATTTGTGGAAAAGGATTGGGCGTTTCGGACCTCACGAAGGTATTCATCAAGGTTTCTGAGTCGATCAATTGTAATCTAGCATATGCTCGATCTGGAGCAATTAAATTAACACATTAGATCGTGATTGGTCTCCTCCAACCATCTATGTCCTCCTAGTAGGCGCCATTCATCAGTTTATCCCTCTCTTCAACGTCCATTTGACGCCAAGCCGTTCTCGACGCCAGTCCTGCTGAAAGCAGGCCAACCCAGCACAAGCAGCAAATCCACGCTCTGACCATGGCCGTTGACGTACTATGCCGTCCATACCACCCAGTCATATCATGATCCTCCAACCTTCATCTTATCTCCCGCTCCTACCACGACAGCCTCTCCCCATGCATAAACCACCCATGGCGGCTCAACCAAACCAAAGCGACGACAACGATCGCAACGAGAGTCTTAAACAACATCAGGGACATGCACAGTATGTAGCGATTCCTCCGTTTCTTCCGCTGTTGCTGCGCGAGCCAGGATTCTCTGCGACACACTCAGCATTGCGGCCCAAGGAGAGGCTCGAGCAACGGAGTACTTACGTGTGGTTGAGCGCTAGGGATGATGCCGTGTTCGAGAGTGTCTTTGTAGGGGTTGGGGCGGAGGCTTCTTCGTCGAGGTGCACGGCGACGGAGAAGCGGCGCCAGAAGGCTGGATCGCGCACCGTGGCCATCTTGGTGGTGGGGATGAAGGTATAGCGGAAAGCTGGGGGAGGGACCTGGTAGGTTTGCAGTAACTGCTGAATTTACATGCACGAATTGAGTAAGGAATGTAAACCTGGGATCGATGCACGAAGGAGTGATGTGCACGAGACCTTTCGAAGGAGAGGCATAGATCTCGACAGCCCTGGAGGTAGACGAAGGAAAGAAGGAGAGATATCAAAGATCAGGGTACGGAGGTACATTAGGAAGAGCTCGAGAGGCGTTGGCCAGGATAGCAGAAAGCTGCTGCATTAGGGCGGGTGATCATTCTACATTCCAACCAATAATCATTCAGTCGGCCGACGCACATCGGGCCTCCGTTCTGGAATGTTTGTTGGTGCAGCGCATTCTTTTCTGACTCGGCGGTGTGAGTGGTTGAGAACATCAAGGGTCCTGAGATTACTCTGCTTCGCAATGATACAAGCCATCTAACACTCACATGGCTGCGGCACGGAGGATCCCATTTTAAAATACAAGTGTGAGGTCGGCCAAAAGAAACTCCGCGCACCGCCCACCGTGGGCTTTGGCCGAAGTCTTCAACTGAGCTTCAACATGGAAAGCAGCACATTTACTCACTTTGCGCACAAGAATGACAGTTGAAGAATTACCATACTGGCTGGTGAATGTACCTCGGGCATCCTGGCCCTCAAATTGTCCAGATTTCCTTGTCAATGCCAATGCAAAGGATCAACGGATATTAAGCACACCAGACGAGCAGTATCATCGACAAACCTGGCCAGAGGTCAAGCAGATAATCAGTAAGCTTGCTACTACAGCCTGGACGATGTTTCAGCTAACAATCGTCAGAGACTAATCGAATCGATCTTTTCCAGCGTGTACCCTCCGATCTGAGAAGGTATTTGGGATATAATGCAAAGCTCAAAAAAGAATATGGCTCCGTGATGAACTTCGTCCTCGAGGAACGACTCCGCTGGACAGACCTGACACCGAAGAACCCAGCGGCCTTCAGCGACCCAGGTACGCCCAAGTCAACCCTCGACCACAACTGCTGCATCGGAAACTGACGCGGTGTGTCAGAAGATATCAAGATTTTATACAATGACTGGCCATATGGAGTGGATGAGAAAATCGTTCATCTGGTGGTGTGGACCAAGTTCGATCTGGAAGACGATCCGGCCACGGATGACCTGACGCCAAAGGCGAGGAAGGAGATCGATGATTTCGTCGACCGGACGTTCTGTTCGAGAGTATCCCGGGAGAATGTAGGCGACATGTCCTTGTTCACATTTGGTCCGCAACTGCCTTACTTTTTACAGGTCATCTGGTTCAAGAATTGGAGATCCCTCAAGTCAGTTCACGCTGTAGAGCACTTCCATGTCATGCTCTATGACCCGGATATGGCGTTCGTCAAACAAATCACTCATGGTGATATACCATTGAGTGAAAAGATTCAATAGAGGCGGATTTGTGCGGTTCCAGGTTCCAGGTGCTAGAGCAATCACGGCTTGGCTCAAACGAGGGTGGACGGGGCGTTGATGGTTGAGGGCTCGTTCAAAGACCCTTCCAGAGGTAGATATGGAGTTGCAAAGATAAACGGAGAAGATACAGGTAGATATTCATAGATAGGTAGTCAGACAGGATGTTTAGAAAATACAGATGTTTGGTCTTCTGAAAGGGAGTAAGCCATGCTCAGGTGAAACTGTCCCGCCAAGGCTGGGCCCCACTAAGGCTGGGCCCCGCCAAACGAGCGTGTGCCTTGTCTTGCCAGTCATTCGCGGGAACTTTGCGTCACAGCCCCAAAACGTCTGACAGATATCAGGTAGGTACAAACACCTTACTTATAGCCTGACTGCTTTACTCGTTGCCCTCCTTGCGCGCCTCTTACATACTATTCAGCATACCGTACAGTCTATCGACCCTTTACGTCCTCCGTCACCTTCATCTAAATTTCGGAAAAACATCAGCCTACAAGATTCAACATGCCTCTAGGACATGGTCACGGCCACCGGCGTTTGTCACTGACAAGTACGTCTACCTAGCACGCCTCAGTCATCTGTACTCAGGCGTTGACTGATATTGATGCTACTGAAGCTGGCGCTGATAATAACCTTACATACAGACAAAGGGTCATCCGCTGATGAGACGCGGCCTGATTCTGCAGGAGGAGAAGATGAGACTATTATGGAGCCCGACCAGGGCAGTGGTGAGTGCAACTTTGGTTTCCTGAACAGAGAGGGGCCCACATCGTGGGTAATGGTTGGGCTTATGCTATACGGTGCGGCATAGTCCTCTCACACATCATCTCGCAGTTACGGCCAGGCGCGGACTTGAGCAGGGTAGTCCTACCGACATTCATACTGGAGCCTCGGTCGATGTTGGAGAGAATCACAAAGCGAGTCTTCAACCTGCCTACCATCTTAGCGTCGGCCAACCGCTAACGTCGGTGGCCCTGGCAGCTTCATGGCACATCCGGAGACCCTACTGCCTCTGCCAGAGGCTGATGACCCCGTACAGCGATTCATTTCGGTAGTAAAATTCTATCTCAGTGGCTGGCATATCAGACCCCCGTGAGTAGCCCAGCGCGTACGAAATACGTATACGAACTGATTCTGGGAGCAGCGGCGTGAAGAAGCCCCTTAACCCTATACTCGGAGAGACGTTTACCTGCTACTGGGAGTACCCAGATCATACACGGGGCTACTACATCTCAGAACAGACCTCGCATCATCCACCAAAGTCTAGCTACTTCTTCATGGCTCCTGAACACAATATACGCATAGACGGGACGTTGAAACCGCGGAGTAGATTCCTCGGCAATTCCGCAGCAAGTCTGATGGAGGGTATAGCGATATTGCGGCTCATGAACAGAGGCAGAAGTAACGGTGGAGAAAAGTAGTATGTGCCACTAGCCTGAACAGAATTGCCTAATTCAGCAGTATGCATTGCTGACTTGAACAGCATTCTCACACAACCGAATATGTACGCTCGAGGTATACTTTTCGGCAAGATGAAATACGAACTTGGCGATCACAGTGTTGTACGATGTCCAGAACATGGCTTAGTCGCGGATGTCGAGTTCAAAACAAAAGGTTACTTCGGCGGAACTTATAACGCCATCGGAGGAGCAATCAGGAATGAAAAGTCGGGAGAAGTTTTGTTCGAGCTGTCGGGAATGTGGAGTGGAGAGATGTTCTTGAAGAACCTTACGGTATGCAGCACAGGAATAGTGTTGTGACTTTGGACGATCTTGCTGATTAGCCTACGTGTGTAGACTGGCCAGAAGGAGCTGCTGTTCAATGCCACCAACGCAAAACACACACCTCCAGTGGCCAGACCTCTAGAAGAGCAAGATGAACGGGAGTCACAGAAACTTTGGTATAAAACCGTGGCCGCCTTGAAGGAGCGGAACCATGACGCTGCTACCGATGAGAAGACCCGGATTGAGGATATGCAAAGAGAAGAAGCTTCCAAGAGGGCCGAAAGCGGAATGGAATGGCAGCCAAGGTTGTTCAGAAGGGTACGGGGAGGACCTGGAGGCCCAGAGGAGGGCGAAGAAGATTTGGATTACATACTGAATGCTGATATGTATGGACGCTTCTCACTTCTGTCTCGTACTTTTACTTACGCGAGCAGTGACGGTCCAACACCGGAAGCCAAGACGCAGCAGATTCTAGCCATAGCCCCGATTCTTCAAGGCCAAAGGCCAGATCAGCAGTCTCAAAGCCCATCCCAACTACACACGCACACTCAAAGTCAAGGTCAACAAGCACCACCCCAACAGGCGCAAAGCTATGAAATGAATTCTCAACTTCAACAAGCACAGACGCTCCCCCAGCAGGTGCAAGCCGCCCCAATAAACCCTCATTTTCAGCAAGTACAAGCACAACCCCAGCATATGAATCCTCAGTTCCAACAAGGACCACTACAAGTCCCAGAAATACAAGCACAACCCCAGCAAATGAATCCTCAATTCCAGCAAGAACCACCACAAGTCCCACAATTACAAGCTCAAGTTCAGCAAGCTCCTCCAATAGCGCACGCTTCTAATCGGAGCGATCTCATCGACTTCGGTCAAACGTCGCATACGAATGCTGTGCCAACCCCGTCGCCGATGTATCAGCAACCGATGGCCTCATACAACCCACCACTCGAACAGCAGGAACCGCTTGGGACTTCCCTGGGCCCGCCGATTGTACGTCTAGATACAAAGACGGAGGAGATCGACGTCTTCGTGGACGCCCCTGACCAGAAGCACTAGAAATGGAGAATGTAACCCGTGGTCCGACCATCAACAGCCTCAACGCTGGTTCTGTGCCCAAGGAGTCTTGTTGATAGGATTGCACGGGCCGCCTTCGCGCTTTTAGGAATCGAAGGTTTTTGGGTTGCTCGGATATTGATCTTCCATCGGCGCTACAGCAGCGCGGATGTAGACGAGCAGGTAAAAGATACATCAGAAGATCCTGTGTATTTAGATCCCGGATTAACTGGCGAGTCGAAGGAGTTTGTGACGTTGCTGATAGTGGTCTTCGTCGAGCATTGGTGTCCACTGCATGACATCCACATACCTTGTTCGCCGGTAGATTGCTGGTGAGGTGCCTAGTTCAAGGACGAACCCCGTTGTTCAGAATTGTAAACGCATACCACCCCGATCAATACACCAGCTCTCCCCTCATCCCCGCCCCTCTCTCCCGCTCTCTCCTAAACATCTCATCCCCATTCTCCCTTTCTTCCCGTATCTCTTGCTCCACCTCCTCCCTGATCCCCTGCAAATCCGGCGGAATATGCTGCATCTGCACGCTCGGCGCGCCCTTCAGATAGCGCAACTGCTCCGTAACGCCCTGGACCAAGCCCTCCAGATACTGCTTGCTGTTCCGATTCTCGTACCGGCCATGTTCGCTCAGCGGCGGAAACAGCGTCTTGTCCGGCGCGAAGTGGGACAGAAACGGCGTGTGGGCGGGCAAGGACTCGTTCAGGCGGGCGTCGACGCAGATGCTGGTCTCGTAGGCCCACAGGCGGGCGACGTTGCGCGGGGTGTAGCCGCCGCCGCCGAGGACGAGCAGGGGCAGGCCGAGGGCCTTGACGAAAGAGACGCAGTCGCCGTGGGCGCGGATGTTGAGGTTGAAGCAGCCGAGCCGGTCGCAGCCGAGCGAGTCGGCGCCGCACTGCAGCACGACGGCGGTGGGGCGGTAGGAGGCGACGCAGGGGCCGACGATGTTCTTGAACAGGGCGACGTAGTCGGCGTCTTCGATGCCGTCGTTCAGCGGCACGTTGAGCGAGTGGTGCGCGCCCGGGTTGAGCGGGTCGTCGGCGGGCCCCGTGGACGAGAGCGGGCCCGTGCCGGGGAAGAAGTTTTCCTTGTCGTATTTGTGGAAGGAGAGGGTCATGACGCGGTCGGTGGACCAGAAGGCTTGCTCGACGCCGTCGCCGTGGTGGACGTCGATGTCGATGTAGAGGACGCGGGGGTGGTGGCGGAGGAGCTGGAGGATGCCGAGCACGATGTCGTTGATGTAGCAGAAGCCCGAGGCCTCGGATTTCTTGGCGTGGTGCAGGCCGCCGGACCAGTTGATGGCGATTTCGGATTGGTTGTTGCAGAGCTTGCGCGCGGCGTCGACGGTGGCGCCGGCGTAGAGGGAGCAGTAGTCGTAGAGGCCGTCGAAGATGGGACAGTCGTCGCCGATGTTGTATTGTAGGGAGCTTTGCTGCAGGTCTGAATAGGACATATTTTGTGGTGTTACTCTGCGTGTGGGTTGGTCAATGCTGTGGATACCGTGAAGGGGAAGTGTGGGGCTGACCTTTGCAGAAATTCGAGATAGTCCTTCTTATGGAACTCTGCCATCTCCCCATCTGTCGCCGGTCTTGCTAAGTATAGATCCATGGCTTGATGCATGCCGTACGCCATTACTAGCTGCTTCGTCAGGGTAAGTCGCCATGGCTTCATTGGATGCGATTGCCCGAAGTGGTGCTTCTCCACCTCTGGATTCGCATGCCATGACACCGTATAGCCTTTTGGTTTAGAAATACCATTTTTGAGGATTTCGCGCTGTACCTTCTCATCGATAGTGAACGTTGAGGATGACCCAGGTTGAGGGTGTTGATAGTCCTGAACAATACTAGTCCGTGCCATGGCTAGAAAATGCGGTCTTGGATATCGCTGCAATGGAGGCGTACGGTGGTGCTATCACGGCGCTTTTAGGGAGTTGCGAAACAAAGTCCATCGCTTCAAGATCGTAGTTGTCGTTTGCAAAGATAATAATCTCTCGGGTCTCCTCCAAAAGGTGTACGTATTGAAGATCTGCAGGGCTTGATTAATCGGCGGGGTCTTTGACAGGTGTGGCGCAACCCGTACGTGGCTAGTGTCAGCCCTACAAGGATTAGCAACCTCGCTTCTCCAAGTTAAGATGAGCCTCATAACACCTCAACCCGGTCTGTAGTGAGCCGTAAGGCTATCATCAGGTAGCGTCAGAGTTGGACGTGGTCAACCTTCTTAGCAAGCATGGCGATCGCTGAGGACGCGGCATCAGTCCTCGAGCAGTTCGTTCAAGATGGTCAGTCTTGTTTGACTGGTTATCTGTACCCTACTGACTCAGTCTCAGTCGCAAATCTTCCAGCAGAGATAGCACATCTACTCGAAGAAATCCAAGCTAAAGACCGAACGATCCAAGAATGTCGTAATATCATCCACGGTCGGGATACTAGTATTCAGAAATTCATCAAAGCCAATGGCAGCCACATCCCACATCCGAAAGAAGAGGCATACAGTCGAATCGTCCTAGCGAACTACGATCGTGCACAGATAGTACAGGAGGAGAAAGTAGGCTTGAGCGAAAAAGCGGCAATAATAGTGTGTCGTGCCCCCCCCCCTCCTCCCATACCTCAATCTAACAACTCAATCGAAGCTTGACCGACACATCAAACGCCTCGACCTCAAGATCCGCGATCTCCAAAACGAAGGCACCATCTCCGCCGAACCTCCCCTCCCCTCCCTCCTCCACCCCAGCTCCGCCAATCGCGTCCCGCCCATCTCAACCTCCAGCACAGGCGCCAGCACGCCCTTAAACCCCCTCTCCAGCAACGTCGGCCCCTCCACCACGATCGCCAACAGCACTATCACCCGCCT